>ERZ780149.3432-NODE-3432-length-13253-cov-24.428322_pt1 | contig 13253 bp, 9 predicted proteins | sample MGYA00511367_ERZ780149 | MGnify/ENA primary metagenome ERZ780149 (study PRJEB29588, sample SAMEA2153852) | human gut metagenome | biome: human gut; feature: human-associated habitat; material: faeces | place: Denmark | collected 2008/2010 ... | reverse complement strand
ATGCAATCGCGTCTGCGTTGTTTGTGGACAAATACTACTTCGCGCACATTTTCAAAGAATACACCAACACTTCCCCTCACCGATATATCCTAAAAAAACGGCTGGTCTTGTCAAAACAGTTTATCGAAGAAGGCTACCCTATAACCGAAGTGTTTGCAAAGTGCGGTTTCTCGGATTATACCCACTTTTTCCGCGCATTCAAAAACGAGTTCGGCATAACGCCCAAACAGTTTTACACCTCTATAAATTTACAAACTTAATTGCCGAAATTTACGAAAAAACAGCCCTTGGGGGCTGTTTTTACGGTTTCGGTTTTATTACGATTAAATTAATATTTCAACGTATTTCAACGCGTTTTCCGTCGCTTTCATAAGCAGACAGAACTTCTTTCACGCTTTTTGCCGCTTCGCTGCCGTCAATCCGGAATTTCTCTTTTTTTGCGACGCAATCATAAAAATGACCGATAAGTTTCTCGTGTCCGTTGCCGTAGGCTCGCTTACCGTTCCATGCGATTTCGTTTTCGATGTCTGCGACATCGCCGTTGATAAGCACCTTGTCGGGATAAAGCGTAACGATATCTCCGCCTGTAATAAAACGAATTTCGACCGGCAAATCGGTTTTTGCGGTATTGGTGGCAAAAAACTCGAAATCCGTGTCACCTTTGAACAGCGCGACTGCGGTGTCTTCCACCTCGATGACGTCTTTAAGCGAATAATTGTGCACGTTTGCGCAAACGCTCTTTGGCTCACCACAAATCCATTGCATCAAATCAAGCGTGTGTATTGCCTGATTGATAAGCACTCCGCCGCCTTCGGTTTCTTTTTTGCCCCGCCATTCTCCCGACGCATAATACGCCTTGTCGCGATGCCACAACACGTTGCCGAAGGCAAAATCGATTTTTTTGTTTTGAAAATATCTTTTGACAAATTGACTTGATTTATTATATCTGTTTTGCAGGCATACGCCGAGCATCGCCTCGGATTTATTTTCCGCGTCGATAATCCGCGCGATGTCTTCTTTTCTTATGCACAGCGGTTTTTCACACAGCACATTCACGTTTCTTTCAAGCGCGTATATCGTCATATCTGCGTGCAGATAGTGCGGCGTGCAAATATGCACGACATCGATATCTTCATTGTCGAGCATCGTTTTATAATCGGTGTATTTTTTTACGCCGTCGTATTTTTCAAGCACGCCGTCGTCCGTGTCGCAGATTGCAACAACTTCAACACCTTGCTTGTTCAAAATGTTGTAATGTACCTTTCCGATAACTCCCAGTCCGATGATTGCCGCTTTCATTTCTACTCCTTTTTTTTGCGACGATAGAATATCACCCTTTCGCCCCAAAGTCAACAACAGAATACCGAAAGACTTACCCGACGTCTGCGTCGCTTTGTCCGCTCACCATGCACTCGTTGCTATGGCAAAACGTTTTGCTTATCATTGTATCGTTTATGAACATCATAAGTCTGCCTATGCCGACAAACAGCAACATTCCCGCCATAAGCACGATGAACATCAAAAAATACGCAAGCGGATAATTGATATCGCCTTTTGAGAATATCGACCATATAAATTCGGGACGATAAAACGGATAAGGATAAAAGTGCATTTTTCCAACCGCGCCCCGGATTATGGAAAAGATCGAATACACAAACGGATATATCGCAAATGCCCATACCGTCTTATGATTCGTGCGCCTGTCCGTGAACGGAAAAAACCACAATATCAGCATAATCGGCGGTATAATCATATGGAAGTACACCTGAATAAAACTGCTCATCGCGTGGTAGGAATCGCCCCACTTGAACGGCGGAGTAAAGCCCATGGGAATGCCCGCGGTGTATACGAGTCCTGTAACAAGAATGTACGTCGTTGCCATTGCGCCGACAAGCGGATTGTACGCGACCTTCTTTGCCCCCTCGACGCCGAGGGACGCAAGCCCCGCACAAATAAGATACACGTATACAAACACGTTGGATTGAATTGTGAAGAAAGACAGAATATTAAACTTCCCGTAATCTACGGGGCTGAATTTTTCGTCATATTCGAATTTGTAGCAGCAAAGCCTGTGTATGATAATCAAAAAACCGAACACTCCGAGAATCATCAGAATGATTCCGACCGCCTTGTTTTTTGCGAGTTTGCTTTCTTTGTACATAATGCCCCTTACCTTTCCCGAAACGATATCGCGAAAACACGCTATTTGTTATCAAACAGTCCACAATTGTTTTTTGTTTATAAAAAATATCGCCCCTGAACGAAAACCTTTGTGCTTATATTATAAATCAACATTCGTTCCGTTTGTCAACGGAGTTATGAATAATTTTTGTTTTTTGAGATAGGACACTTTGCGGGCGAGATCCCTTTTTAGTCCGAACTAATCTCTTGTAAAAAACAAAACGAACTCAAGATTATCTCTCGGGTTCGTTTTATTCTTGTTTGGTGCGCAGAATGCAACCGCAGTTGAACATATCATTTTACTATCAAATTATGCAGTTCATGTTTTTGGACTACACAACTACCAAGCATTAGTCCCGCAGCCGTATGTTGTAACAATGAGAATATAAGAGAATATCACTCATCAACTTGCTCGTAATAATAAGAGTAGTCGATTCCTTTCATGAAGATTTCGCGGTTATTTATATCGTTGGTCAATGCACCTTTTATAAGTTCGTAAATATGCGATGAATCCACAGGACTTTCCTGCATTGCCGTAAGGTAAGCCTTTTTGTCGATTTTGCTCCAATCAACGCATTTTGTGAGATGCTTTTTCAAAATCAAATCGAGCCAAATACGTGTGCTTCTGCCATTGCCTTCCATAAACGGATGCGCAACGTTCATCTCGACGTATTTGTCGACAATTTGCTCAAGCGTATCATCGGGCATATTCTCAATTTGGCGCAAATTTTCTTGCAAATACATTGCCGGTGCAAATGCAAAACCGCCCTTCGCTATATTCATTGTGCGGATTTGTCCTGCAAAATCATACAAACCACCGAAAATATACGAGTGTATTTGTTGCAAACCTTTTACAGTGCCGACTTCGATTTCGTTTATCATTCCCGACTCAAACAATTCGTACGCTTTCTGCTTGCTTTTATCGTCAAGTGACGTCCCCATTCCCTTCAACCACTTCTCGAACACAAGTGATTTTTTGCTAGGAATAAGTGCAATAATGGTATTTACACCTTCATCGTCAACGACATCGGTCATATATTTCTTGCCGTCGGCAGCGGTCAATTTCAGTTGTCGACAAATTGTCGACAACTCGCCTTTTCTGCGTTTGAGAGCGTTCCAGTACGAGCGCGGATTCGAGCTTTTTGTGAGTGCTTCCGCTATATCGGTAGCACAAAACCACCATTTGGAAGCATCATCTTCCCAAACAGCTCTTACGGGTATATCTTCAAAAAAGCGAATTGATGTTTTGATCACGCAAGCACATCCTAAATCATATGATTTATTTTTATTATACCATTTACAGCCCGACTTTTCAACACCTGAGTGCAATAATCAACAACTTTGCATACACATTGCGTAAATTATGAAGTTTATTTATTCATAATATCCATAAGATGTTGATATGTGTCGGCGACGCCGTAATGAACAGTGCCATTGTTTAGGCTTTCAAAAAGCCGTTTGGCACAATTGATTTTTGCGTTTTCTACTTTTTTAAGTTGCAATGAACTCATACTGCCCTTCGTCTCGGCAATAAAGTACCCCCCCTTATTTTCCGCCAATCAAAACCTAAATCGAATACGAATGTGTTGGTTTAGGTTTTTTGTTGCATAGAAAAACCGAGCGTTTAGAACACTCGATTGAACGTTGAAATGCTATTTAACGTTTGATTTTAAGTCCGAAATAATCTCTTGTAAAAAACAAAACGAACTCAAGATTTTCACTCGGGTTCGTTTTATTCTTGTTTGGTGCGGTCTACGCTTCGCAAACGGCGCAAATGCGCCTAAGTGCAATTGCACGCGACACTTCGTGTTATGTTTGCTTGCTATGTCCACTGCGCTCGATTTGCGCAAATGCTACGCGCTTGCGTCTCTCTTCGCTTGTGGTCACAAAAGTCTCGGTGACTAAACGGCAAAATGAAAAAGCACGGATAAATCCGTGCTCATTTTGGTGGTGCGGTCACCGAGACTTGAACTCGGACGGTGTAACCATACGCCCCTCAAACGTACGCGTCTGCCTATTCCGCCATGACCGCTTAACATTGCCTATTATATGATTAAAGCGGATTGTTGTCAAGAAGATTTGTGCGGGAATTTGAAAAAATCAACAAATTTTTTATATGCATATATTTGAATATGAGCAATATCAAAAACGAGGATACTCTGCCCTATTCCCCGCCCGACAACGATAAAAATACAACGAATTGCGGAGCACTAAATCGCAATATGCTTGCAGTATCCGTTGCGAGTCTTCTTTATGAAGGAAAAACCAAAGCGCAAATATTAGACGTGGTCAATTTTTTACATCTACTGATTGCGCTATCCAAAAGTTATTAAATTGTGTTGTAAAACGTATTTATGTATGGTAATATGTATATAAATCAAAATGAAGATACGGTTTGAAAAGTTGTAAACTGAGTAGATTTTAGGACAACGGGTTCGATTCCCGTACAACCGCCATTGCTGTATTTGACCTAAACACCCCTATTTTTTGCAGGAATAGTGGGCTATACGTCATAAGTCGGCAATCCTCCGTATCGGTTATCGTCGTGGCTGAGACGTATACCGATTGAGGCATACGTCGATATCGGGAATGCGCTCTCACGGAGCGTTTTTTTGTTTATCTACGGCGGATTTTGGTTTGAAAAGGCGGTTTCGACATCACTATGAAGGAGAAACACAAATGAAGAAAACTGCAAAAATTCTCGTAAGTTTGCTCGTTATTCTATGCATTTCGCTCGTACTGATTTCGTGCGACGAAAACGTTGCGACTTACAAAATCACTCTCAAAGACGGTGATATCCAAAACGTGTTTTACGTTGAGGAAAACGCTGATTTCTCGACGATTACCCCAAAAGACCGCATAGGCTATAATTTCTTGGGTTGGTACGACGGCGACACGCTTTTGGACGATACTTTCAAGCCGACCTCGGATATGACCGTGGAAAGCAAATGGGAAAAATACGCCAACGTCATTACGCTCGTGAGCGGTGACGAAAGGGTTCAAATCGCCGTGGTATTCGGTGAAAGTTACACCCTCAACGCACCGACGCCCATTCCCGACTGCACTTTCCTCGGCTGGTATAACGGCGAAGAACTCGTTGAAGGCGCAATCACTCCCGAAAGCGACTTGACCGTAACTGCAAAATGGCAAGAAGACGCTTATAAAATCACCCTTATCAATCAAAAAGACACCTCTACTGCGACCGTAAATCGCGGTGACGAATACACTCTCACCGATCCCGAAGCGCGCGAAGGCTATACCTTCCTCGGTTGGTTTGACGGTGAAACGCAATATAGCGGTACGTTCGTTCCAAGCAAAAGTTTGACTCTCGAAGCAAAATGGCAAGCAAACGAGCTTACCCTCACGCTCAAAGAGGACGCGGACGCAACGCCGGAAGTTAAAACGGTGCTCTACAACGAGCGCACAAAACTCACCAATCCGCAAGCGCGCGAAGGCTACAAATTCCTCGGTTGGTACGATGCGGAGACGAACAAAAAAGCGTCAACCTACTACTATCCCAAGGCCAACGCAACGTTGATTGGCAAATGGGAAGTCATCACCTACAAAATCACTCTCACACAAAACGGAACTTCCACCGTCGAGACCGTTGAATACGGCAAATCGCTCACTCTCCCGTTCCCAACCTTGAACGAACGTTTGTTCCTAGGTTGGTACGACGAACAAGGCACGAAGGTCGAAGGCTCGTTTACACCGCAAGGCAACGCCACACTCACGGGCAAGTGGGATAAATACGCAGTCACTATCGTAGACGGTGAAAGCAAAACCACAGTATATAGAGCGTATAACGAACTCTACACTTTCTCCATTCCCGAAGCGCGCGAAGGCTACGAATTTAACGGTTGGTACAACAAGAGCGGAAAACTTATTTCTTACACGATAAGAGTTACGAGCGACGTCACCGCAACGAGCAAGTGGGAAGCAAACGGCTCTTTTGCGACGGAACTTAAAGAGGCTCTTAAAACCTACCTTTCAAGCTCCGCGTTTGAAACGACCATTTTGAGCGCAAAGACCACGCAAGCGCGCATACCTCTCTTGTATCTCAAATACGTCGACGGCAAATTCTACACCGACAAAATCGCGGTGCAACTCAAAAAATACCTCAATATGATTGACGGCATTTACGACAACGGCACGATTAAGGACAGTCTCTTTGCAACGTCTTTGGTCTCACAACAAGGTTGGTACGGCATTGCGGACTACCTTTATAGTTGGTCGGCAATGTACAATCAATACTTGCAATGGCTTTCGGAGTCGGACAACGCAGACACCACGTATTCCCTCTATCTCGACGCAATCAAGGATTATCTCTCGATGATTGACAAGTTCAACAGCAATTCGCAAGTCAAATATGCCTTCAAAGACAAAGAGATTACGCAAGCCAACTTGTACTACACGGGCTACAACGCAATCAACAATATAGCGGTGGCATCGTCGAGACTCTCTTATGACGATTTTGCAACCTTACTCTCTCTCGTAGAAAAAGCCACGGGCAACAAAAACGGTCACTCAGAATTCTTGAAAGCGTACAAAAAAGTGGACTTTGACGCAATCGACGCGTCAAGCAACAAAAACGCGCAATATTCACAACTCAAAACTTCACTTATGCCACTTTGGAAAGGTTGCTTGCCCGTAACACAATGCGCATTCGGATACTCTTTGCCCAGCGTTCTCGCGCTTACGGCGTACAATCTCGGCTTTGACCTCCAAGAGGCAGTGCCCAACAGCAAAACTTCGCTTTTGGCATACTACGAAAAGGACGAAAACGGCAACTTCAAGAGAAACGGCGGTACTCCCAACTGGGTTGGCTTTACGGGCAGAGCACTTGCAAGCACCACGCTCCGCAACGAGGCGGAATACGACGTGAAGTTTGAAAAAACTATGCAAGGCTACTTCCCGTTCACCGACGGTTGGTCTCAACCTCTTGACGAAATGGTCAATATGGACAGACTTTGCAACTGGTACAATCACGACCTCAAGACGGGCTCGAACGTCGACGCAAGATACGGCATACTGTACGGATATATGAACGGCATCGATATGGAACACTACACCAAAGAAGTGTATCACAGCGCGGTTTGCAAAGGTGACGAGTGCAAGTATCATATTGACGAAGCGGACGGTCAAGTCTATAATATCATTAGTATGTGGAAGGATAATCTCACCAAGGACGCCAACGGCAAGGTGAAGATTACCGGCACTATGGATATGGCGGTCGCAATCGTGTATCTTGCCAAAATCAACGGCGTAGAAGCACCCTCTCCGGTCGGCGTATATAGCAGTGCCGACTCGGTGATCGTATTGTAATAAGATATGGAAAACGCAAAAAAACGCTATTTAATCTCCCTTTTGGCAATATTGCTCGTGCTTGTCGCTACGCTGTTTTGCGCTTGCGACAAGGACGGCAACCCAAAAGAAATTTGGGGGAACGACAAGACCACGGACAACCCCGATTACGTCGTTATAGACGACGAGCCTCTTTATTTCACGCTTGAATTGAGGCAACCCGGTTCGACAACAGAAGTTTCGGACGGAGACACCTTCCCCCACTCGTCCATTGACGGTGAATTGATATATTCGTGGCAAATACCCTACTACGGCAACACGGTGTATGAGTCCGTATTAGAATTCTTTGACGACCGCGAGGACAGCATAACTTTTAGAGTGTCGCAACATAGGTATCAAATGTTCCACGACTGCACTCTCGTAGACGGCACTACTTACAACCTCGAAAGAGTGTATATTGCGGCGGATGGCGAATACGCGATGTGCGCCAACTTCCAAACTTTGTACGGAAAAGACGAAATTGCCGGAACGGTTGACGATTTGAAGGTTTTGGTGTTAGTATTAGACGGATGGATAAACTATTGACGGAGGACTTATGGAAAGTTTGTCTTTGAAGAAAGCCGAGCGTTACGCTCAAACAAAAGGCTTGAAAGGCTGGGTGGCTATGTTTGCGTTGCTTGCGCTTATGTGCTACGACCAGTTTGTGTTGGAAATACCGTTTGCAAACGTGGTATTCCCGATTCTCGTTATATGCGCGGCAAGCATGACGCCTGCAAAAAACGCCGTCCTCATCGTCGCATACTCGATTATTTTCGAGCTCAGTTGCATAGCGTGGTTCCCACAAGACTTGCCGAGAGTGCAATATTGGCTGTTTGAAGTGATGATCGGATACTCCATGCCTATGCTTTGCTACAAAGTCCTCAACTTCAAGCATAAGGATATGAGCATATTCTCGTACGCGGCAATCGCGTCGCTGGGTGAACTGCTTTACTTCTGGGTGTCCGTAGTCGCGACCGTGCTTATCTGGAAAGTGCCTTTCGGCGCATACTTCCTTTCCGATATCCCGTTTGAACTCGGCGGTTGTCTTGCAACGTTCGTGTGCGCACTCCCCGTTGCGACTATCTACAAGTTGACAACCAAAGAACTCACTCTCAAAGCACCGAGAAAAGACCGCTTTGCCGTTGCACAAATCTGATTTACCCAAAAGAAACAACATATTTACACCGACAAAAACAAGCTCCGTAACGGAGCTTGTTTTTTTTGCCCTAAAACGTCGAGTAAACGAATAATTATCCCCTTCCGCTCCGCACGCAATCGGACAAGACAAATTACGCCTCCCCTATTCAATCGCGGTTTTAACATAAAAAACTGCGATTTTTTACGCTTTTTAATCGTTTTGCAACCACAATTTTCAACTTGAAATCGTAAGTCGAGTATGATATACTTTTTTATTGAGAACAAACTAATAGTTATTAATTGCTAATTAATAATTGCGGAATATTCAATATTTCGCTACACGTGTTTCGCGCGTTTCAACGCCGTTGCTTCTCTAAATGACATAAGGAGAAATGAAAATCGGGTGTGGGTGTCCCACCGACTGTCATTGTGAGGAACGAAGTGACGTGACAATCTAAGCGTAAGCCACATATTTAGATATTCCACAACTGCGCCAAAGGCGCAATATCACTTTTTGCGCAAGCAAAAAATATCACTTGCGCGGAGCGCAAATATCACTGCACGCAGTGCAATATCACTCGCACGAAGTGCACACACCAAGCAAACGATAATATAAATTAATTCTTATACCAAAATATGTCTATGAAAAAAGTTGCAATTGCTCTTATCTTGATTATACTTTGCTGCTCGCTCTGCGGATGCGGGCTTATTTTGCAACAACCTCAAGAGGACGAGACTTCCATTGCGATAGATTGCGGTGATACTCTCACTCTCAAAGAGGGTGAAACTATGCAACTCACCGCCATTGTCAAGGGGTTGAGCGGTACTCATAGATGGGAGAGCAACGATACGAGCGTAGTCGACGTCAACGCCAACGGACTTGTGCGGGCAAGGCGCACGGGCGTTGCGATAATATCCGTGTCTATCGGCAAGAAGTTTGCCGCAACCGTCGTTACGGTCACGGAAAACAAAGAGTCGTTGTCGGTGGAATTGTCTTGTTCGAGAGAGGACCTTCTCGTCGGTGAAACCGCCACTTTGAGCGCAACGGTCACTCCGTCCAAGTATAGCGACCTTGTTGAATATCATATTCAAAGCGGTGCAAACGTCGTGTCGATATCGGGAGACACCATTACCGCCCTTGCGGAAGGCACTGCCACGATATACGCGTCAGTCAACGACAAAGTGAGCCGAAGCATAACGATAGTCGTAGTCGACAACCGCATTATTATTGAGTCAATCACTCTTTCCATAGACAAAACTCAACTACGAATCGGCGAAACGGCAACGCTAACCTCAACGGTAGTGCCGTCCAAATACGCCAATCTCGTGGAATACTTCATCGAATACAATACCGACCACGCTACTTCATCGAATAACGTTATTTTATCGGGCAACGTAATATCCGCAATCGACGAAGGCACGGTGCAAATCGGCGCAAAAATCGGTGCATATAGGAGCAATATCGTTACCGTTACAATCGAAGGTTCGACGGTTGTTGCCGACAGCGTAACGGTATCGGCGCAAAAGTATTACGTAACCGAGGGCGATTATACCACGCTTTCCGCGACCGTAGTGCCCTCGACTATGGCAAATCTCGTCAAATACGAAATCGTAGGCACAACTAACCTTGCCTATATCACAGAAGACAGATTTTACGCCAAGTCGCAAGGCGACGTTCAAGTGATTGCAAAAGTCGGCGGAACAATAAGCGAGCCTATCACCATTCACATCATAAGCAGCGGTGGCACGCCCACGAGCATAACGCTCTCGACGTCCGCAACAAACGTTGCAAAAGGCGGATACGCCACTCTTTCATACACCGTATTCCCCACCGCATCGGCAAAAGATATCGAATATCTTGTCATAGAGGGTGAGGACAACGTCGAAGTCCTATCGAATACGGTGAAAGTAATCAACAAAGCCCCCGCCAAAATAGTCGGTCGTATCGGAAGCGTACTTTCCAACGTAATCGAAATCAATCCAAACACAATATCGTCAGACCCGTATACGGGCGTTTCTTACGATGAGTTCCACAACGCCAAAACTTACAAAAAGGCAACATCCTATAAAGACGCGCAATACCGCACCGACCACAACCTTATGTCGGGCGACATATCCGCGCAAGACCAAAGACCGACGATTGCAGAAAATCGTCCGTATTACGTGCAAAACGGCAAAACGACGTTCTATCGCAACAGCACCGTACTCTTCCTCGACGGCGGAAACACTTATATAGTGTTCGACGCGGACGGATACGTGGTCAACCTCATCTATAAAGGCGGTGCGTACGTAACCCTCGAAGAAGTGGCGGCATACGTTATGGCGTTCGGTGACGTCCCCGTCAACTATACCGCTAAGAAAAGCCCTTCCCCCGCTTCGAGCCCGTGGAAAGCATACTTGAGAGCAAATCACAGTTATTTCAGCGGTAGCACCTCCTCCTATCCGTACGAACCGGTACTTCCCAACATCAGCGGTTGCGGCGGTGTGTACAGATACTACGAGATAGACATCGGCACGACGGGCACGGACTGCGACCCGAAATACCCAAGCCGTGTTTACAACAACGGCATGACCATAACGCGCGGTGCGGCTCGTATCGTTTATTCGAGATATATGGACTCTTCCAAAACGGAATTTACCGATATCAACGAACGCTATGTTTTCTACACCTACAACCATTACAACGACTTTCAGGAGTATCTCAACTATCAATACGGTTGGGGCGAGATGTTCGGAAATATAACGGGCGGAGGTACGCTTTCAAGCAAAACCGACTACAACCCCACTTCCTACGTCACCGTTGCGATGCACGCTTTTCTCAATTTCAGATTTGCATAATTGAGGCAAAATCTATTGACGGCGCAAAGCGTAAAACCGCACTCCGACGGTCATAACCATCGATAAAAAACGAAAAGGAATTTGCACTCGTTTTTGCAAATTCCTTTCTTTATACCCTATTTTTGTATTGTTAAAAGTCTTATTTTGCCATAAGTCGTCTTTGCTTTTCAAGTTTGGCAAACCGGCGGTGCTTTGCCGATATCAAGCCGAGTTCGTCTCTTCCGAGTGTAAATTTCATAGGATTGTTGTATGCAATAATCTTGACTTATGCCACGTTTGTATATTATAATACATAAGAAGATTAAATCAACGGGCTTAAATTTCGGATACCGATGCCCAATCGTCACAAAATTTCCGCTGTGTGTATTATTTCCCACAACGTCGCAAAATAGGAGAAAAAATGAGCGAAGATAAGAAAATCGACCGTCGCGTCGTAAAAACGAAGAAAGCAATTTACAGCGCATTTGCACAATTGTTGCTCGAAAAAGACGTCAATGCAATCACCATCAAAGACATCGCCGACAGAGCGGATATCAACCGCAAGACGTTCTACAATTACTATGCGGGCATCTACGAGCTTATCGAGGAAATCGAAAACAAAATCCTCTACTCTTTCGAGCAAGCGCTTATGGACGTCAACATCGCCGACGCGCTTCACAACCCCAACAGACTTTTCAACGAATTGACTGAAATCATCAATCAAGACCTCGACTTTTACGGACACTTGATGAGAATGGAAAACAATTCGAGCCTCGTCGTAAAACTCGTGGGCGCACTCAAAACCAAAGCCAAAGAGATTATATCGAAGCAAACACGCCTTGCTCCCCAAATGCTCGATATCGTGCTTGACTTCGTGGTATCGGGAATGATGAAAGTTTATCAAAACTGGTTCAATTCCGACAGATCGCAATCAATCGAAGATTTTTCCAAAACCGTCAGCACACTCACCTTCCGAGGAATCAACGGCATTATGGAAGAAACGGACAATATGTAAAGCACTTGAGAATATTAAAACTTTTATATTGGAAATACGGACAGATGCCCGTATTTTTCTTTGCCTCTCCCCTTTTAGTTACCATATTAAAGCATAAATCTATACGAATGTAAAGAGCAAGGCGTACAAGTTAAGCAACACCGTATTTTGAGCGTTTCTCACGGTTTTTGTTAATAGCAAAAAAAGACCACCACCCGTTTTATCGAGTGATGGTCTTGTTTAGTTTAGTTCATCTTATTTCTTCTTGGTGAACAATGCTTTGATTTTTGCTCCGAGAGTTTTGAAGAAGTTGCCGATTGCCGTAAAGCCTTTCTTCAAAGCTACGCCCAAGTCCGCAAACGTCTTTTTCTTGACTGCAAACCAGAAGATTGCAAATCCGCCGATTCCCGCAAACAGCAACGTTCCGATTACGATACCCGCAATTTGTCCGCCCGAAAGTCCGTCCTTTTTAGCAGGTGGAGTGATTTCGCCACCGCCAGAAGACTTATCGTCATATACAGCCGTAAGGGTTGTTGCTTCCTTTACGGTAAAGGTATAACTCTTGTTTGTGCTGACGATTTCTCCGCTTTCGTCTTTCCAGCCTTTGAACTCTTTGCCTTCTTTATCTTCTGCCGTTACGGTTACGCTTTCGCCTTCTTTATAGAATTTGCTTTCGCCGTTTACTATTACGTTATGCGTGCCGATTTTGGCAATTCTAAGTTCGGCGATTTCGTTCCCGTCTTTATCAAAGTGCTTTCCGCAAACCGAGCAATCTTTGTGT
>ERZ780149.3427-NODE-3427-length-13269-cov-3.890268_pt1 | contig 13269 bp, 24 predicted proteins | sample MGYA00511367_ERZ780149 | MGnify/ENA primary metagenome ERZ780149 (study PRJEB29588, sample SAMEA2153852) | human gut metagenome | biome: human gut; feature: human-associated habitat; material: faeces | place: Denmark | collected 2008/2010 ... | reverse complement strand
GGGTCTTTGGGGGAAGTTTTTGGTTTGGTTGGGAGGATGGGACTTGCATTTGGTAATGATATTCCCTAACGATAAAAAATGGAAACCGACCGAAAGCCGTTTGAGGGTTCGGTCGGTTCTTTGGGGATTCGTTCGTTTTTACAGGTGTCGTTCCTGTTTCGGTGTAGGTTGGGTGTGCGGGGTCGGATCAGTCTTTCTTATAACCGATATTCCGAGGTTTTGTGGGGTCAAACACAAGGTTGCAGATAGACGCCACAAGTCCGTAGATTCCGAAGGTTACAATAGTCAGGAACACATAAGCGAGCGTTCTTGAAGTGTAGCCTTCCGGTTTCAGAGATGTATGGTTGATGATAATGCTTCCGATCCAACCCAAGAAGAAAGTCAGCAAAAAGCGTGCGAGTCTTTGATTCTCCATGATACTGTTTCCTTTCGTTTGTGTGACAATTTGAGGTTAGAAAAACAAAAAGGTGCGTACAACCGAAGTTCTACGCACCGAAAAACGCAAACTCCGATTGTTGTCACACAAACGAATCGGAAACGCTTTCGCACACCCAAATCAGTGGAGCTTGCATTTTTGCCTGTTCCATATTTGGGTGTAGCGAAAAAGGCATGGTTTCCCCTGTCTGAGAAAGCATCCCGTTTACATGATTCGATTGTGTGACGGATACAGTATACCATACTTTCATTGAAATTGCAAGACTTTTTCCGAAAAAAGCAGAAAAGCGCCCTGCGAAGCAAATCCGCAAAGCGCTTTTTTGTATTTGTATGTATGAATTTTACCGTCCGTATTCGTTCCGTCCCTGACCGCTGTAATTCAGAATTCCGCGATCGACCGCGACAGCCCGCAGGGCACAGTCAAACCCGAGAAGGAAAGCAAGCACATTGATTGTGTAGAGTAAGATCCGAGACACTTTTTTCATTGCCGAAGCCCGTTTGCACCCTGAACGCCAGACAGTGCTTTCGTTCCTTTCTTTCAGTATGCCTTATTATAGCATACTTTCGTCCGCTTGTCAAGCGTTTTTGCAAACTTTTTCCGATTTCGGCATATTTACTCCTGTTTATTCGACATTATCTGCCATTTTCCTATCAGTTTCGGAAAAATATTGAGAAAGTCAGAATCATCAGGTAGGTCACCCAGACCGAATGAAACAAGAGAATCAGACCGCCGAGGCGGCTCACGCGGAAAAAGCTGACGGTCACGAGCAACGCGAGGACCAGAATCATGACCGCTTCCAGAACCGCCAGAAAGACCATTGCCGAAACGAACAGCGTGGGATACCAACAAAGTTCCAATACCATCAGCAGGACAAAGAGCATACACCCCCGGTACTTCTCCCCTGCGCAACCTCTCTCCCGCCAACCGAGAACCAGTCCCGCCGCGCAACCGACGGTTACGAACGAGAGAAACCGCAAAAAGGTCATGAGCCAGACCGGCGGAACAAGATCCGCAATTCCGAGCGCCAACATAACGCCGTAAGGGTGACCGCTCACGCCTCTGACAATGACATACGCGATTGCGCACAGGCATCCGCAGATAACCGCGAGCGCCAGACTCGTTTGTCTGATTTCCGCGCTCATCCATCCCAGTGTCGACATTCTTCCGTATTTCTTCCGATACAAGTTCCGCACCTCCCTCGCGCGCTTCCGCGCCTGTACCAATTTATGCGGGTAGGTAGAATTTTATGAGTAAGACCTCGGGGCGTTGCCCCGAACCCTACTTAGAAAACTTTTGAAAAAGTTTTCTAAGGACTTTCAAAACTTTAACCCAATTGGATTTTTGATTCTATTTTATCGTTGTACAAATTTCAGGTGTAGCCGTGTTCCGTGCTACTATTTCCGGCTGCTCCGAGCCTCATTCCGCCAGCGGAATGAGTACGACTGTCGTCTCTCTCCGCTACCGGATAAAAGCGGCAGAAAGTTAGTTGATGGTCGAAGCGGAGCGACCCATGTGTTGTTCCGCCTCGGATGCGTGTTACTTTTGTTGTTTTTTCTCGATTTTGTCGGTTTTGACAGGCGGTTGCGGCACAAAATGCGTGTAAATGCGCTTCAAAATCGGTGCGAAGCGGTATATTTTGTGCGGAATAACCAAAAAGATGGAAGAAAATATGCAAAAATTCTCTGTCATATCGGAAAATAATGCTTGCAAATCAAACGGTTTTCTGATATAATATAAAGGCTTGATATGCGATGAAACGAAAGGTTGCCTCTGCGGGACGCCAAAGAGGGGAATTTTCGTGGAGTATGTCCGTGTAAAACGGGCGAGAGGTATTCACCGATGCACGCAAAACGCGAACGCGCGTTGGTTTCGGTGTGACTGCTTTTCTCCGGAATTTGTTTCCGTCAGATGCTGATGACGGGGCAAACTCCGTATTTTCAGAGGAAACAGGAAACACACGGGGCGGTGTTGAGGAAAATGCCAACCGAGGAAATCGCAGACCGTTCCGAACTCTTTCCTATATTATAGGACGGGGCGGCAAGTGAAAATCTCAGAAGGAGGCAAACAAAATGGCAATCAAAGAGAAGATCAGAGTCAGACTCAAGAGCTACGACCACGTTCTGGTTGACACTGCGGCGAAGAAGATCGTCGAGGTCGCAACGAGAAACGGCGCCGAGGTTTCCGGTCCGATTCCGCTGCCTACGGAGAAGGAGATCATCACGATCCTTCGCGCAGTCCACAAGTACAAGGACAGCCGTGAGCAGTTCGAGTATCGCACGCACAAGAGACTGATCGATATCGTCAAGCCGTCGCAGAAGGTTGTGGACGCGCTGATGAACATCGAGCTGCCTGCGGGCGTTGAGATTGAAGTGAAGCTGTAATCAAGCGCTTCGCGAGATCACACAAAGACAACAGCCGAGCTTCGGTTGAGAGTCCGAAGAGTTCGGTAACTTTGTAAGTCATGTTGGCATTCCGGTGTCAACCAATAATTTACAGGAGGATTTCTGAAATGAAAAAGGGAATGATCGGTAAAAAGATCGGCATGACGCAGGTTTTCGATGAAAAAGGAAACGTCATTCCGGTAACCGTTATCGAGGTTGGCCCGTGCGTCGTCGCACAAAAGAAGACCGTTGAGAAGGATGGCTACAACGCTCTGCAGCTTGGCTTTATGGATGTCAAGAAGAAGCACCTGACCAAAGCGGATCAGGGTCACTTCGAGAAAGCGGGCGTTCCGATGAAGAAGCATCTCAAGGAGTTCCGTCTGGACGACTGCTCCGCTGAGGTCGGCTCGGTCATCACCGTCGATACCTTCGCCGCAGGCGAGAAGGTCGATGTAACCGGTATGACCAAGGGTCGCGGATACAGCGGCGCTGTCAAGCGTTGGAATCACCACACGCTGTGCTCCACGCACGGTGTCGGCCCGATTCACCGTCAGGTCGGTTCTATGGGTGCAAACTCCACCCCGTCCCGCGTGTACAAGAACAAGAAGATGGCAGGACAGTACGGTAACGAACAGGTCACCGTCCAGAACCTGCTGGTTGTGAAGATCGACAGCGAAAAGAACCTGATTGCCGTCAAGGGCGCCATTCCGGGCGCGAAGGACGGAATCGTGTTCATTCGTGATTCTGTGAAAGCCTGAGCGGAAGGAGGAAAACAACAATGCCAGTCGTAAAGATCGTGAATATGTCCGGCAAGGAAGTCGGTGAAATCACGCTGAGTGATAAGCTGTTCGGCGCGGATGTGAACGGCGCTGTTCTCCATGCCGCAGTCAGAGCGTATCTGATGAACCAGAGACAGGGGACCCAGTCGACCCTGACCCGCACCGAGGTATCGGGCGGCGGAAAGAAGCCGTGGAGACAGAAGGGAACCGGCAGAGCGCGTCAGGGCTCGACCCGTTCTCCTCAGTGGACGCACGGCGGCGTCGCACTCGGCCCGAAGCCGAGAGATTACCGTCTCGACCTGAATAAGAAGACCCGTCGGCTCGCGCTGTTCTGCGCACTGTCCGATAAGGTTGCAAACGGAAGCCTTGTGATCCTTGACAAGCTCGCGGTGGAGAGCGAGAAGCCGTCCACCAAGACCATGGTTGCCATGTTCAAGGCGCTCGGTTTCGAAAAGACCTACACCAAGACCTACAAGACCATCGCAATCGAGGACGGAAAGCCTGTCTACGGCACTGCCGAGAAGACGGCGACCAAGCCCGAGAACGTGCTTGTGGTGCTTGACAATGTGGACAAGAAGGTTATCAAGAGCTGCGACAATATCCCGCAGGTCAAGACGACCCAGTGGAACACGCTCAACGTCTACGACGTGCTGAACGCGGAGAAGCTGGTCATGACCGCTGACGCGGTGAAGAAGCTTGAGGAGGTGTACGCATAATGAAATCGGCACACGATATTATCATCAGACCGGTAATTACCGAAGCTGCGATGGATATGCTGCCCGCCAAGAAGTATGTCTTTGAGGTCGCAAGCGACGCAAACAAGGCAGAGATTGCCAAGGCGGTTGAGGAAGTGTTCGCGGCAAGCAAGGTCAAGGTCGCGGCAGTCCGCACCATCAACATGAAGAAGAAGCCCAAGAGACTCGGTGTTCACTCCGGTTATACCTCGGAGTGGAAGAAGGCGATCGTTACCCTGACGCCTGATTCCGGCGAGATCGAGTTCTTCGAAGGCCTTAACTAAGAGTAGGAGGGAATAGGAATGCCTACAGTTAAGTATAAACCCACAACTCCCGGCAGAAGAAATATGACCGTTCCTTCTTTCGAGGAGATCACAAAATTCTCTCCTGAGAAAAGCCTGATCGTTACCAAGAAGAAGCATGCCGGACGCAACAGCTACGGTCGCATTACCGTTCGCCACAGAGGCGGCGGAAACAAGATCAAGTACCGTATCATCGACTTCAAGCGCCAGAATGACAAGGCGAACACGGTCGTCGGGATCGAGTACGACCCGAACAGAACCGCGTATATCGCACTGCTTCAGGACACCGAGGGAACGAAGAGCTATATCATTGCTCCCGAAGGACTGAAGGCGGGCGACGTGATCTACTCGGGCAGCGAAGCCGACATCAAGCCGGGCAACACGCTCCCGATCGCGAACATTCCGGTCGGTACGGTCATCAACAACATCGAAGTCTACCCGGGCAAGGGCGCACAGCTCGTTCGCTCCGCAGGCGCGATGGCACAGCTGGTTTCCAAGGAAGCCAACGGCATGGCGCAGGTTCGTCTGCCCTCGGGTGAGGTTCGCTTCATCCGTCTGGACTGCAAGGCGACCATCGGTCAGGTCGGCAACGTTGAGCACGACACCGTGAAAGTCGGTAAAGCAGGTAAGACCAGACACAAGGGTATCCGTCCGACTGTCCGCGGTTCGGTCATGAACCCCTGCGATCACCCGCACGGCGGTGGTGAGGGTAAGTCCCCGATCGGACATCCCGGACCTGTTACGCCTTGGGGTAAGCCTGCTCTGGGTTACAAGACCAGAAACAAGAAGGCGCGCACCAATAAGTTCATCGTGAAGCGCAGAAACGCTAAATAAGGAGGGAATATAACATGAGCAGAAGCCTGAAAAAAGCACCTTATGTTGAGGAGAAGCTCTACAGCCGCATTTGCGCGATGAACGCAAACGGCGAGAAGAAGGTTCTCAAGACATGGTCGCGTTCGTCCACTATATTCCCGGAATTTGTCGGTCACACCATTGCGGTTCACGACGGCAAGAAGCACATTCCGGTGTATATCACGGAAGACATGGTCGGTCACAAGCTCGGTGAGTTTGCGCCCACCCGCACGTTCAAGGGTCATGCCGGCTCGAAAACGTCCAATAACGGCAACTGATTGCAGAGGGAGGTTCATTTCTTAAATGGAAGCTAAAGCTTATCTGAAATACGCAAGAATTTCCCCCCGCAAGGTGCAGATCGTTCTCGATCTGATCCGCGGCAAGGATGTTGCCACCGCGATGGGAATTCTGAAGAACACGCCGAAGGCGGCGAGCGAGCTGCTGATTAAGCTGCTGAACAGCGCCGTTGCAAACGCGGAGAACAATTTCCACATGGATGCCGAGAAACTGTATGTTTCCGAATGCTTTGTTTGCCCGGGCCCGACGCTGAAGCGGATTATGCCCAGAGCAAAGGGAAGCGCAGACCGCATCCTGAAGCGCACCAGCCACGTGACACTGGCGGTCAAGGAAAAAGACTGAGAGAGGAGGAAACAATAAATGGGTCAGAAGGTCAATCCCCACGGTTTGAGAGTGGGAGTCATCAAAAACTGGGATTCCAGATGGTTTGCAAAGGACGAAGTATTCGGCGACACGCTTGTTTCCGACTACAATGTCAGAAAATACCTGAAAAAGACGCTCTATGACGCAGGTATTTCCAAGATCGAAATCGAGAGAGACGGGCACAGAGTGCGCGTATTCGTCAACTGCGCAAAGCCGGGCATGGTCATCGGCAAGGGCGGTGTTGAAATCGAAAAGTACCGTCAGCAGCTGGAGAAAATGGTCGGTATGCCTGTGGCGCTCAACGTGGTTGAGATCCGTCAGCCCGACCTCGACGCACAGCTTGTTGCAGAGAACATTGCCAAGCAGCTCGAGAACCGCGTGGCGTTCCGCAGAGCCATGAAGATGGCAATCCGCAACACCATGAGACTGGGCGCAAAGGGAATCAAGATCAACTGCGGCGGCCGTCTCGGCGGCGCTGAAATCGCGCGCAGCGAGCACTATCATGAGGGTACGATTCCGCTTCAGACCCTCAGAGCCGACATCGAGTACGGCTTTGCGGAAGCGGACACCACCTACGGTAAGATCGGCGTAAAGGTCTGGATCTACAAGGGTGAAATTCTCAATGAGGTCAACCGTCCCGGCAATACCCCCAGACGCGACCGCGACAATCGCGGCGACCGTCGCGGTGATCGCCGTGACAACCGCGGACCGAGAGGCGACCGCCGCGACAACCGCGGACCTCGCCAGAACGGCGACCGCAGAGAGAGAACTCCGAGAGAAGGAGGCGCGAAGTAATTATGTTAATGCCGAAAAGAGTCAAGTTCCGTCGCGTTCAGCGCGGCAGACTGAAGGGTAAGGCGTCGCGCGGAAACACGCTGAGCAACGGTTCTTACGGACTGGTTGCGCTGGAGCCGTCGTGGATTACCAGCAATCAGATCGAGGCTGCCCGTATCGCTATGACGCGTTATATCAAGCGTGGCGGTCAGGTCTGGATCAAGATCTTCCCCGATAAGCCGATTACCGAGAAGCCGGCTGAAACCCGTATGGGTTCCGGTAAGGGTTCTCCGGAGTACTGGGTCGCCGTTGTGAAGCCGGGCAGAATTCTGTTCGAGATGGACGGCGTGAGTGAGGATGTGGCAAAGGAAGCAATGCGTCTTGCCGGTCACAAGCTCCCGATTAAAACCAAGTTCGTTTCCAAGACAACCGAAGCAAAGGAGGGTTAATCATGAAAGCGAAAGAACTCAGAACGATGTCGGCTGAGGCGCTTGAGGCGAAGCTGAAGGAACTGAAGGCTGAGCTGTTCAACCTGCGCTTCCAGCACGCAATCAATCAGCTTGACAACCCTCACAAGATCACCGAGGTCAAACACGACATTGCCCGCGTGATGACGGTTCTTCGGGAAATGAAGAAAGAGGAGGCGTAAGTCATGGCAGAAGAAAGAGCATTGAGAAAGACCAGAGTGGGTCTGGTTGTCAGCGATAAGATGGACAAGACCGTTGTGGTTGCCATCGAGGACAACGTGAAGCACCCGCTGTACGGCAAAATCGTGAAGCGTACCCTGAAGCTGCACGCGCAGGATGACAACAACGCCTGCGGAGTCGGCGACAAGGTGAAGCTCATGGAGACAAGACCGCTTTCCAAAACCAAGAGATGGCGTGTTGTCGAAATCATCGAAAAAGCGAAATAATCGCTTTGCGGTGAAACAGTTCACTTATTCGAATAGTAGATACGTCGTAGCGTATTGAATCAGTAGGAGGAAAAGCAAGTGATTCAGCAGCAGTCTTTAATGAAAGTTGCCGACAACACCGGAGCTAAGGAACTGATGTGCATCAGAGTCCTCGGCGGCACCGCGAGAAGATATGCAAATATCGGCGATGTGGTGGTTTGCGCTGTCAAGAAGGCGACTCCCGGCGGAGTGGTCAAGAAGGGCGAGGTCGTCAAGGCGGTCGTCGTCCGTACGGTGCACGGCATGAAGAGAGCAGACGGCTCTTATATCAAGTTCGATGAGAATGCGGCGGTCATTATCCGTGAGGATAAGACCCCCCGCGGAACCCGTATCTTCGGGCCGGTGGCAAGAGAGCTTCGTGAGAAGGAATATCTCAAGATCCTCTCCCTCGCTCCCGAAGTGCTTTGATGGAGGTGGAAGCAATGGCAAATCTGCATATCAAAAAAGGCGATACCGTTGTGGTTCTCTCCGGAGATGACAAGGGTGTTCAGGGCGAAGTGATCGCCACCTCTCCCGAAGAGGGAAAGGTCATTGTGAAGGGTGTCAACATCATTCACAAGCACGTCAAGCCCCGCAGAGAGGGCGAGACGGGCGGCATCGTGGATGCCGAGGGCGCAATCTATGCGTCCAATGTAGCGCTGGTCTGCCCGAAGTGCGGCAAAGCCGCAAGAGTCGCGGCGAAGGTCGGCGAGGACGGCAAGAAGATCCGTGTGGCGGCGCACAAAGCGTGCGGCTAACCGGAGATTAAGTAAGGAGGGAAACGAAAATGGCAAGACTGAAAGATTTGTATAAAGCCGAGGTCGCTCCCGCCCTCCTGAAGAAGTACAACTATAAGAGCGTCATGCAGATCCCGAAGCTCGACAAGATCGTGATCAATGTCGGCGTCGGCGACGCAAAGGATAACTCCAAGGCGCTTGACGCGGTTCTGCGCGACCTTTCGATCATTTCCGGTCAGAAGGCAATCGCAACCCGCGCAAAGAAGTCCGTCGCAAACTTCAAGGTCCGTGAGGGCATGAAGATCGGCGCAAAGGTCACCCTGCGCGGCGACAGAATGTATGAATTCATGGACAGACTCTTCAACTTCGCTCTGCCGAAGGTCCGTGACTTCAAGGGAATCAACCCCAACGCGTTCGACGGAAGAGGAAACTATGCGCTCGGTCTGAAAGAGCAGCTGATCTTCCCCGAAATCGAATACGATAAGGTTGAGAAAATCCGCGGTATGGACATCTGCTTTGTCACAACCGCACAGACCGACGACGAAGCACGCGAGATGCTGACCCTGTTCGGCGCTCCGTTCGCGAAATAATCAGAGGGAGGTAACAAACGATGGCAAAGAAATCCATGATTCTGAAGCAGCAGAAGGAACAGAAGTTTTCCACGAGAAAATACAACCGCTGCAAAATCTGCGGACGCCCTCACGCGTATCTCCGGAAATTCGGCATCTGCCGTATCTGCTTCCGTAACCTCGCTTACAAGGGCGAGATTCCGGGCGTGAAGAAGGCTTCGTGGTAAAAAAATAAGGTAATACAACGCAACACCAACGGTGTAATGCGCAGTATTGCCTTCCCCCAACTATCGGCAGGAAATCAAACCGGTCGGAAAAAGAACCGACAGTCCGATTTAACCGCCGATATGCCGCCGGGCAAAAGGTCCGGCAGCAAGATGAATTGTACTTGCATAAGGAGGAAATTGAAATGCAAATGTCAGATGTAATTGCCGATATGCTCACCAGAATCCGCAACGCGAACAACGCGAAGCACCAGACGGTTGACATTCCGGCATCCAACATGAAGAAGGCGATTGCCGAAATCCTGGTCGCGGAAGGCTATGTGAAGTCCTATAACGTCGTTGACGACGGCAAGCAGGGCGTGATCCGCATCACGCTGAAGTATCTGCCGGGCAAGCAGAAGGTCATCCGCGGAATCCGCCGCGTATCCAAGCCGGGTCTGCGTATCTACGCAAGCTGCGAGGATATGCCCAGCGTGATGAACGGTCTCGGTATCGCAATCGTGTCCACATCCAAGGGAATCATGACGGGCAAGAAGGCGCGCTCGCTGAACGTCGGCGGCGAAGTCCTCGCGTTCGTGTGGTAATCGGAAAGGGGAGGTAATCGAAATGTCAAGAATCGGAAGAATGCCCGTAGTCATTCCCGAAGGCGTGACCGTTACCGTCGCAGACGGCAACCTCGTTACGGTCAAGGGAAAGCTCGGAACACTGACGGAACAGCTCCACCCCCGTATGACCATCACGGTCGAGGGCAATCATGCCTATGTCGCACGTCCCACGGACGAAAAAGAGGATCGCAGTCTGCACGGTTTGACGAGAGCGCTGCTTCACAACATGGTCGTCGGTGTCACCGAGGGCTACTCGAAGAAGCTGGAGATCGTCGGCGTCGGCTACAAGGTCGTCAAGCAGGGCAAAACCATTCAGCTGTATCTGGGTCACTCGCTGATGCCCAACGGTCAGCCGCAGGCAAAATTCTGCCTGACCGAAGAGAATGGCATCACGTTCGACGTGCCGGACGCAAACACCATCATTGTCAAGGGCGTTGACAAACAGCTTGTCGGTCAGACGGCTGCCGTTATCCGCGGTAAGAGACCGCCTGAACCGTATCACGGCAAGGGTGTGAAGTATGCCGACGAGCATATCCGCCGCAAGGCAGGTAAGACCAGCAAGGGCAAATAATTGAAAGGAGTGAAGTGACATGGTATCAAGAAAAGATGCAAACAAGGCTCGCCTGAAGAGACACAAGAGAGTCAGAGCCAAAATCTCCGGTACTGCAGAGCGTCCGCGTCTGGCTGTGTATCGCTCGAACGCGAACATCAGCGCACAGATCATCGACGATGTGAAGGGCGTGACGCTGGTCAGCGCTTCCACTTTCGGTCAGGGCTTTGAGGGCAACGGCGGCAACAAGGAAGCGGCTCGCGAGATCGGTAAGCGGATCGCGGAGAAGGCAGTGGCGGCGGGAATTACCGAGGTCGTGTTCGACCGCGGCGGTTACCTGTATCACGGACGTGTATCGGAACTGGCTGAAGGCGCTCGCGAGGGCGGCCTGAAGTTCTGATTTTCCGGTTTATACACTGTTCAACAAACTTACGTTTATTGAATATTTTGGAGGAAGAAAATGGCTGACAAATTTAATCCCGCTGAGCATGATCTCAAGGAATCGCTCATCGCGCTCAACCGTGTGTCCAAGACGGTCAAGGGCGGTCGTATTGCCCGCTTTGCGGCGCTGATGGTCGTCGGTGACGGCGCAGGTCACGTCGGAGTGGGTCTTGGAAAAGCGGCTGAAGTTCCGGAAGCTATCCGCAAGGGAATCGAGGACGCAAAGAAGAATATGGTAGCGGTTGCGCTGAAGGGCACGACCATTCCGCATCAGGTGACGGGCGTGTTCGGCGCAGGAAAGGTTCTCCTGAAGCCGGCTGCTCCCGGTACCGGTATCATTGCAGGCGGCAAGGTTCGTATGGTTCTCGAAGCTGCCGGCATCAAGAATATCCGCGCAAAGTGCCTGCGCTCCAACAATCCGACCAACGTCGTCAAGGCGACGATGGAAGGTCTGAAGGAGCTTCGCACGGCTGAGGAAGTCGCGAAGATCCGTGACATCCCCACCGAGCAGGTCAAGGGTTGAGCAGGAGGTGCAGAGCATGAAAAAAGTGACACTGACAAAGAGCCTCATCGGCGCAAAGCCGAACCAGAAGGCGACTGCAAAATCCCTGGGACTTGCCAAGATCGGCGACTGCATCGTTCACAAGGACGACGCGGTGCTTGCCGGTAAGGTGAAGATCCTTGCGCATCTCGTAACGGTGGAAGCCGTTGAAAATGCTTAAAGGAGGGAAACGCAGATGAAACTTCATGAACTCACTCCCGCAGAAGGTTCTGCCCGCGCTGCATGGCGCAAGGGCAGAGGAACCGGTTCCGGCAACGGAAAGACGGCAGGCAAGGGACACAAGGGTCAGAACGCACGCTCCGGCGGCGGAGTCAGACCCGGTTTCGAGGGCGGTCAGTTCCCGATCTACAGACAGCATCCCAAGAGAGGCTTCAAGAATCATTTCGCAAAGAACTATGCGATTGTGAACGTTGCGGATCTTGAGAAGTTCGTGGACGGAACCGAGGTCGATCTCGACGTTCTGATGGCGGCGAAGATTGTTCGCAAGCCCATGGACGGTTTGAAAGTGCTCGGCAACGGCGAGCTGACAAAGAAACTGACAGTGAAAGCGGCGGTCTTCTCGGCGGCTGCCAAGGAAAAGATCGAGGCAGTGGGCGGTAAGGCAGAGGAGGTATAATTATGAATCAGATGATCCAGACCTTCAGAAATGCTTGGAAGATCGCTGATATCCGTAAAAAAATCCTCTTTACCCTGTTCATCGTGCTGATCTACCGCGTCGGCGCAAACCTCTATGTTCCCTTTGTGGATACCGACCAGCTTCTGTTTGTGAAAACCTATCAGAACGCGATGTCCGCCGGTATCTTCCAGCTTGTCAATATGTTCTCGGGCGGCGCTTTCGAGCAGGCAACCCTGTTTGCTCTGTCGGTTTCGCCGTATATCACCGCATCCATCGTCATGCAGCTCTTGACCATCGCCATTCCTTATCTGGAGAACCTCTCCAAGGAAGGCGAGGAAGGAAAGAAGAAGATCAATGCCTACACCCGCGGTGTGACTGCGATTCTCGCACTCATCACTGCGTTCGGCTACGTGACCATGCTGAATTCCTACGGCTGCCTTGCAGTCAGCAAGAGCGACGGCGCACTCTACTATTTCGCATATGTCGTGATGATTGCCTGCTTCTGCGCGGGCGCTGCGATCATTATGTGGATGGCGGAGCGCATCAATGAGAGAGGCATCGGCAACGGTATCTCCATCATCCTGTTTGCGAACATCATTTCGCGCGGGAGCACGATGGTCACCGCACTGATCGCACTCCTGAAGAATGCAAACGGACAGTTCCTCACCGGTTGGAAACTGGCGCTCGGAATCCTGTGGATCATTCTCTTCGTCGCGGTTTCGGTCGCGGTGGTGGGACTGATCGTCTGGTTCACCAACTCCGAGGAGCGTATCCGCATCCAGTACGCGAAGAAGGTCGTCGGACGCAAAATGTACGGCGGTCAGACCAGCAACCTGCCCCTCAAGATGAACATGGCGGGCGTGATGCCGATCATCTTCGCAAGCTCGATCCTTTCGATTCCGACCATGTTCCTTTCCTTCATGGGAACTTCGAAAGCCGATACCAGCCTTTACAAGGCGCTGACGCTCTTCAGCTATCGCGGCGCGTTCTACGCCATTCTGTATTTCCTGCTGATTATCGGGTTTGCCTATTTCTATGCGACCATCCAGTATAATCCGATTGAGATGGCCAACAATCTCCGCAAGAACAGCGGCGCGATTCCGGGTATTCGTCCGG
>ERZ780149.3424-NODE-3424-length-13289-cov-14.452395_pt1 | contig 13289 bp, 10 predicted proteins | sample MGYA00511367_ERZ780149 | MGnify/ENA primary metagenome ERZ780149 (study PRJEB29588, sample SAMEA2153852) | human gut metagenome | biome: human gut; feature: human-associated habitat; material: faeces | place: Denmark | collected 2008/2010 ... | reverse complement strand
TATTAATATTTAATGTATCACTAATATTTATATTAAATAGATATGAATATAAAATGTATGCTAAGAATTATAATGATAAAATAAATTCAATAATAAGCAATATCAAAAATAAATATCCAAATATAGAAGAAAGTGATATTATTGAAATAATAAATAATGAAGAAGATAGTGAAGATATATTAAGTAAATATGGTATAGATAGTATAACTAAAAATGATAAAGTTAATAATAAGATAAGAATTATATCATTAATAATAATTATTACTTTTGATTCATTAATCATATTGATATTTTATTTATATGATAAAAATAAATCTAAAAAGATAAAAGAAATTACTAAAATGATATCAAAAATCAATAATAGACAGTTTGATATAGATATAAATGACTTTAATGAAGGAGAACTTTCTATACTTAAAAATGAAATATCTAAAACAACTATTATGTTAAGACAAGTTGCTGATAATAGTGTTAAAGATAAATTAAATCTAAAAGATTCTCTTGGTGATATATCTCATCAATTAAAAACACCTCTTACTAGTATTACAATAATGATAGATAATATTTTAGATAGTCCTGATATGAATGAAAAGACTAGAAAGAAATTTCTTATTAATATAAAACGTGAAATATTAAATATTAACTTTTTAGTAATGTCTCTTCTTAAATTATCAAAATTTGATGCGAATGTTGTTAAATTTAATAAAGAAAGTGTATATTTAAAAGATATAATTATTGAAAGTATTAAGAATGTATCTATGATAAAAGAGTTAAAAAATATTACTATAAAAGTATCAGGAGATGATAATATTAAATTATTATGTGATTTTAAATGGCAAGTTGAAAGTATAACTAATATATTAAAAAATTCAATTGAACACACGAGTGAATATGGCACAGTTGAAGTAAATTACAGTGAAAATAAATTATATACAAGAATACTTATTAAAGATAATGGTAAAGGTATAGATAGTGGTGATTTACCTCATATATTTGATAGATTTTATAAAGGTAAGAATGGTAGTGATGATAGTTTTGGTATAGGTCTTTCACTTTCAAAGACAATAATTGAAAAAGAAGGTGGCAGTATCACAGTTAAAAGTACACCTAATATTGGTACAATTTTCACTATTAAATACTTGAAATAAACGAAAAATATTGAAATTTAATATCAAATACTTTACAATTATATTGTAGGAAGGAGATTTATTATGAAGAAAAAGATTGCTATTATCGTTTTAATGTTACTATCAATTATTATTCCTGTAAAAGCTTTTGCTAAAGAACAATATAAAACATTAAATTTAGAAGAAACTTTAGCTGAAGAAGGAATTGAAAAGAAATTTAGTAATTATAAAGAAACAGATGATCAAATTACAATCTATATGTTTAGAGGAAAGGGATGTGCTTATTGTAAAAAATTTTTAGAATTCTTAAATGGAATTACTGAAGAATATGGAAAATATTTTAAATTAGTTTCATTTGAATCTTGGTATAATGATGAAAATTCTAATTTATTAACTGACATCTCTACATTTATGGGAGAACCAGCTAGTGGAGTTCCATATATTATAATTGGTGATAAAGTATTTGGTGGATATACTGATTCTTATGATGAAAGTATTAAAGCAGCTATTAAATCATTATATGATTCTGATGATAAATATGACGCATTAGAAGAATATGAATATAGTAAGAGATGGGATAAAATATTAAATCCTTCTAATTTCACAGTTATTATATGGACTATATGTTTAGTAGTTGTTTCAACTGTAGTAATTGTTTTAACTAATAGATGTAATACTAAGAAAATAGTTGCTGCTATTGAAGGAAATAAAAAAACTTCAACAATTCGTGAAGAAGTAAAAGAAGAAAAACAAGAAAAGCAAAATAACAACAATAATAAAAATAAGAAAAAGTAATTTACAATAAAGTCTCTCATGTGAGAGATTTTTATTTTAAAAAATATTGTTAATTTATATACAAAATGTTACAATACTATTATGAATAGAATAGTGAATTTCTTACAAAAATATTTTGCTGTTATTTCAGTACTTATAGGAATAAGTATTCTTTTAAGTGTTACTTTTTCTAGTTATGTAGTTACATCAAATAATCATAAAGCAGCAGAAATGTATATTGGAGAACTTAAATATTCAATGGAAATAGATGGTTCTACTACTAACACTTTAACAGTACCAACAGGAGAAACAATTGTAGATGTAAAAGTAAATAATTTAAATCCAGTAGATACATATTACAAACTACTTTATTTAAAGAATACAAATATTACAGTTAAGTATTACGAATCAACAAAAGATACTAATGAAGTAGTAACTACATATAATAAGCCAAATGATTCAGTAACAAGTAGTAATTCTAATACAATAAAACTACAAATCACAAATAGTAGTACTTCTTCTCAAAATATAGCATTAACTATGAAGGGTGGGTATATTACAAATACAGTAGAAGATATAACAACACCTTCAACATATAGTGAGATAACATTGGCCGATACAAGTACAAATACATATTTTTGCAAAACAAATAGCACTTTAACACAAGGACTTAATTATAATAATGGTCAGTATACTTATGCTTATAAACAACAAGGAGCGTCTGCAAGTTCTGGCTTAGGTTGGAGTAATATAACTAATAATGGTTGGGGTGTACAGCTAACTGATAAAGCAAGTACTGACGCAGTGACAAGCAAACTTTGTACATATATTAATGATAAACCAGTTACTTCAATGTCATATATGTTTTGGGATAGTCAAGCATTGAGAATAGATTTGAGTAATTTCAACACATCAAATGTATATAATATGGGAGGTATGTTTTCTAGCAGTCAAGCTACAACCTTAGATTTAAGCCATTTTGATACATCAAACGTAACAAATATGGGAGGTATGTTTCAACATAGTCAAGCTACAACCTTAGATTTAAGCAATTTTGATACATCAAACGTAACAAATATGCAATGTATGCTTTGTGATAGTCAAGCCACAACCATAGATGTAAGCCATTTTGATACATCAAACGTAACAAATATGAATAGTATGTTTTGGAATAGCAAAGCCATAACCATAGGTGTAAGCCATTTTGATACATCAAAAGTAACAAATATGAATGTTATGTTTGGTAATAGTCAAGCCACAACCATAGATGTAAGCCATTTTGATACATCAAACGTAACAAATATGCAAGGTATGTTTCAACATAGTCAAGCCACAATCATAGATGTAAGCAACTTTGATACATCAAATGTAACAAATATGCAATGTATGTTTTGTGATAGTAAAGCCGCAACCTTAGATTTAAGCCATTTTGATACATCAAACGTAACAAATATGCAAGGTATGTTTTGGAAAAGTCAAGCCACAACATTAGATGTAAGTCATTTTGATACAAGTAATGTAATAAATATGGAAGTTATGTTTGCCTATATGACAAATCTTAAAACTATATATGCTAGTAGCAAATTTGTAACTACCTCTGTAACGAGTAGTACAAGTATGTTTGAAAAAAGTACTAATCTAGTAGGTGGAGCAGGAACAAAATATAATAAATCTTATCTTGATAAAACATATGCTAGAATAGATGGTGGAACAAGTAATCCTGGATATTTTACTGAAAAGCCATCAACATTTAGTACCGATAGTTGGGCAACTATAGTTAGTTCGGTTAAAGCTGGAAATACTAGAGGATATAAAGTTGGAGAAACTAAAACAATTGATTTGGGGACGACATATGGAACTCATACACTACGTATTGCAAATACAACAACACCAAGTGAATGTAATGCGTCTGGATTTTCACAAAGTGCTTGTGGATTTGTATTAGAATTTGCTGATATAATATTATATAAAGAATTTAATAGCAGTACATCTAATACAGGAGGTTGGTCATCGAGTGAACTTAGAACATTTATCAATAATGATATATACAATGCATTGCCAGTTGATTTAAGGAATATTATAATAGATACAATTGTTGTGTCAGGGCATGGTAAAAGCGACTCTACTAATTTTGTTACCACCGATAAATTATATTTATTAGCTCCAAAAGAAATATTTAGTAACTGGAGTAATAGTTATGATACAGCAAAAAGTTTAACTAGAACTTTTGATTATTATATAAGTGCTGGTGTAACAACAAGCAATTATAGTGGTGCTAAAAAATATAAGGGAACGAGTGCTTATTATTGGTGGCTTCGTTCCGCATATTCTACGAGTAACAGTGATTTCTTTAGAGTTAATCGTTCTGGTGGTTGGAGTGGTAGTAATACTGCTACTGCTGCTAATGGCATATCTCCAGCCTTCCGCATCGGCTAACTTAATAATACAAATTTAACTTTAAGGTAGATTTACTTCTACCTTTTATTTTATAATATAAATATGACAAATGAAGAAAGAAACAATTTAATAATGAGTAAATTATCAATATACTTAAATGATTATAGTGATTATATAAATGAATCTATGATAAATAATATTAAAAATGAATTTGGATTTACTACACTAGAATCATATAAAATAATACTTATAAGTATACTTGGTATTACTGATAAAGAAATAATACATGAATTTGATAATATAGTTTATGAACTTGATAAAAGTGTTTATGAAGATAATTTGTATTATAAGAACATTAATCTTAAATGTATAAGTTCTAATAAATGGAAATTTGAATATAAGAGTTATAAGCCATATGAAGCATTTGTATTTAATGATTTAAGATGTGTTAATGATAAATTATATCCTAGTATTGGATATTTTAAAGACGAATATAAATATCCATGTGTTCTTGAAAATGATAGAGAATGGATGTTAATTACACCTAATGAAATAGAAACTATGAAAAAGCCTATAAGTGAAGCAACTGGTAATGTTCTTACATTTGGACTTGGTCTTGGATATTATGCTTACATGGTATCTATGAAAGAAAACGTAGAAAGTGTAACAATAGTTGAAAAAGATAAAGAAATAATAGATTTATTTAATGAGTACATCTTACCACAATTTAAAAATAAATCTAAAATAAAGATAATTAATGATGATGCGTTTAATTACTTTAAAAAAGATATATATTATGATTATGTATTTGTTGATATATGGCATGATCCTAGTGATGGAATAGATTTATATTTAAAATTTAAAAGTTTAGAAAAAGATAATATCAAATATTCATATTGGATAGAAGATACATTAAAATGTTATATTGAATAAAATATATAAGGAGGAAAACATGAAAAGATATAAAAGTACTAAAATAGCTAGTATTTTAGGAATGATAGGTAATGTATTTTTACTTATTATAAAAGGAATAATTGGATATATTACAAATAGTCAAGCAATGATAGCGGATGCTTTTAATAGTGCAGGCGATATATTTTCTTCAATAATGACATTTATTGGTAATAAAATATCAAGTATACCAAAAGATAATGATCATAATTTAGGACATGGTAAAGCAGAATATATTTATTCAATGTTAATAAGTATATCTATGGTATTAATATCACTTGTAGTACTTAAAAATTCATTAAATTCAATATTTAGTAGTAATAAATATGATTTTAATATATGGCTTGTAATTGTATGTATCATTACTATAATAGTCAAAATATCATTATTTATATATACAAATTACTTATCAAAAAAATATAATAATTTACTTATAAAGGCTAATTCTAAAGATCATATAATAGATGCAGTTATAACAACATTTACTTTAATATCATGTATACTTTCTACATATAATATATACTTTTTAGATGGTATTGTAGGTATAATAATATCTATATGGATACTTATATCCGCTATTAAAATATTTATTGAAAGTTATGATGTTCTTATGGATAAATCAATAGATGAAGAAACTAAGAATGAAGTACTTGATATAATAAAAAAGCATAGTGAAATTATAAAGATAAATCATTTTAATTCAACACCAGTAGGTTATAAATATCAAATATCATTTACTATATTTGTGGATGGAAATTTAAAGACTTATGAAAGTCATGAAATCGCAAATAATCTTGAAAAAGAAATATTAAAGAAGATAGATGAGATTTATTTAGTAGTAATACATGTAAATCCAATAGAGGTAGAAAATGACAAAGGAAGAAATATATAAAACATTAGATGAATTAAATATTAAATATAGAGTAGTTAATCATAAAGCAGTATTCACTATGGAAGAAGTTATAAAAGAGAATATTGAACCATATGAAAATATACTTAAAAATATATTTATAAGAGATGATAAGAAAAGAAATTATTATTTAGTACTAGTATGTCATAATAAGAAAGTTAATTTAAAAGAATTAAGTAATAAGATTAACAGTAGGAAGCTTTCTTTTGCAGATGAAGAAGATTTATATAACTATCTAGGGCTTACTAAAGGTTCAGTTTCACCACTTGGAATACTTAATGATAAAGAGCATAAAGTAACTATATTAATAGATAAAGATATAGAGAATATAGACGAAGTAGGAGTACATCCTAATATTAATACAAGTACTGTATTTATGAATCCTAAAGACCTTGAAAAAATATTTAAAAATAATAAATATGAGTACATAGAATTATAAAATATAAAGCATAATAATAATGGTGATCAATATAAAAAAGAATATCATAAAATTATTATTTATGCTTTCTATTTTTTTAACCTTTAATATAGGTGAAATAGATTCTAATAGTGATAAAATATTATATTATGATAGAACTAATTTGAATTATATTGATACATTTAAAATATATTTTAAGAATACTAATTCTTATAGTTTAAATAAGTCTTTAAAGTATACTAATATTGAAGTATTAAGTTATATTATTGATGATAAGAAGTATTATGCTAGAAATATTGAAGAGTTAATAAATGTTTATACTAAAGATTTAAATGATGAATTAAAAGTGTATTATAAATTACATGGAATTCGTATAGAAGGTATAACTGTTGTATGTAAAGTATATGACTTGATAAAACTTGAAAAACTTGAAAGAATATATTAATTTTGATATTATTAACTTATAAAAGGAAGAATCAAAATGAAGAAAATTTTAATGTTATTAATATCATTTTTTATGTTTATATCTTTTACTAAGGCAGATTATATAAGTTGTAATTTACAAAAGGTAGTAAATAATAATACTGAATATAGTAAAGGAGATACTATTGAAGTTAATGTTATAACTGATTTTTATAGTGAAGATGGAATACTTAATAAAGCAGATATACAAATATATTATAATCCTTATGTATTTGAATTATTACCTGATTATAATGATGAAAGTGTTTATATTGAAGATGGGTATAAGATAACTAATTTTAATACATATTCTTCTATTATTGATTTTAGTATTCAAAATGTTACTGGTAAAAATATGTATGTAAATGGTGGTGATATACTTATAAGTAAGTTAAAGTTTAAAGTAAAAGATACAGCACCAAGTGGGTACGCATCTATTGAATTAATTGGTAATAATAGTAACTTTTATGTAAAAGGTGATAATGAATCATTTCCATGTAATAATAGTAAACTTTATTATAATATAGTAGATAATGCTAAAATAAATATAGATTCTACATTATCCGGAATATTTTTATACACTGATAAAGAAATATTTATTGATATGAAACCTAATGTTACAACTTATAATATTGACGTGGATTATAAAAATGTTACATATTATCCATATTGTTCATCAAGTGAATGTGAGTTTACTTTTAATCCTAAAAATGCTGATGAGTCTAGTTATGTATTAAAAGAAGGTAAAAATGTTATAAAAATTATTAATGATGTAGATGGTGTTAAAACAACATATACTTTAAATATTAATTATGCTAAAAAAACAGAAGATGTTCAATATAAATTTCCTAGTTTAAAGAGATTAACTGTTGAAAACTTTAAATTTTTAGAAGAATTTAAAGAAAGTGTTTATACTTATCATTTAGTAGTACCAAGTACTGTTGATAGTTTGTTAATAGACTATGATGCTGATAATGATGTTAATGTTGAAATAATTGGCAATGAAAATTTTGTAACAGGTGAAAATATAGTAAGAATAAAAACTAATAATGATTATGATGAAGGAAATTATTATATAGTTGTTACTAAAACAGAAAAAGAAGAAGATACTAAAATACCTGATATAAAAGAAGATGATGAAAAGAAAGATGAAGTAGTTAAGAAAACAAATAATAAATATATTTTAATAGGACTATTTTCAATATTAATAGTTTTAAGTTATATTCTATATGATATATTTTATAGTAGAAAGAAAAAGTTAAAAGAAGAAAGTACTACTGATGATGTGAGTACAAATGAAGAAACTGATAATGAAGAAAATGATGTAGATGAAACTAATGATAAAGAGTGATAGAGTTATTTATCATTCTTTTTTGTAGACTACAATTTATAAAAATAAATTGTGATAGTGCTTTTTATTATCACTTTTATTTTGATGCAAATTATATTATAATTAAGATGGTGATGATATGAAAAAAGATTATATTATAGATGGAAATGAAGCATGTGCGCTTGGAGCATATCTTTTTAGTGAAATATGTGGTATTTATCCAATTACACCTGCAAGTCCAATGGCAACTTTAACTGATAAATGGAGTAATGAAGGAAAAAAGAATCTATTTAATGATACAGTTAAAGTAGTAGAAATGCAAAGTGAAGCAGGAGCTGTTGCGGTAACACATGGAGCATTACAAGCAGGATGTCTTGGTACAACATTTACAGCTTCACAAGGATTACTTTTAATGATACCTACAATGTATAAAATGGCAGGAGAAATGTTACCAGGTGTTATACATGTTGCGGCTAGAAGTTTAGCTACTCATGCATTATCAATATTTGGTGATCATCAAGATATTTATGCTACTCGTAGTACTGGATTTTGTATGTTATCATCTTCCTCTGTTGAAGAAGCATACTATATGAGTATTATTTCACACTTAAGTGCGATTGAAGGAAGTCTTCCATTCTTACATTTCTTTGATGGATTTAGAACTAGTCATGAACTTAATAAAGTTTCACTTGTTGATACTGAAGAAATAAGAAAACTAATTGATTATAAAAAAGTATATGAATTTAAAAATAGAGCGTTAAACATTGGAAAAGAAATAACAAGAGGTACTTCTGAAACAGGAGATGTGTACTTTCAAAATACTGAAGTAAGAAATAAGTATTATAATGATATGCCAGATATTGTTAATAGATATATGGAAAAGATAAATACTTTAGCATTTACTGATTATAAGCCATTTAATTATTATGGTAAAAAAGATGCATCTGACATAATTATTGCGATGGGAAGCGTATGTTCCACTATTAGAACAGTTGTTGATATATTAAATAAAAAAGGATATAGAGTTGGAATGATTGAAGTTCATCTTTATAGACCATTTAGTACTAAATATTTATTAAATGTATTGCCTAAATCAGTAGAAAGAATTGCTGTTCTTGATAGAACAAAAGAACCTGGAAGTACAGGAGAACCATTGTACCTAGATATAATGGAAACACTTAAGAAAAAGAATATAAGTATATATGGAGGAAGATATGGTCTTTCTTCTAAAGATGTACCACTTAAAGATATAAATGCTGTATTTGAAAATTTATTTAGTGATAATCCTAAAAACAATTTTACAATTGGTATAAATGATGATGTTACTCATTTAAGTTTAGAGCCAAAAGAAATTGAAGTACAAAGAGACTATAAAGAGATAAAAGTATATGGATTTGGTTCTGATGGTATGGTCGGTGCCTCTAAAAACTTTATCAAAGTACTAGGTGAAATAAAAGATAATTATGTTCAAGGATACTTTGAATATGATTCTAAAAAGAGTGGTGGCACAACTATATCACATTTAAGAGTAGGGCCTACTAAAATAGAAGCACCTTATTTCTTAACTTCACCTGACTTTGTAGTTGTATCAAAAGATGTATATCTAAATAATTATCATTTACTTAAAGATATAAAGAGTGGTGGAATACTTTTAATATCAAGTGATAAGACAGATGAAGAATTAAATAATTTGATAAATAATGATAATAAGAAAGAAATTATAAATAAAAATATTAAAGTATATATTGCTTCACTTGATAAATTAAATAAGAAATATAATTTACATGGTAAGATTAATAATATCATGTGTACATATATGTTTAAGATTGCAGGATATGGTAGAAATGAAATAGATGCATTTAAGAAGCTTGTTACTAAAACCTATAGTAGTAAGGGAAATGATGTAGTAGAAAATAATATAAATGCGATAGATGAATCTCTTAAGTATTTAGAAGTTATTGATAATAAAATATTTACAATCACACAAGACAAAGATATTGTAAATAATTTGACAAGTGAAATGTTACATTTACGTGGTAATATGATGAGTGTTAGTAATTTTATTGATCATGCTGATGGTACTTTTGAAGGTGGAACTGCTAAAAGTGATAAGAGAAAAGTTAGTCCTTTTGTACCAAAGTGGTGTAAAGAAAATTGTATAGAGTGTAACCAATGTTCATTTGTATGTCCTCATGCATGTATAAGACCATTCTCACTTACTGATAATGAATTATTACTTGCTCATATTGATAAAGATGAAACAATAAAGAGTTTAGGCGAAGAAAATAAGAATTTCTATATATCAGTTTCAGAAGCAAACTGTACAGGTTGTGGACTATGTATGAAAGCATGTCCTGGTAAGAATCAAGAAAAAGCATTAGAAAGTGGTAAATATAGTGAAAGGTTAGATAAAATAAGTGATTATTTATTTAATAATGTTGAAAATGATACACCATTTAATAAATATACAGTAAAAGGAATTGGATTTAAGAAGCCATATTTTGAATTTAGTGGTGCTTGTGCTGGATGTGGTGAAGCAGCTTATATAAAATTATTAACTGAATTATATGGTAAAAATATGGTTATTGCTAATGCGACAGGATGTTCATCAATATATGGTGGTAGTCTTCCATTAACACCATACAAGATTCCATGGATGAATTCATTATTTGAAGATAATGCTGAATTTGGATTTGGAATTCATATGTCTTATAAAAAGATGAGAGAGAGAATTAAAGACATAATGTATCAAACAAGAGATATTGTTTTACCTGAAATAAAGGCAACATTCAAGTTATGGATAGACAATATGGAAGATGATGATTTAACTCTTGCGATTAAAAATAAACTTATGGAATCTGAAATACCTAATGAATTAAGAGAACTTATAGATTATATACCATCTCGCAAAGTATGGATTTTAGGTGGAGATGGATGGGCTTATGATATAGGTTATGGTGGACTTGATCATGTGCTTCATAGTAATGAAGATATCAATATAATGGTTCTTGATACAGAAGTATATTCAAATACAGGTGGTCAAAAATCAAAGTCAACACGTATGGGAGGAGTAGCTGAATTCTCATCAAATGGTAAACATGAAAATAAGAAAGATTTATTTAAAATAGCAATGGCTATACCAAATGTATATGTTGCGTCTATCTCACTTGGGGCTAATATGATGCAGACACTAAAAGTATTAAAAGAAGCATATGAACATAATGGACCATCTCTAATAATCGCATATAGTCCATGTATAGAACAAGGTATAATAGGTGGACTTAATAATTCACTTGATGAACAAAAGCTTCTTGTAGAAGTAGGATACAATTTACTTATGAGATACAATCCTGAAACAAATACTTTAACAGTAGATTCAAAAGAACCAGATTTCACTAATTATGATGCAGTATTTAGAAGTGAACTTCGTTATAAGAATTTAGAAGTTAAGAATGAAGATGAGTATCATGAATTATATGAATTAAATAAAAATTATGCTTTAGAAAGATATAACTATTTTAAAGATTTGGAAAATAAACAATGACATATAATTTTGATATAAATAATAGAGCATTTAATGCGATTAAAAATAGAACTAAAAGAGTAGAAATAAGATGTACTAAAATAGGAGATAATCATTTTGATTATAGTGTTTTAAAACCTAATGATTACATAATATTTGAATCTAATGGTGAAAAGATTAAATGCTTAGTTGAAGAAATAAATCATTATAAAACAGTAGAAGAATTATTAACACTTGAAGGAACAAGATATACATTATCTTCTACTAATGACTTTAATGAAGGAGTTAAATCTATAAATAGTTTAGATGGATACACTGAATCTATAAAAGTAAATGGAGTGTATGCTATACATATAAAATATATAAATAACTTGTAAATAAAAAAGTGTTGATTATTTGTCAGCACTTTTCTTATACTTAATTCCTTGATAAGAATCTCTCTTTACCATTTCTTTATCTATATCATTTAAAACACAAAATTTTTTAAATAACCATTTTGGTTCAATAGTGAGTTCTTTTATTGGATCACCTGTTATTCTATTAACAACAATATCTTCACGTAAATATTCTAGTTCATCACATACTATATCAATATATTCTTCTTTAGTAAGAATATGAAAATGAGTAAGATTATACATTTTTTCAAGTGGTGTTCCTTTTAATATAAATAACATATGTATTTTAATACCTTGTATATCTAAAGATGAAACGTATTTTATTGTTTCAATCATATCTTCTTTTGTTTCGTATGGTAGACCATTAATTACATGAACAACTACATCTATATTTCTTTTTCTAAGTTCATGAATACATTCATTAAAGCATTCTAAAGTGTGACCTCTATTAATTAATTTAGCGGTCTTTTCATGTATAGTTTGAAGACCTATTTCAACAACAAGATTAGTTCTTTTAGAAAGTTCTTCTAAATAATCGTAAACTTCAGGAGTAATACTATCAGGTCTAGTTGCAATATTTAAACCAATTACACCTGGAATATTTAGTATACTTTCATAACATTCTTTTAATTTATTAAGTGGGGCATAAGTATTAGTATCTGCTTGAAAATAACCTATATATTTACTATCTTTCCATTTATGTTCCATAGTTTCTTTTACAATATTAAATTGTTCGGTAAGTGGTATATTTCTATTTTCACCACTACCATTTAAACAATAAATACAACCACTACCATTCTTTTTATTAGGACAACCAAAACCAGCATTTAAACTTACTTTAAATACTTTAGAATTATATTTATTTCTATAATAATAATTTAATGTATAATATCTTTTATTATCATTAGAATACTTAAATTTATTCATGATTTTCCTCCTTCAAACAAATAAAAAGGACTGCCACCCCCTGTGGACAGTCCGGAAAAAAGAATAAAAAGGGGT
>ERZ780149.3420-NODE-3420-length-13303-cov-4.189085_pt1 | contig 13303 bp, 6 predicted proteins | sample MGYA00511367_ERZ780149 | MGnify/ENA primary metagenome ERZ780149 (study PRJEB29588, sample SAMEA2153852) | human gut metagenome | biome: human gut; feature: human-associated habitat; material: faeces | place: Denmark | collected 2008/2010 ... | reverse complement strand
GCAGAGGCATTTTTGATGGGGATTCTTAACGGTTGTTATGAAACACCCTCTAAAAGAGGAAATATCGGAATAGCACTTGCTCACACATTCAATTCCCGAAAGATTGAATATGGCGAGGTCTACATTACGCCTGTTACTTCCGAGATTACCTACAAGGGTATCGCTTGCAAGGTCATAGGTGACGTTGATTAATTCAGATTTTACTTCCGAGAGTACACCGGTCTCACCGGAATACTCCACTGAAATCTCTGTACGGGTACCGCAGGATGTCTCCAGGACATCGACCGCCAACATGCGGGTGGAGACATCATATCGCCATGCCGGGGCATCTACAGGAGTGCCGTTTATCGTCACCTTCCGGGGCTGCGTGGCATTATGGATATTTAAAGTCCATCGGCGGTTTTCGGGCAGACCGGTTGCATTGCCTTCACGAGGCTCGATAACGTAGGTTTCTGTATCGCCTGTCACAGTGTGATTAAAACGAGTGGTAGAATATACGGTAGCGTAGTCGCTGTTGTCTCCCCTGTCTTCATACAGCGATCCGTTTCCATCGGAACCCGCTACGACGTTAAGGATCAGCGATGTCATTGGAGCGGTGACATTTTTAACCGTCGGAGGGTTAAACGGGATTACCGACCCTGCCCTGAAGAAATATGGTATCTCATCGGCTTTAAAGTTCATGGTCATGACACATGGACCTTCGATAAGTTCATGGGTTGACATGCTCCACCATGAGCCTTCGGGAAACCATATCTCTTTTGAGCTGATTTTACCGTCAGCCGCAGCCTCGGTTATCGGAGCCACCAATATGTCATTACCGAAGAAATATTCACCTTCATATCGATAAGCCTCTTCCTGACCGGGATATTCGTAATACAAGGGACGGCACATGCCGATACCGGTATCGTAGGTCTCGCGAGCCATGGTATATATGTAAGGGAACAGGGCATAGCGTAGCTTCACGGCATCAAGCATATCGGGGAAATTAGGGAATTTCCAGATACGTCGCTCGATTCTGTCATCCTTGGTGGCATGGGTACGGAATATCGGCGTAAATACTCCGAACTGGATCCAGCGCAATACAAGTTCAGGGTCGTTCACGGTCTTCTCGTCAGTAAAGGCGTGACCGCCAAGGTCATGTCCCCAATAGGCGTAGCCTACATTGGAAGCGGTAGCCGTGAAATAAGGCTGAAAAGCAAGCGTAGGGAAGTTTATGAGAGCATCGCCGGAGAAACCTATCTGATAGCGGTGACTGCCAAGCCCTCCCCAGCGATGGAATATCACGGGACGACGGTCGGGACGGTTTTTAACCATGTCATTGTAAAATACATGATTGCACCAGAATGTCTGACCAAGACCCGACGTGTACGGACTGGTGAGATGCTGCTGCCAGTCAAGCCACCAGAAATCAACACCTTCCGATTCATGGTCGCGTATCACATTTTTGAAAAATGATTTTGTGAAATCAGGGAAATCAAGACTCCATGCGATATTGCCGTTTTCATCATATTTACCGCCAAGTTCCGATTTCATGGCATTGTAATATGCGGGCGACTCATGGCTGTTAACGCCGTCGGCAGGATGAAGATTAAGCGCAATCTTGAAATTTTTATCATGAATCTCATCCAGTAGTTTTTCAGGCTCAGGGATAAGATTGGTGTTCCATGACCAGCCGGTCCAGCCGCCTATACCCGCAGAGCCACTGTTGGCATCGCCGTTCCAGTGCCAGTCCATATCGAGAATCATCACGTCGGCGGGTATACCGTTGCTCTCCAAATCTGCCATAATCTGCCTATAGTCATCTGAAGAATAAGAAGCGTATTTACTGTACCAGTAGCCAAATACATAGGCGGGAGGCAACGGGATTTTTCCGGCTATCTTCGTAAAATCGGCTATAGCTTTTTTATATTCCCGACCATATCCCATAAAATAAATGTCAAGCGCATGGGAATCTTTTCTATCGGTCCGCCAGTCATAACCAACCTCATCGTTAGGCTCAAATGCAAACGAGCGGCTTCCGTCGGCGCGCGGAGCCGACCACGAATCATCAATCACCGCCCAGCCCGAGCGGGAAATCAGACCGTTTTCGAGTTCGGCTCGTTTATTATCGCCGTTACTTCCGTCAAGTGTGCGGCAAGTACCTTTCAGATTCAAAGGATCGGGCTTTCCTGGATACCACGTAACCGGTTTTCCGTCATGGTCCATTGTGATTGTCAGATTACGGGGCGATGCGGGGAGTGTTTTGGGATGAGTCCCCTTGCGGTATTTAAGATTCAGTTTATCGGTAGAAATGTAAAGATAATCGTCATCTTCATTTTTAACAAATTGAGGCACACTGCTCATTTTACGGTTCTGCACCGTAAAAGTCGCGCGATCCTCGAATACGCCCTTCTCGCTATACTCGATGCGCACCATTTCGGGAGTAAGGATTGTGAAACGTGCATTGCCCGAAACAACAGTCGCTTCCGGCGATGCAACCGGGCTTTGCGCTTTCAGCGAGAAAAGTGTCATGCCCATGCACAGACTACAGGAAAGCCGGAAAAGGCTATTCCGTAAAAATGATGTTTTTTTCATGTTATTTATGATGTTGATTTTGACATTAAAGCCCCGTTGCCTGACTCTATATATCCACCGATATTATGTGTCGATATATTGCAAAGTTAAAGGCGAGAGCGCGAGCAGTCAATCCCGGGTATCTAAAAAGTAGTGGGACTTATCTTTATTGCTCTACAAATCAACAAAATAAATAAACGACATCCATAGGTAAATGTAGCTAAAACCCAGTAATTACCGATGACTAATTATAGCGGCGCCGGTAGTCAAGAGGGGTGCATCCTGTCAGCACACCATGCTACCGTGGGTACATAGACTCACATCCTGCCATGCAGCAAGCCTACGAAGCAGGCAAGGATGCATAATCACCCTTGACAAAAATGAAATCTTCGCAATGATAAACTCCGTGCTGCGCAATCCGCTATAACACCTGACAGCAAGACACGGCTATATTATCTGCTGGTACAGCACACAAATATAAAAGACGGGGTCGTATCAAAATTTGATACAGCCCCGTCGCTATTAATATAGGCGGAATTAATTAGCGGGCGATTTTCATCACGCGGTGCTGAGAGGGAGTGGAGACATTCACGATTGTAACACCTTTGTTTTCAAAGCTGATATTCATGAAGTCACTGCCATTACCGTTCAGCGATTTCAGCAACTTGCCGTCAATAGAGTAGATCTCGACAGCGGTGATGCCCTCAGGAGCGGAGATGCTGATACCGTCGGCGGAACCCTTGACAGAAATATCACCGGCAACAATATCCTGAATACCGACCTGACTTCCTGACCCGTCGTTGATTACCACATTGTCAATGGCGAGATGATAATCAAACATGCCCTGATATACCCATCTCAGACGGATCGATGAAGCATCGCCTACATAGTCAGCCAAAGGCACTGTAGATGAGACAGGATTGAATCCTCCATCCTCGGCAGGCTCATACCACTCGAGAACCTCGACCGGCTCCCACTCACCGTTGCCGTCTCTTTCAATTTCAAGCGTTCCCACTGTATCATCGGTGGATGCCGCGAAATCATATACGTATGACACAGCCAGCTGGTCAAGATTGCAATCTTTCACGTTGACAGGAGGGGTGGCAATACCGCCGATAAGATAATAGAAGCCGCTGTTCACGCAGTCAATCGAGGCAAAGCCCTTATCAAAACCGTCGCCGGTGACATTGAGCCCGTTGGGATCGTCGAATTGCCAGAGCAGATTGTCGGGAGTCGAATCGTAAAGGTTCATCACTTCCCAGTCGGCGGGGAGATGGCATGAATCGAAATTCTCAGAGAACATCATAGCGCGTGGAACACAATCGCCATTGTCTACATCAAGATAAGCGGGTATCGACTCTTCTCCGTCGGCAAACACGGTATTGACATAGTAACGGTATTTGCCAGCCGGGACACCGGTGTCGGTAATAGACAATTCCTTGACTTCGGTACTGATACATTTCTCGCCTCTCCACACTACATAGTGTGACACCTCGACATCACCCTTTTCGGGAGCCTCCCAACTCAGGACAATATCTCCACCGGCGAGATCGGCTTTCAATCCGTGGGCATTCAGACGCGTGTCAATCGCGATACGGTCGCCTACAGGCTCCGATTCACCGTCGGGATTCTGATACACCGCCGTCACGCGGAAATCATATACACCCTTGGAATAGCCCCATGACTCAAAAGAGGTTTCTTCCAGCATTTCAGCCATTACAGCACCATCGCCATAGATATTATACCCTATAGGCTCGATCACGCCGCCTTCAGGAGCATCCCAACTGATTACAATATTATGAGAGCCGTTCATGTCATCGTAGTAGCTGTCAACTTTCACATTGACCGGAGGCAGAAGCTTGATATCGGCGATAGTGACTTCAGCTGAGGCAGCGGGTGAAAGTGTCTCCCCCGACTCGGCGAATATCTCGTAACGGTGAACGCCCGCACTCTTCGGCGACACATCCATATATTCGAGGCTCTTAACATGTTCGGCGATTTTCTCGCCGTCGAGCATTATAGTGTAACCGTCAACAATCTCCGACCCGGAAGCCGACGGGAGCATCCTGACATCATCCAACGCCCAGAGGAAATAGACATTCTGCGAGTCGGCACTGAACGACTCAAACGCCACCATGGGCTGTCCCTCACCCTTCAGCGGGAGGGCAAGGCTGTGCCAGCCGAGCACCGGATGAGCCTCATAGCGGGCATCCCAAAGGGTTTCCCAGGTCTTTCCCTCATCATAGCTCACCTTAACGTAATAATGGTCGGGGAAAAATTCATCGGCGCCATATTCAAGCACTGTGGGGTCGATAAAGTAATACAGCTCCAGATATGAAGCACCGTCAACAGCAGGGGTCATTAGCCACTCATCCTGTGCCGGGTCATGGTCACCCTTCATAGCGTAAATGTCGATATACGACATTGCACTCTTTTCACCTGAGTGAATGTAATCCTCCCAGTTATTTGTCTGCTTGAACTGGTCACTTGGATAATGAAACCATGAGCATAGATAGTCATAACTGTTGGTCACCTTTGCCGACCATCCTTGAGGCGGAAAAGCATCATCTTCAAATCCACATTCCAAAAGCGGAGTGCCGGCATCGCCGTTACTCCAGGATAAATCCACGCGTGTGCCTTCCACGACAGTCTTTATACCGGCGGGAGCGGCAGGAGCAGCAAGCACGGGGACAGCGGCAGACGCCATTGCAACGAATGCAGCCGCACATAATGTTCTGGTGTAAGCAAAATTCATATTAAGATTGATTTAGTTGTTTGACTGCAAATGTAGACAACGCCGCGCGAAAAAAGCCATTGAATCGCTAAAATAATTTCAATTTCGCGAATTTATACGATTTTTGACATAAATTCTGCGTTTTAACAAATCAAAAGGCAACTTAAGCGTGTATTATTTTAACAGAATGTAAGCACAGTCGGTCACGATATCAAGAGTTTTATTTGGGTATTCGGGGCAATATGATTACATTTGTCATTATATCGGTGACACCGGCATCATACCTGCCGCGACACCTGAAGCCTTGCAAATAGAGATGAACCGGATTTTATTGAATATCATTTTGCTTGTTACGCTTTTATGGCTTTCCCTACCGGTTGTCGGTGGTAAAAGTCCCGACATCGCGTTACAGTCGCTAAGCGCGCTGCCCATCGACACCCTTTTCAAGAAAGGAGAGGCGGCAATCGACAGCGGCAACCGCGACGAGGCAATACAGATTTTCACATTAATCTGTTCGGCGGACGACGGCAACGATGACCGGCGTCTTTTCGCCAAGGCACACCAACGTCGCGGCTATATGCTTTACAGCGGGGAGAATTTCGCCGAGGCGATGCAGGATTACCTGCAGGCGCGAGGCATAGCGGAGCGCAACGGATTGCGCGATATGCTCCCCGGGATATATACCGACATCGGCAATGTATTTTCATCGACCAACGACCTGGAATCAGGTATAATGTTTTACCGCAAGGCTCTTGCAACCGATGCCGCGAGGGAAAACCGCGACTTGCTCCCGATACTTTACAACAATATGCTCTACGCCTATTATCTCAAGGCGGAGGGCGACTCCGTGAAGAAATATTTCACCCTTTTCAGCGATGTTAACCCGACCGACCTGCGCTCCCGCTACGACCTGCTCATGAACCGCGGACTGCTCGACGACATTGAGGGAAATCAGGAGAAAGCGGTGGAGATGTATCACCGCGCTGCCGGGTTTGCCCGTGACTCGCTTAACTCGCCCGACTGTGAGGCTGCCGCCAACTCCAATATAGCGCGCAGCTACGAGCGTCGCGGTCTTGCCGACTCGGCGATGTACTACCTGCAGATCAACGAGCGCATGGCGCGGGAAAAAGGCTACAACAACCTGCTTGTGGAGTCGCTGCGCGACATGGCGCGCATACATGACCGCATGGGACATAAGACCGAGGCGCTGCAGTGTAAGTCGGAATACCTGTCGCTCTCCGATTCGCTCTTCAGCCGCGAGACCATGAATCTGATAAAGAACTCGCAGGCACTTTATGAGCAGAACAGCGATGCCTACACGATACGCGCCCTCAACGACACCAACGCGCAGCAGCGCGGATGGATCATGACGCTTTTTGCCGTCCTGGCGGTAATCGCGCTTCTGTCAGTACTGCTTTGGCGACAGAAACGCAAACTTACCAATGCCTACCGCGACCTCTACGAGCGTAATGTCACGCTACTTGAGGCAGAGAGAAAATATACCGAGCGTATCGGCACACTCGAAAGCCGTATAACCGCCTTGACGGAAAAGAGCGGCGCCGACACAGCCGACCTGCAATCAACGCGTAAGCCGCTCATCCCCAAGGAGCAACGTGAACTGCTGCTTGCAAAGATAGGGAAAGTGCTTGAGTCACCCGCGTTTTACTGCGACGCCGACTGCAGTATCGACCGTCTCGCCTCGGCTATCGATTCCAACGCGCGCTATGTGTCGGAGGTAATCAACACCGAATATGGCATGAATTTCCGCAGTTTTATCAACAAATACCGCGTCAAGGAGGCTATGCGCCGCCTGGAGGATGTGGAGCATTACGGCCACCTCACCATCAAGGCAGTAGCTGAAAGCGTCGGCTACAAGTCGCAAGCCACGTTCATCTCGGTGTTCAGCAAAGAGACGGGACTTAAACCAAGTCTCTACCAGCAACTTGCGTTGCGCCGTCGCAACAATACAACCAACGAGCCCGAATAAGCGTTATATAGGATAACAAGTGTTAAAAATGTCTGTATCCCTACTATGTACGATCTGGTTATAATCATCGCACTGATATTACTCAACGGAGTGTTCTCAATGTCGGAGGTGGCACTTATCTCCGCCCGAAAATCCAAGCTGACAGCCGATGCAAAAAACGGCAACCGCAACGCCGCCACAGCATTGAAGCTGCAGGGCGAGCCTGACCGCTTCCTGTCGACCGTGCAGATAGGCATCACCCTTATCGGTATCCTTACCGGTCTCTTCTCCGGTGCTACCATAGCCACCAGGCTCGGCGATTATCTCGCCGGACTTGGCGTAGCTCCTCATCTGGCGCTGAACCTTTCCAAAATCGTGATAGTCACGGTGGTGACCTATCTGTCGATTGTAGTCGGGGAACTTGTGCCGAAACGTATCGGCATGGGCAAAGCCGACACCATAGCCAAGATCGTTGCGGGACCGATGAAGCTGCTGTCGGTGGTGACCTATCCCGTCGTGTGGCTGCTATCGGCGTCGACCTCACTGCTTGTCAAGCTGCTCAATATCGGCGACACCTCGTCGAAAGTGACCGAGGAGGAGATAAAATCGCTTATACAGGAGGGTGCCGACTCCGGAGAGGTAAGGGAGGTCGAGCAGGATATCATGGAGCGCGCACTCGTGATGGGCGACAGCCGCATCGACGCTATCATGACAAGCCGCAAGGATGTCGCGTCGCTTACGGTAGGCATGGATGAGGAGAGCATACGCAAGGTGCTTGCCGACGACCTGCACTCGTCCTACCCCGTGTTTGACCGCGACAAGGAGGAGATATGCGGCGTTGTGTCGCTCAAACAGCTTATACTTACCCTCGGATCGCCCGGCTTCGACATCGAGAAGGAGCTGACCGCAGGATTATGCCTGCCCGACACCATGACATTCTACGACGCGCTGGAGACATTTAAAAGTTCCAACGAGCACTCCGCGCTCGTGTACGACGAATACGGAAATTTCCAGGGTATCGTAACCCTCCGCGACATACTTGACGGACTTATCGGCAATATCACGCAGGGCGACGACGGTCCGATGATAGTCAAGCGCGCCGACAAGGAGGAATGGCTTGTCGACGGTCAGTGTCCGGTCTACGACTTCCTGGAATATTTCGGCAGGGAGGACCTGTACAAGCCCTCGACCTACACGACCATAGGCGGACTGATAATCGAGACGATGAGAAAAGTGCCGACGGAAGGTGACCTCATCACATGGAACTGTTTCCGGCTCGAAGTAGCCGACATGGACCGTGCGCGCATCGACAAGGTCGCGGTATCCCGCATCGTCTCCGAATAACAGCGAGAGTTGTCAGTTTTTAGCGCGTAGCTGTAGGGGCGAGTGGAAGCTCGCCCGAAATGTCATCAGAGATACAGATAGACATAAAGTCAGAAGCAACAAAGTTATCCAGATTTTACGTAATTGTAGGGCTGTACCCCCGGTGCAGCCGCCCCTGCCAAGGTGCCCACGATGCAGGGTAGTGTTGCCCGTAGGGCATCCTCTGTTTATAGCCGGGGCGTTGAGCGCAGCGATACCCCCGGAATGATGGCTTTCTCTTTGAATGTTTCCCGACAGGGAATCATCATAACAGTCTGATTGCCAATCCAACATCGCAAAGCGATGTCCCTACATTGAGGGTTGGCAGTTTTCAGTCGGGGATCTTTAAGGGCGCTAAGGGCTCTAACGGCTTTAAGGTCATTAGAAAACCGAGTGGCATAGTCCTACTTCTTTGACCTGCGCCAGGAACTAAAGCTCCATACAAGACCGATAGTCGCACTAAACATCGCGGGTGCATGAATCGACTCGCTGGAGGACTTGATTACCGCGCCATTATACGCATCGGGGGCTATGGCAGGAAAGCCGAAATACCAGATAAAGCATATCCGCAAGCGGGAGAATCTCAATCTCTATATATGGCTGCACCCTCGCAACCAGCAGGAACGGATACAGAACAGAAACACACTCGCTCTCGCCGAGAAAATCAGATTTGAGCGGGAGCAGGAATTTCTTGAAAACCGTGAGGGCTATCGGCTCAAAAAGGAGCGTCAGCGTGATTTCCTGCAATTCTATCGTGATTTCTTCGGTGAGGATTCTAATTTGACACCTGCCATGAAAAGTTCAATCCGTCTGTCATATAACCGATTCGTTAACTTCCTGCGTGAATCTCCGAAATATAGCCTTTATGATACCGTCTTACACATGGAACAGCTTACGCCCGATATGGTGCTTGCATATACGGAGTATCTCAAAAGCCACGGCAAGGGAATCGGACCACAGGGACTTTACGGGCGATTCAAGAAAGTGGTTACAGCCGCCTTTGATGACGGTCTTATCAAGAAGAATCCATGCAAGGGCATAAGCATCAAATGGGATAAGAACTCATTTGAGAAAGACATCTTGAGTCCCGATGAAATAAAACAGCTTATCGCCACACGCTATGAAGGGGAAAACACCGAGGTGCAGCGGGCTTTCATCTTCTGTCTTTTCACAGGTATGCGCTGGTGCGATGTCAGGTCGTTGACCTATGCCAATGTCGACCCGATGACAAAGACACTCCGCTTTCAGCAGCAGAAAGTCCGTGATGTCAGCAGCCGCAGTTGGGTTACAACACCACTCACTGACGATATGCTTGCGTTGGTGGGAGAACCCAGGACTGAAAACCGTGCCAATGAGCCAATATTCAAACTTGTCAATTATTCCAACTGCAATATCCATCTCAAACGGTGGGTTGCGGAGGCTGGAATAAAGAAAAAAATCACATGGCATTGCAGTCGGCACTCGTTTGCTGTCAACCTCCTCTCCAACGGAGCCAATATAAAGACTGTTTCCGACCTTTTGGGTCATTCAAGCATTGTCATAACGGAGAAATATCTCCATGTCATCGACAGTCTCAAACAGGACGCAATACGTTCTCTTGGCTCAATCAACTATGCCATGCCGTAACATTTACCCTCTGGCATTTTGACATTTTGGCATTATGGAAACTCTCCGACCGACATCGGAGGGTTCTTTTTTCTAAGGTTATCAGCTATGGATTTTGGTTTGGTTTAGTATGGGGTGCATATATTAGGCAGAGCGAACCAAGATTGAATGTGGTGGCGAGAAGAAAAAGCAATGGAATCACTTGCATTTTCTGCATTATCCGCATTTTCAATACACCAAAGTGCAGGAAATGCAGAAAATGCAGCGGTGTCAGCCATATTTCAATAATTACTCCCATGCACACCTTGCACTCTTGCACACTTTCAAAATGCCAAAGTGTCAATAATGCCAAGGGTAATATTTCGGGACCGCAGCAAAAGAAAAAACAAATCGTGCAAGAGTGCAAGGTGTGCAGGGGGGCAATAACGGGGAAATGAGATTGTGGCAATGAGAAAAAACATCGTAAATCCAATATCGGCAAGATACCTTTTCAGTATCCCGAAAAGGGTGATTCAATCCCGGTGGTCTGCTATAATTATTATAGTGAATGTTGCCGTTGTTATGACTATGGGCAGTGAGAGAAGAAGGAAGGCAAGGATATGTTTCGGGATTTCCTTTTCTCCGAAAAAAGTCATCGCCTCAAGCCGCAGCCACTGCCATGAACGCTTTTTGTTTTTCTCATTGCCCAAAGAGTCGGATTAAGGGTGGAGCGAGTTTATGTTTAGGTATTACCCGTAATCCCAAAACTCGCCACCCATAACCGACTATAATCATTGCACTCGGTACAATGGTAAACCACTAAACCGAGTGCAACAATATTCACCATTCCGAGCTGACACGGAAATTACACCGTCAGGAAATTCCTTAGCATATTAGGGAATTTTCCGAGCCGCATATCGTTCTGATACGCTGAAAATATCCCCAATATGCCAAAGGTCAACCTTTGGGAACCATACTTGTTATGATTCAAAATAAAAGCTCCAACTGATTAGGCTGGAGCTTTTATGTTTGTTAGTTGAATTGCAGGAGAAGATTCTATGAACAATCCCCAGCAATAGTTTTTACCTTGTGTATCTTTCCCAAGTCCAAAGTTCATAGTAGCCAAAAGCATCCTTATCATATCCATCATTATCGGATGCTTCTTTATCGTACCGTTGCCATACGATTTTGTTTTTGGAAACAGATTTAGCTCTCATTTCCTCTTCTTGAACTCCGGCAATACCAGCCTTTACCCAACCATCTTTGTAAGTCCAAGTAAAGGAAGCACCGTCTTTCTTTTGTTCATACAGTTCTGGACTACCATAGACTACTCCAGTACCGTTTGCATTGACAACGAAAATATCATTGTCACCATCCTGTGCCCACACCCCTACAATGATAGAGGTTAGTTCATCTGTTGCTGGTTCATCGTCATCATCGCTACAGCTCGTGAAAGCCATTGCCATAATGACACACAGAGCTACAGCAACCAGCGACTGTAGATGTTTAAGGCTGTGTTTCATTGTAAAACAATGTTTTATGTGCTTCACAATCCCAATAAAGCAGTTACAATTAGATAAAGAAAAGGTGTGGGATTGTACTCTGCATATCCCTTTTAGTAGGCTTCTCGCATTGCCTTAGACAGTGGATAAACAGCAAACCCACACCGAGAAGCTATATAGATACCCCATTAAAAGGGTAGATATATGCTGCCGATGTAGGCGTTATCTGTGCTTATCTTGCTGTCTATTAGCGAATTTTGCGAGAATTTACTAAAAGAAGATAATTCAAATAACACCTTTTCAGATGTAATGAGCCAACTCTTCGGCTCTATTTTCCGGCTACAAAATTACGAAAAATAGCGGTAGATATCAAGAGGGTTACTGAAATAAGTTTGTTTTAGTCATAGATATATACTCTATTCTGAACCAGACCTATAAATATATGCGGGGCAATAGAGAAAGACCCGTATCAATTTTTCTTTTCACCAGTACCTACCTCTATCTTCATACCGACCACCGAAAGAAGAAAATCGAGGAAAAAGAATAGAATTAAAAATAACTAACGCCTGCGAATTAAACTTAAATGGCTATTTGTGATTGTACTTAAACTGCTCATTCAGTACATTATTAGTACAATATAAAAGATGTATATCGTTGATATATTTAGTGTTATATCCTAACAGTATAAACGAAAAAAGTAATTTTCGCCTTAATTTTTCTCTTAGGAGTAACCTCCGTGGCATCAGCACAGATTATCCAATCAACAGCATCAAAAATCACCGTAATCAAAGAAACGACTCCCCCTACACAAAGTTGGTGGACAATAAAGCTCGGCGGAGGTGCCTTAATAGGCGAAGGAGAAGCGACAGGCACATATAATATAAGCATTGGATATAACAAATATCTTAAGAACTCATCATTCTATTGGAATATTACTGCCGGGTCCTCTATGTTAAACACAGGAGACAGCCATAGTTACGGCACAATATTTCTCGGACCATCTATGGGAATCAAAAAGCATACAGGTCCGAATAGTTCTGTCATGTTTGATGCACATTTAGGATGTTCGGCTGAATTTGTACCCGATGAATATTCTTCTTATAACTTAGGAGTATCTCCTGAATTAGGAGCCGGCCTATGGTTTAATCGCTTTTTAATTGAGATTGATTATCATCCCGGAATTATTGGTTATACTTGCAACCATCGCTTCCTTTTAAACTTAGGCTGGAAATTTTAAACGGCAATAGAGTCATCAATCATAAAAAGAGGGTGTAGCACCCTCTTTTTATTGTCTTTCCTTGTATCGGGCGAGCATACATTCGCCTTTACCATCAACTATATAGCCCACATATTCCCGATAGGAAATCAACATTGATGATTCCTCCGGAAACATCCGCGCTTTGGCTCGCGTCCCGTCGGTATCGCTACGCTCAATCGACGGCTACATATGGATTATCCCCTGACGGGGAAGGAGTTGTCAGATTTCAGATTTCGGATGGTTGCGCGTAGCAGTAGGGGCGTCTGGAGAGCAATAGCTCTAACTTAAGGATTTTGCCCGGAACGGGCAAGATAGAGTTTACCGCGGGTAGCCCCGGATGGGGC
>ERZ780149.3412-NODE-3412-length-13321-cov-6.647821_pt1 | contig 13321 bp, 5 predicted proteins | sample MGYA00511367_ERZ780149 | MGnify/ENA primary metagenome ERZ780149 (study PRJEB29588, sample SAMEA2153852) | human gut metagenome | biome: human gut; feature: human-associated habitat; material: faeces | place: Denmark | collected 2008/2010 ... | reverse complement strand
TAAATATTTTGCGGTTTTTTATTTAAAAAAAAGATTATATAATGGATTTTAGTAGAAATTTTGCAAAGATTAATGAGTTTTTTTGTTATTTCTGGTTTATTATTTATTAATTTAAGATTGTTTTGGTTAGTTTCAATAAGTATAATTTTGGTTTTATGTTGATTGATTGTGGTTTAATTAAAATTATTTGTGATCTGATAAATTGGTAATATTTCGCTTTTTAGTTTGTTTTTAGTGAAAGTGAAAGGTTTGGGTTGTTGATTGTTGAATTTTAATTTTAAGAATTATGTGGAAATTTGTAAGGATTTGGTTGCCATGGCAATTTTATGTATGTTATCTTAAAATAAAGGAGGGAGTTTATGAAAAAGTCTTTATCAAAATTGCCTGTGATGATTGTTTTTCTTGTGCTTTCAGTTGCCTGCCTTGGGGTTTACATTGGGCTGATTGCAAGACCTGTTAGTTACAATATGGCATACACCTTAAACATTACCATAACTGAAGAAAATCAAGAAACTTATGGTGAACCTGTGGGCACAAAAATTAAAGGAAGTTATATTGTTGTTGACGACACAAGAATGCAAAGTGTTATGCAAACAGGTGATTCAGAGCCAGAAGAGGTTGAAATGAGAATTATAAGAAATGGCAATAAGATTTTACTAATTCCAATTACCATGACCGATGAAGAATATAATCAGATGGTTGAAGAGGCTAAGGCTGATGAAGAACAATGGAATGCAATTTGGAATGATGATGCTAATAATCCACTAATAATGACTATTAATGCATTCAAAATGCAGTCGGAGCCACTTCCTGATGCTTTGGTTTGTAACGGGGCAATTGTTTTTGCTGTTGTGTTTGGCGTTTTTGAACTTGCATTAATTGTGTTTGCTGTGCTTTCTGTTGTTTTTTACATTAAAGGCAAGAAAGGGCAAAGCCAAACTCAACAAGAAAGTGCGCAAGATGTTGAAATTGGCGCATAGTATTAGTGCATAGTTATTGCTTTGAGAATTAAAGACTGATAATTGCCTTTATAGGTTAAAGGCAGGTTAATTTTATAAACTTGGCATTTGTTAGCAACTGAAAATGGCGCCTAAAAATGGGTGCCGTTTTTGTTTTGGTGTGATTATTTAATGTTTTAGATTGGCTTTATTGCTTAGTGTGAAAAGTTTTATGGTGTAAGTTTTTTGCTCTTTTAATTATTTTTTGTTGTGTTTTTTCTTTCATTTTAATTAATTATTTTTTGTGGGATAGTAAGTTTTTTGGGCATATAAAAGGAGGTGTTTTTTAGGTTAAAGTGTGAAAAGTTTAACGATTTGGAATTTTTAGGGCAATGTGTAAAAAGGGTTAAAACAAGCAAAATTTAATGTTTTTTGGCAAAAATTAAGCAAAATTTGTTGATTTTTGCAATTTTTTTCGGAAACGGTGTGTTTTTTTATTGCAAAATAAATAAAAATGAATAACATTTATAATAATAGCCTTAGGAGGATAAAACATGAAAGAGTATGTTAAAAAATTAAAATTCACATCTTTTCTTTTGGGTGCGGGGCTTATTGTTTTGGGAATTTGTTTAATAATTTGGCCAAAAACAAGTGAACTTGCAACTCTTTACATTATTGGGGCATTGTTAATGCTTGCAGGTGTGTTTGCCATTATTGAATATTTTCTTTATGGTTACGAGCCTTTTGGCTTTTTAAGTGGGGCAATGTACATTGGGCTTGGCATTTTAATTTGCATTTGTGCACAGTCGCTTACAAGTGCTTCAGTTTTTGGGTTTATTGTTGGGCTTTCATTTGTTATTAACAGTTTATTTGAAATTCAAAATTCATTTGATTACCGAAGGTTTGGTGCAAAACTTTGGTGGCTTGCAACATTGTTTTCAGTGATTGAACTTGCCCTTGGAATTGTTATTTTGGTTAACCCGTTTGTGGGTGAAAATGCACTGCTTATGTTTTTGGGTGCAGTGTTTATTTATGAGGGCATCACCATGATTATTAAAACCAGCATAATTTCTTCAGGTCTTAAAAAGATTAAACATAAGTTTAGTGATTTGTTTAAATTGGAAGATGTTAGTGAAAATGATTAAAACGCTTTTTAATGTGTTTTAAATGGGCAAAATGTAAAATAATTTAAAATTTTTTATGTTTTTTACAACTTATTAACAATTTATGAACATTTTGTTAATAAGTTGTTTTTGCTTTTTATGAAATAATTTGTAAAAATTCTTTTAATTTTGGATTATTTTGTTTGCCAAAAATCTGACATATATTATATAATCTATTTGTGATTAGAAGTTTGTTTTCTTTCACATACTAAGAAAAAATTTACTTTCATTTTATTGTTTTATGGAAAGGCAAAATTAATGGGAAAAATTAATTATCAATCAAGCGTTGAAAAAAATAGGTTTGGCCGTTGGGTCAAACTTTTGTTGTGTCAACTTTTTGCCATGCTTATTTTTTCATCATTTACCTTTGCAATTTTTATGGGTAATGTTGAGATTGATGGCGAGCAAACAACAATCAGTTGGTGTTTTGGAAGTGATAAGTTAAGCAAAGATAATGCTGAGTATTCACTTGGCTGGCTTGGCGAAAATGATTTTGTTTTTGACTTTAACATTTTTGCAAATGACGGAACAAACACAACTGACATTGATGTGACTTATGATGTTTCAGTTAGCCTTGAAAGTGAAACGGGGGTGCCTGAAGGGGTAACCGCTCAAATTGACCAAAGCGGAAACTCAACCAGTGGGTCAATTCCTGCTAACTCAATGCAGGAAAACACGCACTCTGTTACCCTTAGTTATTCAGGGACAGAGGCTTTAAGAAATCAGGCTTTTGATGTTGTGGTTACTGCAACGACCACTTGTGCCGTTGTTAGCACAATTAAATTAACTTACCACATTAATGTTCCTGGGCTTGTTAGTTTTTATAACCAAGACCAAAGCGGGCAGATGGCTGTTAATGTTCAACTTCAAACTTATGAAAGTTCAACGGGATACATTAACTTTGAATACACTTGGGACGACACTTTGGTTATGCCAACATTTACGGGCATTAGTGAATATGCACGAATAACTGGCGACAATTCAATGGTGTTAACCCTTGAATCAAACAAAGTTTATGTTATTGAACTTTTAAAAATGGACCCAAGTGCAGATTACTCTAACTATGCAATAGGAACAAATGCTTACCAAACTGAGGCATATCTTGTTACCTTTGATTTAAACAAAGGTCAAAGCAACAGTGAGCCAAGAATGGTTGGGCTTGCCCCTAAAGACGGGGTTTACAGTTCGGCTTACACCCCAGGCATTGCTTATGAATATTTGCCAAGTGCAAAAATGGAAAATTACACCTTCCTTGGGTGGTTTACTGACCCTGCTGGTGGAAGTGAAATAACAACTGAGTCAATTTGCAATCTTTCTAGCCACACAACCTTTTATGCTCATTGGCAGGTTAATGCTGTTGTGGTTTCATTTGATGGCAATGGGGCAAACCCTTCAATTGAATGGGCGCTTGGAACGCATAACCTTGCAGATTATTTCAACAATGTTAGTTCATCTTCAACGGTTATAAACACTTATGCAAAACCAACATTTGCACTTTCTGAAATTTCAAAAACACTTGAAGGGCCTTACACTGATGTTGGCGTGTTGCCAACCCCAGTTAGAACGGGATATGACTTTTTGGGGTGGTTTACTGACCCATTAAGCGGGCAAGAGGTTACTGCAAGCACAATTTTCAGTTCAACCGAGCCTGTAACTTACTATGCTCATTGGCAGGCACAAACCTATAACATTATATATAAAGACCAAGGTAACCTTGATTTTAGCGGAACGCATGATTCAGGCTACCCAACAATTCACATTTATGGAACAGAAACTGCACTTTTAGGGGCTAGCAAAACGGGGTATTCATTCCTTGGCTGGTTTGATAACGCCAACTGCACTGGCACTGCTCTTACCTCACTTGGTGCCACTGCTTACACAAGTGATATTACTCTTTTTGCAAAGTGGCAAGTTAATCAATATGAACTTACTTTAACAAATGGCACCCCTGCGGGAATTAGTGCGCTTGGCGGTGCGGGGGAATATGACTTTGGGGCAGATGTTACAGCCACTGCAACAATCAACCCTGGCTACACTTTTGCTGGCTGGGCATCAAACCACACAGATTTAGTTGCAAACAGTTCTTCTAACCCTTATTCATTCAGCATGCCTGCAAGTGATATTACGCTTACTGCAACTGCCACTGCAAACACTTACACGCTTACTTACAACTCAAACAGCGAAACAAGCGTAAACTCAACACAAAAGGTTTACAACACTGCTTACACAAGCGCTGAACTTCCAACCATTTCAAAAGATGGCTACACTTTTGTTGGCTGGTTTGCAACACAAGCACTTGCAACAAGTGCAGTTGCAAGCAGTGCAATTACTGCAGGAAGCAGTTTTAATAACCAAACTGCAACATTTGCTGACATTTCAACCGAGGGAACAGAGGCTACCATTTATGCAGGGTGGTCTGCAACTGAATATCAAATAACTTATAACCTTAATGGCGGAAATGTTGATGGCTCAACCGCTAATATTGTTGATGATTATACAATACTTAGTAATATAGTATTAAGAGGTGCCCCAAACCTAACAGGGTATTCACTTGATTGCTGGCTTGTAACTCAGGCAGAAGGCAACTGGGTTCAAGGAACAGAATATGATGCTGGGGAAACTGTTGGCACTGGTATGTTTGGTGATGTTACATTAGAGGCTCAATGGACTCCTAACCAATACACAATAACAGTTGAAGACAATGGCAGTGGAACAAGTGAAATTGAAGTTACATTCAATACATCTACTCCAAGCATTGTTGCTGGAACAAAAGAGGGTTACACTCTTGCTGGCTTTAACATTGAAAACACTCAAACAAAATTGTTTAATGCTGATGGTTCACCAGTTTATGGTGTTGCAAATTACACTGATGCCTCAGGCAACTGGATAATGGCAGATGATGTTACAGTTGTTGCTCAGTGGGACGCTAACCCATACACAATAACTGTTGAAGAAAATGACGGAGGAACAAGCCAAGTTGAAGTTATTTTCAATTCTCAAACTCCAACACTTACCCCTGGAAGCAGAGAGTCTTACACTCTTACTGGCTTTAACATTAAAAACACTCAAACAAAACTATTTAATGCTGATGGCTCACCAGTTTATGGTGTTGCAAACTACACTGATGCCTCAGGCAACTGGATAATGGCAGATGATGTTACAGTTGTTGCCCAGTGGGACGCTGATTCATATTTAATAACTTTCAACATTAACTTGCCTGATGGGTTTAGCGGCGGGCTTATTTCAACCAACAGCATAAGCGTGCAATATAACTCAACTTACCCTGAACTTGCAACAATCACAACTTTGCCAACAATGGTTGGTTATTCAATAGCATTTAATGGTTGGTTCACACAGGCTAGTGGTGGAACACAAGTAATTGGCAACCAAACAGTGTTTACTGACAACACAGTTGGAAACATTAACCACACACAAAGAACGGGTGTGCTTTATGCTCAGTGGACGGTTACAATTAACACCCACACATTAACAGCCGATGCTGGGCTTGGAACAATTAATCTTGCAAGCGACTGGCAGGTTGCGGCAAACAACAAAACTGCAACCAAAGACCTTGATTTTGGGCAAGTTTATGGCACTCTTCCAACTGTTAATGTTTATGCTAAAACTGGTTACACAGTTGAATTTGTTGGCTGGTTTGATTCGCAAAGTGGCGGAAATGAAGTAACGGCATCTAACACAATGGGTGATAGCGATGCTACAATTTACGCTAGATACACCGAAACAGCAAACACTTACACCCTTACGCTTACAAAAGGAACGGGTATAAGCACAATAACCAGTTCAACACACACTCTTACACCAAGCGGAGATAGTTACACAACTCAGGTTGTTTTTGGCTCAACCATAACAGTTTCAGCCATTCCTTCTTTTGGTTATAACTGGAGCAAGTGGACAACTGAGAGCGCTCTTTCAGGGTTCCCTAACACAACTCAAACAAACTTCTCGTTTGTTTATGATGTTGCTGAGGACACTGGGGTTGAAGTTTTTGCAGAGGCAGAACCTAAAACCAGTGCAGTTACCTTTGACAAACAGGGTGGTTCTGGCGGAAGTGATGGTGTTACCGCTGTGTTTAACTCTGCAATGCCAGCAATAACCATTCCAAGTTTGGAAGGATACACCTTTGGCGGATATTTTGACCAAACCGATGGTGCAGGGAATAAATATTATAACGAAAATGGTTCAAGTGCAAGGCTTTGGGATAAAGACACAACGCCTGTTACACTTTATGCTTATTGGACTGTTAATTCATACACCTTAACTGCAAATGCTGGGCTTGGAACAATTTCAGGCGTGGCATCAGGCTGGCAGATTGCAACAGGCAACAAAACAGCAACTATTGACCTTAACTTTGGCGAAGTTTATGGCACTCTTCCAACAGTTAATGTTTACACCAAAAATGGTTACACTGTTACTTTCAATGGGTGGTATACTGCGCAAACTGGTGGCAGCCAAGTTAATGAAGCAACAACAATGGGTGCGGGTGACACAGAAATTTTTGCAAGATACACCGAAACTGCAAATGTTATAACAATCACTCTTGATAACCAAAGTGCAACAAGCGCTGGCACACAATATGTTTATTACAGATTTAACACAAACACTTATTATGCAACTAACACTAGCGGTCAGTTATCTGACGCTATAACTTCAATTGTAAGCCCAACTAGAACTGGCTACATTTTTGGCGGATATTATACCGAACAAAATGGTGGCGGAACAATGTTTATTAACAACCTTGGTCAGTTTACAAATAACCTTTACAGCACAATTTATCAAAACACAACTCTTTACGCAATGTGGACTGCTAATGGTTATAACCTTGTGTATGACTCAAATGGTGGAACAGCGGTTGATTCAAAAGTTAAAGAATATGGCACGGCATTTACCGAAGCCGACCTTCCTGCAATAACAAGAACTGGATATATTTTTGTGGGTTGGTTTGCAACTGAACAATTAGCACAAGAAGCGAGCCTTTCAAAACGAATAAGTGTTGGAAGCATTTTCAATGAGCAAAACGCAACCTTTGCTAATATTTCAACTTCGGGAACTAATGCAACAATTTACGCAGGTTGGCAAATGAATGTTGTAACAATAACTCTTAGTCAACAGGCACCACAATATTCAACCATTAGTGTTATGGGCACAACCAATATTTATTACCTGCTAGGAATTAATGAATATTATTCAGTTTATGAATCAGGCGTTTTGTCTGGTCCACTTGATGGAACAGTTTTGTTGCCTGAAGCATTTGGCTACACTTGCGAAGGGTTCTATACTGAGCAAAACGGTCTTGGCACACAATATGTTGATGAAAATGGAAACATTGTAAATAACCTTTATTTAGTAAGTAGCAATTTAACACTTCACCCTTATTGGAATGCAGGAACAATTAGAGTTGAACTTAATAATATGGGGGCTCAAAACGCAGGCACAGAAGCATTCTTCTTTAAATATAACGAAGATGTGTTCTATTCAGATTCAACTGCAAATTCAACAATTTCTTCAATTGAGTTGCCAGTTAGGGCAGGATATACATTCTTAGGATATTTTGTAAATGAAAATGGTTCAGGCACAACTGCATATGTTTCACAAACTGGGCAAATTCAATCAGTTTTAATTAGCAATTACAGAAGTAACCCTTCTGTGTTTACACCTGCTTCAAGTGGAGATGGAATTGTTCTTTATGCTGATTGGCAGGCAAATTCATATTATGTTACTCTTGCAAGCGATGGCAACACTGGCACCGCGTTTTCAAGCACGGGTCCATTTACAACCACAACAAAAACTCAATTGGTTTACACAGGCTCAACCATAACCCTTTATGCAAAACCACTTGATGGCTTCACCTTTGTTGGGTTTGAGGTTACCGCAGGTTCAGCAACTCTTAGCCAAGTTAGTGTATCTGCTGACGGGGTTTACAGCGTTCTTGCAAGTGGCTACACTGATGCATTCACGGTTACTGCAAGTTCAGTTGCCAACACTTACACAGTTAACATTTATCCATACTTTATGGTTGGTAACAACCCAATAAGTGCAATTGGCACATCAACCTTGAAAGACGCAATTGGTAAATTAACAAATATTAGCCAAGTTTCAGGTGTTGTTAGTGGCGCAACGCTTACAGATAATGGCTCTTATTACACAATAACAGGCGTTATTGACACAAGAACAAACCTTAACGGCTTTAACCTTAACGGAATTACAACCGTTAGCGGTTGGACATATGTTGGGCTATATACCGGCAACATTAGTTCTTACAGCCTTGATTCTTGGGCAACTTTAACTGGCAAGCCAACATTCTCAAGCGGCGGGGGAACTTATCAGGCAACTAACACACCTGATGTTATAAGTGATAACTCAACATTCAGCGTTTTGTTTACAAGAAATGTTGTTACACTAAATTATAACAATGCAATTGGTGTTTCTTCAGCATCAATCACTGATTGTGCAAGCCTAACCATAACAAATGTTGGAACATTTGCAACAGGCTTATATTATAATGGTGGAACATTCAGCCGTGCAGTTGTGGGCTCAACCCCAACAATAACTGGTGTTAAAGATGAATCTCAAATTGAACTTAACGATGGTGAAGATTTTGACATTTATTGGCAATATACCTATGGCTCAAACACTTACTCTGGAGATAACGGGGCAGCAACACAGGCATTGCCAAACACATCAAGCCTAACCATTTATTTGCAAACATCAATAAGATACACAGTTAGTTTCATTTCAAAATATCGCATTCCTGGGGAAAACAATGGAAACATTGGCGCAATTTTAACCCAAATTATTATGCAACCAAAACCTGCTTACAGTGGGCTTGAAACAATAACTCTTGATGTTGCAAGCAAATTTACTTACTCTGGCGGGGTATACACACCAATTGATGCCAGTGCAAGAATAAGAAGCAGCAATATTTATGACATTTTCATTGTAATAACCATTAATAACGGCTTTAACACAACCGCAACAACTGTAACATGGAGCCAAATTGTTGATGGCACAACAACAGTTTTAAGCGCAATTGACGCAACAACTGATGGCTCAACAGTAACTGCTGGTTCAACTTCACTTGCAAACGGGTTCGAAGTTAAAAGCAACCGTGAAATTGTGTTCAGCGTTATTTCAAACACTTACGGAATTACCCTTGATTTAAACAGTGGTTATTTTGTTGATTCAGATGGCAGCGCTAACTATAATGACCCTACCATTGGAATTTACTATTATTCAAAAGGAACTTACACAAGCGCCCCTGGAAATTACACTGGAATAACCTTCCCAACAGTAACACACCCAATGACATCTTATAGGTTAGAAGGCTGGTATATTATGACATCAGGCATTGAAACTTACGCACCAGACATGCCTGCTGACATTGATGGCATTAAAGTGTTAAATGCTGATGGCACAACAATTGCCAATGTTGATGGTTACACAGATTCACAAGGCAGATGGATAAGAACAGAGTCAGCTTACCTTTACGCAAAGTGGGAGCAAAAAACCATAACAATAACACTTAATGCTCCAAGTGCAACAGGAAACAGCGCATCAAACGGGTGGACATGGAATTCAACAAACAAAACTTACACCAAAGATGTAACCGTTGGAAACACAATTGGAACATTGCCTGTTCCAATAAGAAATGGTAGCAATTATGTGTTTGAAGGGTGGTATCCAAGGTCAACTGAGCACACTGTTGAAACTTCAACAGGAAGCCATGACAGTTGCGGAACAGCACTTTCTTCAGCAACAGTTGTTACACTTGATATGCAAACAACCTATTACGCTTGTTGGACGCGTGCTTACGCAGTAAGTTACCAACTTAACGGGGGAACACTTCCTTCAGGCACCAGCAACCCAACATATGTTAGGGTTAACTCAACTGTTCCAACCCCAACACCAACAAAAACAGACAGTGAATTTTTAGGGTGGTATAGCAGTTACGGCTTTGAAGAGGGTTACACCAGCACAACAACAAACCCACCAGTAACAACCTGGCGACCAAAGGGCACTCTTTACAGTTTCACTCGTGACTCAAAGTTATCATATATCAGGCAAATTGGTAGTGATAAAGAATATTCTGTTTCAGGAACAGAAGGTGTTACCACATTTACCTTTAGAACTACTAATTCTGAAAATGGGTCATATAAAATTCTGGTTAAATTTGATCAACTTACAGGTAATGGTCCATATGGATTTGTGTGGGGAACAAGTGCAAGTCAAGTTTCTGCAGATTTAGAGACATTAAAAGGCACTGCTGGAACTCTAGACCCTCCTGCTATACAATCTTCATTAATTCATTGGGGAACTGGTCAAAATGGGAGTTGGTGGAGCGGAGACCCTAATGATTATGATACTCTAATTGAATATTTTGGACCAGCCGACTCATATGGCTATATTACATCAATTTCATATTTTACATTAGATCTTGAACCTAACAAATCTTATTCAATTTCTTTTGGCTGGATAGGCAATGCAAGTTCAAATATATATTTAAGATTTCAAGTGGGAACTTCAACCAGTGCGCCAAGTTACACATCAGGTGGTGGAACCACAACTGTAACTAACAGTGCGGTTGAAGATTACAGCGGGCAAGTTACCAGTGCAACAACCATGGGAGATGCTCCAAGAACTCTTTACGCTGTTTGGGAAACTTACATTGTGCTTGACGCAAATGGTGGTAAAATTACCAGTTCCCCAACAGGGTGGGAATTATACACAAGCGACACCATGGCTAAAAAACTGATGCGGTATAAAGGTAACCGAGACGGAACGACTCAGAGTTCGTCCACCACGGCGGGAACACTGCCAACAGCCTACCGAAGTGGTTACACCTTTGCGGGGTGGTTTAATGAAGATGGTGAGCAGTTAAAAACCTCAACGCAGTTGCTCACTTACGGCAACGCTTATTACACAGCAAGGTGGCGAGCCGCGGCTTACAGGGTTACCCTTAATGGTAATGGCTCTAACAGTGCTTCAAGTTGGAGTAATTGCCAAAGTGCAGGCTGGACACCTAGCGGAACAACGGCATATAAAAGTGTTTATGTTGGCGAGCCTTATGGAACATTGCCAACACCAACAAGGTCAGGTTACAACTTTGCAGGTTGGTGGACTGCGCGTTCAGGCGGAACAAGGGTTTACAGCACAACAACGGTTACAACTTCTGCAAACCACACCCTTTACGCTCATTGGACAACGGGAACCTACACAGTGCGGTTTATGTTAAATGGCGGAATTGCATCAAGCCTTGGCAGTGGAATGACCTCAATATCAGGTGGCTATTCGTTCACAGCCAGCCGAAACACAACTTACCAAATTAGTGAACTAATAAACAGAATAACCAAAACAGGAACAACATTCTGGGGTTGGTCACTTAATGGCAGTAGAGACCCTGATGGCATTTATGGACCAAACCTTGATTCAATTGGTTTTGGAAGAGATACTAATGAATTTTACAACCTTGCAAACACTGGCGGAACTGTAACCTTCACTGCCCTTTATTGGAGTGACGCTTATGAAGTTGATGTTTACTTCTCTGGCGACTTAAACTCAAGTTATTATTCAGGTGGCTATGCAACAAACAGCCCTAATGCAAGCGGCGGAGTTGATATGTTGTATGATGGCGTTCAAGAAGAATATGTTGGCAATAACCTTGTAATTCGCTCTTTCTGGCGTGAATTTACCTTTGACATTAACGTAAATCCTTCTCAATGGACATTTGGAAACATTTCAAGAACAGGTGGCGTAACAAGTGCAAGTTGGGATAATGATTCTTTTGGTCATGTTAATGTTGTGATGTCTTCAAGTTCAACAACAGGTTCAATAACCGTTCCTGCAACATTCCTTGGTGGCGGTGGCGGAACTGACCCTGGCGGACCAACTGAATATTACCATGATTGGGTATACTCTTATAGCACTTATGATAACAACTGTATCTTCTGTGGATTCCCAGCACAGCCAATGTCATATTATACATGTTCAAAATGTGGACAAAATGCATTTGTTTATGAAACATGTTCACTTTGTCAGAATGGATATGTTGATGACAGGCCAGCAACAGGTTGCATAAGATAACATTTTGAAGGTTTAATGAACTTGGCACAATTTTAGAACTTAATGCTTAAAAAATGCAAAATATCATTAAAAAACAACAAAAAAAGAACCTTAATTTTAAGGTTCTTTTTTGTGTGGTAAGGTTATAATATTTCTCGACTATGCTCGGAATGACAGAGAGATTTCTCGACTATGCTCGAAATGACAGTGGGAGATTCTTCGGCTCGTTGCACTCGCTCAGAATGACGGGTTATGTCACCCTGAGCGAAGTCGAAGGGGTCTGTCATGTTGAGCGACCAACGGGAGTCGAAACATCTGGATTTCTCGACTATGCTCGAAATGACACAATCTGTCATGTTGAGCGACCAACGGGAGTCGAAACATCTAGATTTCTCGACTATGCTCGAAATGACACAATATGTCATGTTGAGCGACCAGCGGGAGTCGAAACATCTAGATTTCTCGACTATGCTCGAAAAGACAAAGAGATTTCTCGGTTCGCTGACGCTCTCTCGAAATGACAGGCCATGTCACCTTGAGCGAGCAACCACCATTTGTCACCCTGAGCGAAGTCGAATGGGTCTGTCATGTTGAGCGACCAGCGGGAGTCGAAACATCTAGATTTTTCACATTCGTTCGAAATGACACAATATGTCATGTTGAGCGACCAACGGGAGTCGAAACATCTACACATTTTAATTATCAGTTGGCAATAATGTTTAGTTCTTTTCCCAAATCTTTCCAAGTTGGATTAAGTGTTTCAATAAGAGCATTTTTCTTTGCCCTTGACCAACCTTTCAATTGTTTTTCCCTATTAATTGCATAGTCTATATTTTGATAGATTTCATAATAAACTAATTTGTTGATGTTATATTTGCTAGTAAACCCGTCAATTAATTTATTTTGGTGCTGATATAACCGCTTAACAAGATTATTAGTAACACCTATATAGATAGTTGAATTTGAATAGTTGGATAAAATATAAATATAGTATTGTTTATATTCCATAAAAATTCCTTAGTTTTTTAGATTTCTCGGTACGCTGACGCTCTCTCGAAATGACAGAGAGATTTCTCGACTATGCTCGAAATGACAGGCTATGTCACCTTGAGCGAGCAACCACCATTTGTCACCCTGAGCGAA
>ERZ780149.3377-NODE-3377-length-13442-cov-4.947785_pt1 | contig 13442 bp, 9 predicted proteins | sample MGYA00511367_ERZ780149 | MGnify/ENA primary metagenome ERZ780149 (study PRJEB29588, sample SAMEA2153852) | human gut metagenome | biome: human gut; feature: human-associated habitat; material: faeces | place: Denmark | collected 2008/2010 ... | reverse complement strand
GCAGGCCCTGTGCCGAGCTGCGACAGCAGCGAGGCCAGCATTGAGCCTCGCCGAAAGGCGAGTCCATAATTGCAGGCCCAGGGCCGTTGGCTCTGTGTCTGATTGAGATTATTGGGTCGCTCGCATCGCATCAGACAAAGGTCTCACTGGCTCTCGCCAGTGAGACCTTTTACGTATAGGGTCACTTCACGCAATCGTCTGGTTCCAATGCGGCAACTCGCTTAGCATCCCAAATACTTCCACCAACAACGCGAGAAAGTGCCATTCCCTCCTATCTCTTCTAGGGTGTGTTTGCACTATTTAAGTTTGCGCCAATATCACCGTACGAATCGTAGTATTCCAGACACGTACTTTGGCTGGGCAGCTCCGACGTTCATCATCTTTGTGGTAGCCAATGCCGCTTTCGCCATTATTTCGTTTGTCGGCGCGATGATGGGTTGAGTGTGCGTGTACGCATGCAGGTTGGCTTATCGTTGAAGCATGAGTGATTTTGAGCCGTTTTACGATGTCAGCCGCAGTTACGAAGACAACTATGAGCAAGGGCCGTTCGGCGCGTTCGCCGAGGCGCTGAAGGATGGCAACGGTGCCGATGCCGCCGGAACCACCAGCGAGGGTGCCTCCGAGGGTGCCTTGGCCACCTTTTTGGGCCAGCCGGTCAACCTGCCTTTCGGCATTCCCGCAGGCCCGCTGCTCAACAGCCGTTTCACCACGGCCGCCTTCCGCATGGGCTTCGATCTGGCGACCTACAAAACCGTGCGTTCGCGCGCCTGGGGCTGCAACCCGTTCCCGAACGTGCTCGCCGTACACCCCAAGTCGGCGGACGGTTCACTGACGCCGGGCAGCGCCGAACTGGACGAAGGCGTGCTGGCCGACACCAACTATGAACAGCCGATTTCCATCTCCAACAGCTTCGGTGTGCCCTCGCAGAGCCCTGACGTCTGGCAGCCGGACATGCGCGCCGCCATCGAGGCCGCCGGTCCCGGTCAAGTGCTGGTCCCGAGCTTCCAAGGCTCGCGTGTGGAGGGCATGAGCGAGGAGGAATACATCGCCGACCATGCCACTACCGCCCGCCTGGTCAAGGAGACCGGTGCCAAGCTCATGGTGATGAACACCAGCTGCCCCAACGAGGGCCACAACCGCCTGCTATGCCACAATCCGCTGCTCGTGGGCCGCATCACCGAGGCCGTGAAGCAGGAGATCGGCGACATCCCGCTGATGGTCAAGCTCGCCTACATCCCCAGCGACGACGCTCTGGAGCTTATGGTGCGTTCCACCGTGGGCCACGGCACCGTGCAGGGCTTCAGCACCATCAATACGATTTCCGCCAAACTGGTCGATGCCAATGGCAATCAGGCCCTGCCCGGCGCGGGCCGCGATCACTCAGGCGTGTGCGGCAATGCGATTCGTGGCGCCGGCCTCGACATGGTCGCCCGTCTGGCCGCGATTCGTGAAAAGCTCGGGCTCGATTTCGCGATCAACGGCGTCGGCGGCGTGGTCTCGCCCGCCGACTACCAGGCGTACCGTGACGCCGGCGCGGACTCGGTGATGTCCGCCACCGGCGCGATGTGGGACGCCGAACTGGCCCACAAGATCAAGGCCAGCCGGTAAATCGGCTCCAAAAACAAGCAACAGCCTGTACGGGCCGTGATTCCCAGACGATTCCCAGACAGTGCCCATGTTGCATTGAAACTGTTGCTGTTATATGTAATCACGGCCGAACAAGCTGCATAACTTAACCTCTTTCTTCTTCTCTCCTTTCTCTCCCCGGCGCCCATCACGCCGGGGTTTCTTTTTTGCGGTGGGTACAGCCGTCTTACTCGGCCGCCGCCTTCATGGCCACGGCGCCGACGTAGTAGACCGGCTTGTCGAAGTTCGGCTGGAACAGGAAGTCCACGTTGGCGAGCTGGTCGATGGTGAAGCCGGCCTGAATCGCCATGGAAATCACGTTTGCCGCGCCGGAGATATCGGCCTTGGAACAGAACTGGCCGCCCTTGACCTTGCGGGTTTCCGGGTCCCAGGTCAGAATCGACGTGACTGGGGTGGTGGTGAGCATGAAGTCCGGGCGATAATCCTCGGTGAGCGAGGTCTCGCGGACCGTGAGCCCGCGGCGTTCGGCACCGGCGCGGGTCAGGCCGGAGGCGGCGAGCGAGAGATCGTACAGCTGCACGGCGGACGTGGCCTGCGTGCCCATGTACTTCACGGTCGGCGTCTCGATGTTGCGGCCCACCAGCAGGCCCTGGCGCACCGCGTTGGTGGCCAGCGGAATGTAATCGTGCTGGCCGGTGGGGTTGTAGAACACGGTGGCGGAGTCGCCGGCGGCGTACACGCCCGGCGCGGACGCCTGCATGTAGTCGTCGACCACGATCGCGCCGTTCGGCAGCATGTCCACCTTGCCCTTGAGCAGGTCGGTGTTCGGCAGGAAGCCGACGGCCAGAATCGCCATTTCGGCCGTGTACTCGCCCTTTTCGGTGACCACAGTGACGGTGTCGTCGTCATTGTCGCGGAACTCGACCACCTTCTGGCCGAGCGCGAGCGTGACGCCGTGCTCCTCGAACGCGGCCGCCACCTGATCGGTGATGGTCTTATCGAAATTATTGGCCAGCGGGCGATCAAGGCCGTCGACCAGCGTGGTCTTGACGCCGGTGACGCTGAACTGCTCGGCGATTTCCGCGCCGATATAGCCCGACCCGATCACCACTGCCGACTTGGCGGTTTTCGCCTTTTCCTTGATGGCGATGGCGTGATCCCAGTTCTTGCACAGCAGCACATGCGGGCTGTCGATGCCGGGGATCGGGGGGATGACGGGGCGGGAGCCGGTGGTCACGACCAGTTTGTCGAAAGCGAGGGTCTGTTCGGCGGGGTCTCCGGCCTCGTCCAGCGCGCGGTAGGTGAGGGTTCTGGCGTCGAGGTCCACGGACGTCACGTCGGTGCGCATATGCATGGTCGCGCCGGCTTCGGCCAGAGCGGCAGGGGAGGAGTAGAACATTTTCTTCGGGTCGGATACGTGGTCGCCCACCCACAGGGCGATGCCGCAGGAGAGGAAGGACAGCGTACCGTTGCGCTCGAAAACATGGACGGTCCAATCGGGGTGCTCGGCGAGAATCGAGGTGGTGGCGAACGTGCCGGCGTGCGTGCAGCCGATGACGGCGACTGTGGTCATGAATGCTCCTTTGCTTGTGGACATGGCGTCTGATGCCATTGCCCTGAATCGTAGCGTAGAAGTATGGAGAACGCCGTGGCGGCAAATGTGAGGAAGATCACGTTATCGGTTTGATTCGACGGGGGGTATGGGATCCGTTGTGCACGGTGATCAAAGTTCGGCTGGGGTGCATTTCACGGAGTCGGCACATGGCTTATGGCAAACTGGACGGTAGCATTTTTTGAATCTTGATTGATTGAGGAGAGTGGCGTGGCTGAGAATCCGGATGACGTGTTGCATGTCGAGGGCGGCAAGCCTTTGAATGGCACGATCAAGGTGCGTGGCGCGAAGAACTTCGTGAGCAAGGCGATGGTCGCCGCGTTGCTGGCACCGGGCAAGTCGGTGCTGAAGAACGTGCCGGAGATTCGTGACGTGCATGTGGTGTCCGATTTGCTACGTCTGCACGGCGTGGACGTGGATGTGGACGGTGCGAACGGCATTGTGACCATCGACGCCTCGCGTGTGCAGCTGGCCGATGTGGCCGACGTGGATACACTGTCCGGTTCGTCGCGCATCCCGATCCTGTTTTCCGGCCCGCTCGTGCACCGTTTGGGTGAAGCGTTCATTCCCGCGTTGGGCGGCTGCGCGATTGGCGGACGTCCGATTGACTTCCATCTGGAGACGCTGCGCAAGCTGGGCGCCACGGTGGACAAGGAACACAAGGACGGCATCCACATCACCGCGCCCAACGGCCTGCACGGCGCGAAGATCCACCTGCCCTACCCGTCGGTGGGCGCCACCGAGCAGACTTTACTGGCGGCCGTGCTGGCCGAGGGCAAGACCGAACTGTCGGGCGCGGCCACTGAGCCGGAGATCATGGATCTGGTGTGCGTGCTGCAGAAGATGGGTGCAATCATTTCTGTGGACGTTGATCGCACCTTCCGCATCGAGGGTGTCAAGGAACTGCAGGGGTACACGCACACGTCGCTGACGGATCGCATCGAGGCGGCGTCCTGGGCGTCCGCCGCGCTCGCCACGCACGGTGACATTTTCGTCAAGGGTGCCACCCAGCCGGAGATGATTACGTTCCTCAACGTGTTCCGCAAGGTGGGCGGCAAGTTCGAAGTGACCGATAAGGGCATTCGTTTCTGGCATCCGGGCGGCGACCTAAAGCCCGTGGCTATCGAGACCGACGTGCATCCCGGGTTCATGACGGACTGGCAGCAGCCGCTCGTGGTGGCTCTGACGCAAGCCAATGGCCTGTCGATTGTGCACGAGACCGTGTACGAGAACCGCTTTGGCTTTACCAAGCCGCTGGTCGAGATGGGTGCCACCATCCAGTTGTACCGCGAGTGCTTGGGCTCGCTGCCCTGCCGTTTCCGGCAGCGCAACTACAAGCATTCCGCCGTGATCTTCGGACCGACCCCGCTGACCGGACGCGACATCGACGTGCCGGACCTGCGTGGTGGGTTCAGCCATCTGATCGCGGCCTTGGCCGCGTCAGGCCCCTCGGACGTGCACGGCATCAGCCTGATCGACCGAGGCTATGCCGACTTCCGCGGCAAACTCGAAGCCCTCGGTGCCGACTTCGACTAATTCGGCCGTTCCTCGGCTCCCCTCTTTGAGGGGAGCCGCAATTCTGTTCTACAACAACCCGTCCGCCTCAAGTGCGGCGGCCATGCGGTCGAAGCATTCCTCCAGTAGCGGGTAGGGCATGGCGAAGTTCATACGCACGCAACCGCGCCCGACCTCGCCGCATTCACGGCCGTCTGTCAACGCCACGTTGGCCTTCTTAAAGAAATAGTTGGCCGGGTCGCCGATGCCCAGTGGCGAGAAATCCAGCCACGCGATATACGTGCCCTGTGGCTCCACATAGCGCACCTTGGCGAATCTCGTGCGCATCTGCTCGTTGACCAGCGCGATATTGCGCTCGATATATGCCATCACGCCCTCGAACCATGCCGCGCCGCCGTCATAGGCCGCAGTGGTGGCTATGGCACCGATGGTGGCCGTCTGGTGCTCGGACCATTCCGCGTTCCTCATCCATAGTTCCAGATCGTCCGGATTGGTGAGAATCACCTGCGCGCACTTGGTGCCGGGAATGTTGAACGACTTCGAGGCTGAAGTGGAGGTGAAAGCCTGCATGGCCGTCTGCCGGTTGATTGAGGCGAATGGCACATGCGTGTGGCCTTGGTAGACGAACGGCGCGTGAATCTCATCGGAGAATATACGCACGTCGTACTTGGCGGCCAGATCGGACAATCGCAGCATTTCTTCGCGCGTCAATACCTTGCCGATCGGGTTGTGCGGGTTGCACAGCACGAAGGCATGGCAGCCGTTCGCGAACGCCTGCTCAATGGCGTCGAAATCGAACAGCCATTCATCATTGCGCCCGCTGCTCTCGCCGGCGCCCGCGCACAGCATCGGAATCTCAAGGACCTCCACGCCATACAGACGCGGCACACTTAGGAACGGCATATAGGCCGGAGTCGGTACCACGATGGAGTTACCGGCGCGCACGATCTCGCGCAGGAACACTTCGAACGCCTCCAGCACGTCCGGCACCGGGCGGATGCACGTTGGATCCACCTCCCAGCCGTAGCGGCGCTGCCATGCGGCGCACGAGCGGGCGACCTCCTTCTTCCACGGGTCGGGAATGTAGCCGAGCGCGCCACGTTCAGTAGCCTCTTCGATGGCTTCGGCCACGCACGGTGCCAGACCGTAATCCATCTCGGCGATGAATGCGCCGATGCAGCCGGGGTAACGGGTCCATTTATCCGAACCGACCTGCTCCAGATCCTCGATGGTCGTCACGTCGATGTGATTGGCATCAAAGCAAGAGGTGCCGGCGGTTGTGTTGCTCAAAGTCGTTGACTGGGGAATGTTGTTCATGCTCATAACATGTCATTGTTCCCGGTGCAGAAGGGCTGCTCAACGGTCTGGCTCCCCGAAATCGTGATGGCGCTCGCAAGCTTGCTTATCGCTGTGCGACTACTTGGCACTCAAATATTTGAGTGACGTGCGCTCGAGCTCCTCGAGCAATGAACCAAGCGCGGGGCGATGGTCGCCGGCACGAGTCACGATGCCGACCTCGCGCGCCGCAAAATCGTCGGCAATGGGACAGGCCACCAGATCGCCCTGCAAGTTGATATGCGTATCGAGCGCCGGCACCAGCGAGACGCCCATACCAACCTCGACCAGGTTCTGCGTGGCCCAGTAATCATCCGTGCAGTGGCGGATATCCGGCTTGAATCCGGCACGGGTGGCCAGTTTCACCAAATTTGCGCGGCAGGTGGGGCAGCCGGCGATCCAATGCTCGTCTTTGGCGGCGGACAGCGGCACAGGTTCGCCGGTCTCCTCGAATCGTTTGGCGATGCCGCTGGAGCGGCGCACCAGCAGTCGCATCGGATCGTAACCCAGCGAATGGAAGGTCAGGTCGTCGCCGATGTGCAGGAAGTTCGGGATGCTGCTGTAGCGGAACACGGCGGCGGTATCGGCCTTGCCTTGGGAAATCAGACCGATCGCCTCCGGCGGCTCCATCTGAATCAGGCTCAGCTCGATGTCCGTGAACATACTGAGCTTGACCACGGTACGGGCCGCGATAGTAGAGCAGATTGACGGTGGGGCCACCAAATGCAGGTGATCAAACCGATGATGCCGATAATCCTCGACTTCACGGGCCGCCCGCTCCAGCCGATCGGCGATGGCCTCGCCGTGGCGGGCGAGCATCGAACCGGTGGCGGTGAGTTCCACGCCATGCGAGGTGCGTTGCACCAGAGTCGAACCGCACTGTGCCTCCAGCTTTTTGATCTGCTGGCTGATGGCCGGCTGCGACCAACCCGTGGCCTTGGCCGTGGCGGAGAACGAACCATACTGTTCGATTTGCCACAACGTGACCAATGATTGGGGGTTGAGCGTGGCCATAGGTACCTCTTTCGTGCCTTTTCGTGCCTTTTCGTGCGGTGATTCAATTATGGCCGGGCGGCAGGATGTGGCGTGCGCGCCGATCGTCAGTCCTCGAACTGCTTGGCGAGCGGAACCATCAGCACGGTGAGCACGGCGAACAGGGCGGTGGTGATGAACAGCACGATGGCGACCGGCATTTGGTCGTAGGCCCAGCCGTACACCATCTGGCCGAGCGGCTGGGCACACATGCTCACGGCCGCGGCCATGGACATCACTTTGCCGGCCATTGCCTCGGGCGTACTGAGCTGGATGGCGGGCACGGCGATGAGATTCGTGAAGCAACTGGCGACCATCGTGCCGCAGGTGAATACGATCAGCACCACGAGTTTGGTCCATGCGTCGACCGGCAGCAGGAACACAATACCCTGTGGGACCATGGCCAGCGTAAGCGTCGCCATCAGCCCCGGCAGCCAGCGCATCGTGAGCTTGGCGGCGAACAGGCCGGCGATGAATGCGCCCGCCACGCCGGAAACACCGATCAGGCCGTCGGCGATGCCGTAGACAGTGGCGTCGAAGCCGAGCACTGTACGAATCGTGTACGGGAAGCCGACGCCGGAATAGCCGATAAGCACAAAGTTGAGCGCCGCCGCGAACAACAGCAGTCTGAACACGTTCGGCCGGTCCTTGATGAGGAATCGCACGCCTGCCTTGAGGTCTTCAAGTGGGGTGGGCAGCTCCTCGTCGCCGCGATCCGGGGCACTGAGGCGGATGAAGCATTCGAGCGCGGCTGCGCCGGCGAAGCTTGCGATGGCGATGATCATCATGAGACGGATGCCGAACATCGCATACAGCACGCCGCCGAGGAAGCTCGGCAGCAGACTGCTTAGTTGTTGGACCTGATTGATCACGGCCATGCCTTGGCGCATGGTGGCCGGGCCGTACTGCCGGAACATCTGGGGGAGTGCGGCCTGCACGGTCGGGGTTTCGAAGGCGCCGAGCACGGCGAGCAGCACCTGCATGGTGGCGATGGCTACGATATGGAAGCCCGTGGTGGCGAAGACGATGGCGCTCGCCAGCACGAGCACGGCGGAGATGGCGTCGAGCGCCACCATGATGGTGCGGCGGTTGACGCGATCGGCCAGCACGCCTCCGAACGGGGAGAGCAGGATGGTCGGCACGATGGAGATGGCCAGCACCGAGGCGAAGATGGTGGCTGAGCCGGTTTCGTCCAGCACCCACATCGACATCGCGAATCGCAGCATCACATTGCCGAACAGCGAGATGCCTTGTCCGGCGACCAGCAGCACGAAGTCGCGGGACAGCAGCGGGCGTTGGGTGGCGGTGCCGGCGATGTCATTCTCGGGTTTCACTGTGCTATTCATTCTGAGCCTTTCTCCGGCTCCCCTGCGAACGTCATCATGCCCTTCGCGGCGACCGTGATGAGCTCGTCATCGAAAATCGGCACGCCGATCGCGTCGAGCATGGTGGCCAAGCAGCGGATGCGATGCTCCATTTCGGGCAGGGTCACCGGGTAGAAATACGGCATCAGCCAATAATTCGGCAGCAACGAAAGCAGCTCTGCGGCCTCGCGCGGATACTCGGTGGGGATGGAGCCATCCTTGACGCCCGCCTCGATCAGCGGCAGGAAGCGTTCGGGCAGATGCTTGCTCCATACCTGCATATTCGCGGCGAACGAAACCGGATCGCTCAGCATCGGCATGGCGGCTCGCATGATCTGCACGTGGTCTTGCTTGGTCATCGAATGCCGCCATAGCACGCGGAACTTTTCGAGGGCGGTAAGGTCAGTGCGATTCATGACGGATTCGTTGAAGTCGTCCTGCATATTGTTGTCTCGGTTGGTGAGCTCTTCGAGGATGGCTTCCTTGGATTTGAAGTGATGGTAGATCGCGCCTTTGGAGAGGTCGCCGAGCTCGTCCACGATGTCCTGGATGGAGGTGTGCTCATAGCCCTGGGCCATGAACAGCCGTTGTGCGGCGTCGAGGATGCGGGTGCGCGTCACCTCGGGGTGAGCGTTACGTGCCATGGTGGCCTCCCTACTGTGCTTGATGTTGCAGATCACTATAGATACCGACCGACGGTATGTATAGCGGTTTCGGCGAGCCTCCAACGATTCCGGCGATTGTCGCCTACCCTTTTTCGCTTGGTATCTTTCGGCTGTGTGCTTGCCCCCGCCAGCAGGGGCAGCATATAGGCATACCAGGGCGCAAGTGTCGCCGTTCTCAGTATCCTTAGAAGAATGAGTCCTGAAGCCTTAAGTGAACTGATTTCCAGCATTGCCCACAACCTCGTCGCCGCCGGCCAGGCCGGCGCGTTGACCGACGAGCTGATTCCGCCCGTCGACAAGCTCGCCGTGATGCGCCCGAAGGACCGCGCGCATGGCGACTGGGCCTCCAACATCGCCATGCAGCTGGCCAAGAAGGCCGGCATGAAGCCGCGCGATCTGGCCGAGCCGTTCGCCGCCGCGCTCGCCGAAGCCGACGGCATCGCCAAGGTCGAGGTGGCAGGCCCCGGCTTCATCAACATCACGCTCGACTCCGCCTCGGCCGCCGCCGTGGTGGACACCGTACTCGCCGCCGGTGCCATGACCGACACCGACAAGCATCTCAACAAGGTCAACGAATACGGCCGCAACGACCATCTGGGCGGCCAGACCCTGAATCTCGAGTTCGTCTCCGCCAACCCCACCGGTCCGATTCACATCGGCGGCACCCGTTGGGCTGCCGTCGGCGACGCCATGGCCCGCGTGCTCGAGGCCAACGGCGCCAAGGTGGTGCGCGAATACTACTTCAACGACCACGGCGAACAGATCAACCGCTTCGCCAAGTCGCTGGTCGCCGCTTGGGCCGAGGCCAACAACCTCGGCGAGGCCGGCTACCAGACCGAAACCCCGTGCGACGGCTACAAGGGTGCCTACATCAACGAGATCGCCGCCCGTGTTCAGGCCGAAGCCGAGTCCGACGGCGTGGACCTGACCGCACTGGCCCACCAGGATCAAGGCCTCAACGACGACGGTGAACCGCTCGGCGAGGCCGACACCGAAGTGCGCGAGGAATTCCGCAAGCGCGCCGTACCGATGATGTTCGACGAGATTCAGAAGTCCATGAAGGACTTCCGCGTGAACTTCGACGTCTGGTTCCATGAAAACAGCCTGTACGCCGACGGCAAGGTCGACGCCGCCATCGAAGAGCTCAAGTCCCGCGGCGACATCTTCGACAAGGACGGCGCCACTTGGTTTGAATCCACCAAGCACGGCGACGACAAGGACCGTGTGATCATCAAGTCCAATGGTGAGTTCGCCTACTTCGCCGCCGACATCGCCTACTACTGGGACAAGCGCCATCGCGCCGAAAACCCGGCCGACGTGGCCATCTACATGCTTGGCGCCGACCACCACGGCTACATCGGCCGCATGATGGCCATGTGCGCGGCCTTCGGCGACGAGCCCGGCAAGAACATGCAGATTCTCATCGGCCAGCTGGTCAACGTGATGAAGGACGGCAAGCCCGTGCGCATGTCCAAGCGCGCCGGCAACGTCGTGACCATCGACGACCTGGTCTCCGTGGTCGGCGTGGACGCCGCCCGCTACTCGCTGGCCCGCTCCGACTACAACCAGAACTTCGACATCGACCTGGCCCTGCTCGCCTCGCACACCAACGACAACCCGGTGTACTACGTGCAGTACGCGCACGCCCGCTCCAAGAACGTGGACCGCAACGCAGCCGCCGCCGGCATCAGCTACGAGGGTGCCGACCTGGCCCTGCTCGACACCGAGGCCGACGGCGAGGTACTTGCCGCCCCCGCCCAATCCCCGAGCGTGCTCGCCCCTGCGGCCGACGACCGCCAGCCGCACAAGGTGGCCCGTTATCTCGAAGAGCTGGCCGCCACCTATCACAAGTGGTACAACGTAGAGCGCGTGGTGCCGATGGCCCTGACCGATCCGGAAACCCGTGGCGACGACGAGGCTCGCAAGGCCTTGGAGATCGCCAAGAACCCGGAGCCGGCCCGTGCCGCCGCCCGCCTGAAGCTCAATGACGCCGTCCAGCAGGTCATCGCCAACGGCCTCGACCTCCTCGGCGTCACCGCCCCCGAAAAGATGTGATTATGCCCATTTCTCCAATTTGGCCGGCCGCTACGGCTGTGAATGCCGAAGGCTCCATCGAATTTCATGGTCGTACCGCCGAATCGCTGCTTGACGAGTTCGGCTCGCCGCTCTATCTCATCGACACTGATGAAGTAGTCGCACGTGCCAGGCACTTCGTGCGCGCTGCCGCCGAAGCATTCAACACATCCACTACGCACGTGAGCTTTGCCGGTAAGGCGTTCCTGTCCAAAGAAATCGTGCGATTGGTCACCGAGGCCGGCATGTTCGTGGACACCTGCACGATGGGCGAGATGAAAATCGCCCTCGCCGCTGGCGTTCCCGGACGTCGTCTGGTACTGCACGGCAACAACAAGTCCGATGAGGAAATCGCGCTGGCCATCGAACAGGGCTTCGCCAAAATCGTGATCGACGAGCCCGACGAGCCGGAGCGCGTCGCCGCCATCGCCCGCAAGCTCGGCAAACGCGCCCGTGTGATGCTGCGCGTCACCGTCGGTGTCCACGCCGGCGGCCACGAGTACATCTCCACTGCTCACGAGGACCAGAAGTTCGGCGTGCCGCTGCTGGCCGCCGGGGCCGACGCCGCCGTGCTCGATGTGCTGAACGACCTCAAAGACGTGACGCCTGCCGCTACCAACGCGCGTATCTCTGCGACGCATTCCCTGGAAAATGGCGCGGAAAAGACCGAGAAATCAGAGCGCGAGCTGCACTACGACGTCAAGTACCCGTACGACCTGAGCCACGAGGAAGTCTCCGACACAGACAAGGCGCTGGCCGCCGCGATGGAAGCCATTGCGGACGGTCCGTCCATCGCCGTGCTCAAGACCATCCTCGCCAACCAGGACGTACTCGAACTGGTCGGAGCCCACTCGCACATCGGCTCCAACATCCACGATGCGGAGGCTTTCATTCACGCGGCCAAGCGCATGATGCTGCTGCGCAAGACCCTGTGGGCCACCGACGCCTACATCCTGCCCGAAATCGACCTCGGCGGCGGCTACTCCGTGGCCTACACCGATGGCGAAGATTCAATGGACATTGACGTGGAACTCACTCGCTTGGCGGATGCGGTCAACAGCACCAACCGTGCGCTCGGCATGCCCGCCCCGGCCATCAGCTTCGAGCCCGGCCGCTACATCGTGGCGCCCGCCGGCGTAACCCTGTACCGCGTGGGCACCATCAAGCACGTGCACTTGTCCGATGCCAAAGACAGTGACGGCAACCCGATTGCCGAGCGCGTGTATGTGTCTGTGGATGGCGGCATGTCCGACAACATTCGCCCGGCACTCTACGGTGCCGACTACACCGCGCGTCTGGCGAATCGCACCGGTTCCGCTGAAACGATGCTTGCCCGTGTGTGCGGTATGCACTGCGAATCCGGCGACATCGTGGTTCACGAGGTGCAGTTGCCCGCCGATTTGAAGCGCGGTGACATTCTCGCCGTGCCGGTTACCGGCGCATACGGCCGCACCATGGCCAGCAACTACAACCAAGCGCTGATTCCGGCGGTGGTTGCTGTCAGCGAGTCCGGTGCGCACGTCATGCTCCGCCGCCAGACCGTAGACGACCTACTCAACCTCGACGTCAGCGAGTGATCCACGTGCAGAGGCGAGCGCCTGACAGTCTGTAATGTGCGGCCAAATCCGTCATAATACGAAAAGGACCGTCAGCTTTGATGAGTACTTTCGGTCTGCTGTCGGAAATAATCCGTAAAATAGCGGTGGGATATAGAAAACTTTTTGGAAGGACCCTGAATTGGCTCGCAACAACGAAACCCCGATTCGCGTAGGCCTGCTTGGTGCCGGCACCGTCGGCTCCCAGACCGCCCGCCTGATTGTCGAGCAGAAGGCCGAACTGTCCGCTCGTATCGGCCGCCCGGTCGAACTGACCGGCGTCGCCTGCCTCGACCCGAAGGAAACTGAGAAGTTCCCGTGGATCGACCAGTCCATCGTCACCACCGATACTTTGAGCGTGGCCACCAACTCGGACATCGTCATCGAGCTCATCGGCGGCACCACCGTGGCCCGCAAGTTCGTGCTTGCCGCCATCGAATCCGGTGCTTCCGTGGTCACCGCCAACAAGGCGCTGCTGGCCAAGTACGGCCCGGAGATCTACTCCGCCGCCGAGGCCAAGGGCGTCGACATCTACTTCGAGGCCGCTGTGGGTGGCGCGATTCCGTTCCTGCGCCCGCTGCGCGAGTCCTTGGTCGGCGACAAGGTGACCAGCATGCTCGGCATCGTCAACGGCACCACCAACTACATCCTCGACGAGATGACC
>ERZ780149.3374-NODE-3374-length-13447-cov-8.094385_pt1 | contig 13447 bp, 9 predicted proteins | sample MGYA00511367_ERZ780149 | MGnify/ENA primary metagenome ERZ780149 (study PRJEB29588, sample SAMEA2153852) | human gut metagenome | biome: human gut; feature: human-associated habitat; material: faeces | place: Denmark | collected 2008/2010 ... | reverse complement strand
CAATGCACGCGGTACTTCTTGATTTTAATGGGACGATGTTCTTTGATACCCGCTTCCACATGGAGGCGTGGTCAAAGATCTATCATGAACTGTATCCCGAAGATAAAAGCCCTCTTGCATCGACGAAGATTTGCGGTCCCTGCAATGATGTCATCCTGAAGAACATGGCCCCGTGGCTCACCCCTGCGGAGCGCCAGCAGTATTCAGAAAAGAAAGAGGCGCTGTACCGGGAGGCATGCAGGAACGATCCTGCCAGTTTACACCTCGTAGCAGGTGCTGAAGAGCTGCTGCAAGGCTTACAGAAGCGCGGCATCCCGTTCGCGCTGGCGAGTGCTTCCATAAAAGCAAATGTTGATTTCTACTTTGACTCGTTTCCAATCGGTCACTGGCTGAAACAACAGGACGTCGTGTACGACGACGGAAGCTATGCCGACAAAGGCGAGATGCATCTGGAAGCTGCGCGGAGGCTGGGTGTTCCGTTCTCTGAGTGCTTGGTCATTGAGGACAGCGTCACCGCCATCGCTCTGGCAAAACGAAACGGCGCAGGCCGGATCGTGGGCGTCGGAGAGACGGCAGACGGGTCCGAGCTGCTGGCACTGGGAGCAGACCACTACATCCACGACTTTACAGAATTTGATTACGGTTGGTTGGAAAACTGAGTTCACCCAATGAGTTTCCACTTCCACAGTTGATAAGGCGGCTTCGAGAGATCGAAGCCGCCTTTGTCGTGTCCGGATGACTATGGTTTTGAACTGCACAGGGGTCAAAAGTGGAAAACTGCGCAGGGAGGATAAAATAAACCGCGGAGGACTTTCCCGTTAAAAGAAAAGTCCTTCGCGGTTTTGCAATATGTCCCAGACAGGAGTCGAACCTGCGGCCTTCCCCTTAGGAGGGGGACGCTCTATCCAACTGAGCTACTGAGACACATTACAGATATGATACCGCAAACAGCGCACAAAATCAAGTTGAATCGGAGAGAAAAAAGGTGTATCCTATAAAGAGAGGCTCCTGCGCCGGGAAACTTTGCGCAGGGGCGGCAGAACGACTCGCCCCTCTGGCTGCTGGCCGGGGGGAGCCCCGGGAGGTTGCAATGGGAAAAAACAAAACCAAAAAGCGGACATGCAGGCCCAACAAGGGCTGGCTGGCGGGCAGCAGTGCGACGCAGACCATCTGCAGCAGCTTTCTGCTGGTCATCGCGGTGGGGACGCTGCTGCTTACCCTGCCCATTTCCAGCAGGACGGGGCGGCTGGGCGTCATCGACGCCATGTTCACCGCCACCAGTGCCACCTGCGTGACGGGCCTCGTCGTGCGGGATACATGGAGTCAGTTTTCGCTGTTCGGGCAGGTAATCATCCTGATGCTCATTCAGGTGGGAGGCCTCGGTCTTGTCACCCTCACCAGCTTCTTCGCGCTGGCGGCCCGGCGGCGGATGGGCTTCCGCGACCTGCGGCTGCTGGGCGAGAGCGTCTCGGCAGACGGCCTGTCCAAGGCCACTGAGGTGCTGAAGATCGTCATCAAGCTGGCGGCGGCTTTCGAGGCCGTGGGCATCGTGCTGCTGCTCTTCGCATTTGTGCCGCAGTTCGGCGCAGAGGGTGTGTGGGTCAGCGTGTTCACGGCCATCTCGGCTTTCTGCAACGCAGGCTTTGACCTCTTCGGACGGTTTGGAGACTACTCCTCGTTGGTGCCGTACGTCAACAACTACTATGTGCAGGCTGTCATCATGTTCATGATCATGGCCGGTGGTCTGGGCTTCATGGTCTGGGTGGAGCTGGCAGAGTACCGCAAAAAGCGGCGGCTCTCTCTCCACGCGAAAGTCGTGTTGCAGTTCTCGGTCATCTTCTGGGTGGGCGGCGCGGTGCTGCTGGCCCTGCTCGAGTGGTCGAACCCCAGGACGATGGGCGGCCTGTCCGTCCCGGGCAAGATAATGGCGGCGCTGTTCCAGTCGGTATCCACCCGTACTGCGGGTATGAACACCATCGACCTCGCGGCCTGCAGCCCCATCAGCAAGCTGCTGATGAGCGTGCTGCAGTTCATCGGTGCGGCCCCTGGTTCGACGGGCGGCGGCGTCAAGGTGACGACCTTCGCGGTGCTCATCCTGACCATTCGCAGCGTGGCACAGGGCCGCGACGACTGCGTCATCGGCGGCCACCACATCGAGTCCAAGACGGTCTACCGTGCTCTGACCATCATCGTCATCGGCGCGGTGGCGGCGTTCGGCTCTGCCGTCGTGGTGTACTACAACACCGCAGAGACGGTGTCAGTCATCGACTGCATCTTCGAGTCCTGCTCGGCGTTCGGTACGGTGGGCCTGTCGGTGGGTGTCACTGGACAGCTGAACACCGGCGCGAAGCTGCTGTATATGGCCTGTATGTTCATGGGCCGCGTTGGCCCGGTGTCGCTGGCGATCAGCCTGACGGCAAAGCCCGACGACAACAAGCGCAAAGTCCTCCCGGTGGGTCACATCAACGTAGGTTAAACAAAAAGCGGGCGCTCCACCTGTCCGGAGAGACAGAGGAGCGCCCGCTTTCACTCATTATAAATTGTCCAGTTCCGTCTGGAGCTTTGCAAGAGAGTCCCGAATCGGCAGATGCTGGGGGCAGACGGCCTCACATTTGCCGCAGCGGACGCAGTGAATGGCCTTTTCGGCATCCGGGAAGCAGGCTGTCCACTGCTGGCGGATGGCGTCCTTATTGCCGAACATCCCGAGCTTGTTCCAGATGCTGAAATTGTCCGGAATGTCCACGCCCATGGGGCAGGGCATACAGTAGCGGCAGCCGGTGCAGCCGATTTTGATGTGGCTGCGCAGGACGTCGGCAGTCTGCCGGATGGCGGCGTTCTCGGCGTCGGTCATGGGGCGGAAATCTCCGAAGGTGGCGAGGTTGTCGTCCAGCTGGTCTTCTGCGCTCATGCCGGAGAGGACGACCTTCACATTTTTATGGCTGGCCGCCCAGCGCAGCGCCCACGAGGCCGCGCTGGCGTCGGCGTCCAGTGCATTCAGCGGCGCGGCAGCGTCCGGCGGCAGCTGTGCCAGCGTACCGCCCTTGATGGGCTCCATGATGATGAGGGGAACATTCAGTTCTTCGGTAAGAGCATAGCCCCGGTCGCCTGCGATCTCCTCGGCACGGTCATCGGTGTCGAGGTAGTTGTACTGCAGCTGGCAGAAGTCCCACGGCTGGTCGCGCAGGATGTGCTCGAAGCCCGCCGCGTTGTCGTGGCAGGAGAAGCCAAAATTCCGGATGCGCCCGGCGGCCTTCTGCTCCCAGAGCCAGTCCACAATGCCCATCTCTTTGGCCGCATCGTAGCGGGCTTTGTGCAGGGAATGCAGCAGATAGAAGTCGATGTAGTCCACGCCCAGCCGCTCGAACTGCTTCTCGAAGATGTCTTTGGCCTCGTCGAGGGTCTTGCAGCTCCACAGAGGCAGCTTGGTGGCGAGGTAGAAGCTTTCCCGAGGCCACTTGGCAATGACCCGGCCCACGAAAGGTTCGCTCTCACCGCCGTGGTAGGGGAAAGCGGTGTCAAAGTAGTTGACGCCCGCCGCCCGGGCGGTGTTCAGCAGCTTTTCGGCCCGTACTTCGTCGATGCGGCCATCCGGCAGGGTGGGAAAACGCATACACCCGTAGCCCAGCAGCGAGGTAGAGATGTCCCGCCCGCTGCCGTCTTTTTTCGTCCAATCACGATACTCCATAGCCATTTCTCCGGCGGGGGGTCTGCCCGCCGCTCCTTTGCCCTAAGTATAGCAGGAGAAATTGCGATAGACAAGACGAACACCCCGGCCTGCAGGAAGCCGGGGTGTTGTATTCGTGCGGGAAATATGATATTCTAAAGGAACCCGGGTTGCGGCTCCCAGCGGCCATTTCGCGCCTTGAGCGGCGCTCATGTCCTGCTGGCCGCTGCCCCAACAGCTCCTCCCTGCATCCGCCGCAGGCGGCGGTCGTCGCTGTTGCAAATCACATGGACGATTTCCAACAGCAAAAAGAAATGACCGCCACGCCCCCAAAGCTTGCGGTCATTCTTTTTGATCTCATGCCGGAAGGACGCTGACCATTCGCAGGCAGTGCCTTTCTTGTTTATAGTATAGAGCTTTTGCAAGCCATTGTCAAGCAAAACGAGGGATAAGATGGATTCTCTGAAAATCGGAAATATCACCCTGCCCCACCGGGCAGTTTTTGGCCCGATGGCGGGCTTTACGGACGCGCCCTGCCGTCGGCTGATGGCCCAGCACGGCGCAGGCTTTACGGTCAGCGAGATGGTGTCCAGCCGGGCGCTGGTCTACCACGACCACAAAACGGTCAGCCTGCTCAAAGCCGAACCCAACGGTGCACCCTACGGCGTGCAGATCTTCGGCGAAGTGCCCCAGATCATGGGCGAGGCTGCAGCGGCCATTGAAGAATACGAGTTCGACTTTCTGGACATCAACATGGGCTGCCCGGCCCCGAAGATCGTCTCGGGCGGTGCAGGCAGCAAGCTGATGCTGAATCCCGACCTCTGCGGCCGCATCGTCGAGCAGGTCAAGGCCCACACCACCCGCCCGGTGACGGTCAAGATGCGGAAAGGCTGGGACGCCGACCACATCACGGCGGTGGAGTGCGCCAAAGCCTGCGAGCAGGCGGGGGCTGAACTCATCGCCATCCACGCCCGCACCCGGGAGCAGATGTACACCCCGGGCATCGACCCGGACATCATCGCCAAGGTCAAGGCGGCGGTGAAGGTGCCTGTGCTGGGCAACGGCGACATCCACACGGCAGAAGATGCCGTGGAGATGATGCAGCGCACCGGCTGCGACGGCGTCATGATCGCCCGTGCCGCGCTGGGCGACCCGTGGCTCTTCGAGCGGGTGAACGCCGCCATCGAGGGCCTGCCCGCTCCCAAGGAGCCGAACCTGCAGGCCCGGATGAACGCTCTCCGCCGTCAGGTGGAAGAGATGGTGGAGCAGAAGGGCGAATACACCGCCATGCCTCAGGCCCGCGCCCAGACTATGCACTATATGAAGGGCCTCAAGGGCGCTGCCGCCCTCCGCCGCTACTGCTGCACCCTGTCCCGTCTGGAAGACCTGGACGAGCTCATCACGGCAGTGTTCGAAGAGCAGCGCAAGGCCGGGCTGGACCCGGACGACGTGCGGGAAGTCCCCTTCCCGTGATCATTCGCTGCGGGTCAGCTCGTCGAGGTTCTGGGTGAAGCAGGGAAGGCAGTGCGCCATGAACCAGTCGGCCTCGGGGCAGTGCATCCCTTCCAGTGCCTCCCGCTGCTGACGAAGCGCGGCGTCAAATTCGTGGTTGCCGCTGCGCTGCTCCTCCATGCACTTGATGAGGGCCGAGAGCCGGTCAGCAGCTTTCAGGAGCCGCTTTTCCTCGGCGGTCAGCAGGCTGCCGGTGATGAAGGGGCTGACCTCCTCGGCCAGCTCTGGCGGCAGCAGACGGGTCATGGAATCCACACTCTCGGCCTCCAGCGCCTTATAGGCGTCCCGCAGGCCGGGGCTGCTGTACTTGACCGGCGTGGGCATATCGCCGGTGATGATCTCGGGTGCATCGTGATAGAGCGCCGCCACCGCCACCGTCTTGGGGCGGCAGGGCGTGCCGGTGTACCGCCGCGCGATGAGGCAGAGGGTATGGGCCAGCAGGGCAGTGTCGCAGGTGTGCTCACTGAGGGATTCCGGGCGGGTGGAGTGCATCAGACTCCACCGGGTGATGTACTTCATCCGCGCCAGAAGGGCGCTGAACGGGTATAGCTTCATGTCGGCCTCCTTGAAGTGTCTTTGAGAGGGTTATACCCGCCCGGCGGGCGAATGTCAAGCAAAACACGAAAATTCTTTTTTTCCACACAGCCGCGTGTTATACTGGAACGCGAGAACGATGCGGGCGATGGGCCTGTGCCGCCCCTCCGGGCGGGGAAAGAGGATAGACAATGGACGATTCAAAAAATCAGACCGGAAATGCCCGGCTGCTCAATATGCCGGGGCGGCGGGACCAGATGCTCCGCACCATGCTGCTCTGTGCGCTCACGGCGGCGATATTCTTCCTGCCGTTCTATATCATCGACGGCGGATTTTTCCACTACGCGGGCGATTTCAACAGCCAGCAGATCAGCTTCTACCGCTATATGAACGGCTTCATCAAGGGGGCAGGCTACCCGGACGGTATGGCCGGCGCGGCCCGTAGCACCTTCTCCTGGGCCACCGACCTGGGCAGCGGCGCGATGAACGCCTACTCGTTCTACCTGTATGGTTCGCCCTTCTTCTGGCTGTCCCTCATCTTCCCCCAGAACTGGCTGCCCTACCTCATGGTGCCGCTGCTGGTGCTGAAATTTGCTGTGGCGGGCGGCGGCGCTTACCGCTACCTCTGCCGCTATGTCCGCCGCTCCGATCACGCGGTGCTGGGTGCCTGCCTGTATGCTTTCTCGGGTTTCAGCATCTACAATGTCTTCTTCAACCACTTTATCGACGTGGTGGCCCTCTTTCCGTGGATGCTCTGGGCGCTGGACGAAACGCTCTACGAGCAGGAAGAGCACTACGGCCTCTTCGCGTTCTGGGTGGGCGTCAACCTGCTTAACAACTACTTCTTCTTCATCGGACAGGTCCTCTTCCTCGTCATCTACTTCATCTGCAAGCTGACGACGAAAGATTTCCCGATGAATGTCCGCCTCTTCGTCCGGCTGGCGTTCGAGAGCCTGCTGGGCGCGGCTCTGGGCTTCGTCCTGCTCTGGCCGGCGGTACTCAGCATTTTGCAGAACCCCCGCACCATCGACCTGTCGTCGGGCTGGGGCTTTCTGACCTACTCGAAGGTGCAGCAGTATCTGGCCATCCTGCTGAGCTGGATCTTACCGCCCGATTCGCCCTACATCACCTCTATCTGGTCGGAGGGCATCATCAAGTGGACGAGTATGTCGGCCTATCTGCCCCTGTGCAGTCTGGCCGGCGCGATGGCCTACTGGCGGGCCCGGAAGGGCGACAGCAAAAAGCGCATCGTCGCCACCTGCGCCATCTTTGCGCTGGTGCCGGTGCTCAACAGCGCCTTCTACGCCCTCAATTCCAGCTACTACGCCCGGTGGTACTACATGCCGGTGCTCATCCTCTGCGCCATGACGGCCAGTGCGCTGGAAAGCCCCGACATCTCTGCCGACGAGCTGGACGCCCCGGTCCGGGGCATCGGCTGGCTGATGATCGCGACGCTGGCGTTTGCCTTGGTGCCGGTGCAGGACAGTGATACCAAAGAATGGTCGCTGGGTGTGCTGCAGAATCCCGGCCAGTATGTCGCCGTCCTGAGCTTCGGCATCGGCGGTCTTATCCTGTACCACCTGCTCTGCCGCCGCTGGCGGGGGAGCAGGGCCTTTGCACGTCGGATGACGGCAGTGGTGCTGGCCTTTGCCTGCGTGTTCAGCATGGTACACATCGGCATCGGCAAGTTCGGCCAGTGGCACACCGACAGCGACCTTGTGGAGCAGTACACCTCTGCCATCAAGCTCAAGGATGACCTGCCCGAGGGCGACTGGCGCGTGGATACCTACAAGACCCACGACAACCTCGGCCTCTGGCTCGACAAGAGCAGCCTGCAATATTTCGGCAGCACGGCTGCGCCCAGCATCCTCAGCTTCTACCCGGCACTGGGCGTCAAGCGGGATGTCCGCAGTGAGCCGGACATCTCCAACTACGCCCTGCGGGGGCTGCTGAGCGTGAAATACCTCATCACCACGCCCGAAAAGCAGGAAGATTTCCTCGCCGCTGCGGACGACGGATGGAGCTATTACGACACCAAAGACGGCTTCATGCTCTACGAGAACGAGAACTACGTTCCCATGGGCTTTACCTACGACTACTATATTACGGAGGAGTCCTACGAGACGACCGTTAAAAATACCCGCGCGAACCTCCTGATGCGGGCGCTGGTGCTCAGCGAAGAGGACGCCAAAACCTACGGCAAGTACCTCAAGAAGCTGCCTGACGCAAAGCTGGACGACCTGTGGTACGACACCTACGTCTCTGACTGCGCCGACCGCCGCGCCTCGGCCTGCAGCACCTTCCAGATGACCAACTCCGGCTTCCATGCGGAGATCACGCTGAAGAAGGATAACCTTGTCTTCTTCTCCGTACCGTACGACGATGGATTCACGGCCTACGTCAACGGCAAAGAGGCAGATATTGTCCGGGTAGACGAGGGGCTGATGGCCGTTCTGGCTCCGGCGGGGGAGAACACCATCGACTTCGTCTATCAGGCCGACGGTTATTCCCTGGCAAGTAAAGTCTCGCTGGCAGCGCTGGCGGTATTCGTCCTATACGCCGGGTATTTTGTCTGGAAGAAAAAGAAACGCTGTTGAATCGCGGTTTGTCAATGCACATTCTCCCATAAAATGCAGAGCGCTTTTTGTGGAAAGAGCGAATAGCCCTCCCGGCCGAAACGTGATAAAATGAACACGTTGTGCTGCCAGAGCAGCCGGAAAGGAAGCGCGAAAGCTATGGAACAAAGCTATTTGATGCCGGGACAGGAACGATGGGAATCATTCCGGGATGCAAATGGGGTGCCGAAAGTTCGCTATTCTTACTGCTCGCTGAAAGGGCGGCTGTTCCGCTGTGTGAGCTGCAGCCGGGAAGAGGCCGAGCGCCTGTGCGAGGACTGGCTGGTAGGCCAGGACCGCTGCTACCGTAACTGAAGATCCGATTTGACAAGACTGCCGTGCAGAAAGACGATGCACGGCAGTCTTTTTGTGCGTCAGAAACGGACAGGTTGGAAAAATCAGTTGATTCTAACTTGAAAAGACGGTATAATAAACTATCATGGGAAACAAGACTCTGCCAACAGCAGAGCGTGAAAAAACGGAAAAAGGGGAGAGTGGATGGACGCACGATTCGAGCGCTATATTGAAAATCTCAGGACAGTCCGCACCCTCTCCCAGCCTAAATTCTCCCCGGATATGAAAGCGAAGGAGCTGCTGGAGACCATCCAGTCCAACGCCATCAAGTGCTTCGACTACATGAAGGAGAACAACGCTATCCTCAATGAGCTGGTATTCCAGCGTGCGCCTGCGGAGCTGACGAGTGCCGAAATTGCCAGCCTGCAGGAGTTTGCTGACAAGATGTTCAACTACGCCAGCAGCGAGGACTGCGGCATCGCCTACAAGGTCTACAGCCTCCTGCTGGAAAACGCCCGCATCCGGGGCGACAAGCCTGCCATCGTCCGCTATCTGTATGGAAAAGCGGTTTCTCTCCACTACCTCAATGTCCGGGGCCGCGACTATGCCATCAACCCTTACGGGACGCAGGTGCGCGGCCTTTTTCAGGAGGGTGCAGGCTATATTGCGGAGTATGAGTCCTTCGATAAGACAACAAAAGGCTACATCATGCGCTGTCTGGGCAACAGCCGGATGTCCATGCCACGCAGTACGCCGGAAGAATGCACCGAATATATGAAGGTGTTCGACAAGGCGATGGGCATCATCACCGACCCTTACTACCACCAGCTCGACCCGGACCTTCCGTGGGGCAAATTCGAGTATGCGATGCATATGGACCGGGAGACGCTGCTGAGCTATCTGCGCCACCACAACGACCCGGTGGTCGCCGCCAAGGTGATGGAGTCGGCGGAAGTCATCTACCGCGACCGGGTGCTCTATAAGGGCGAGGAGGCACGGCTGCAGAACTGGCGTGTCAGCTATTATTATAAGGCGGCCTGCTTCCATGCTGGACGGTGTACGGCCCGCGAGGTGGTGGAAGAGCTGTTGGACATCATCCACCACACCGACATCCAGGACTACAGCGATACTGGCATCAACAAGAACCTCACGGCGGTGTCTTATCTGGTGGCTTACGAGGTCAAGATGCCGCCTGCCGACCGGAGGGAGATGGTATGCCGCACCGAAGAAGTGATGGATCGCAGTTTGCGGTATCTGAACAATGTACCCCAGAATCAGTACTCCCGTGTGGTCAGCCGTGCCGTGCGCGAGCTGGTGGAGATGCAGGCCGAGACCGGAACAGCCCGCCGCAGCCTGCTGAATTATATCCTCGTGGCCCACAAGCCGACCTATGTCCACTCCATGATGGTGGCCGGACTGACCCGCATGTTCGTCAAGCAGATGCTCAAAAAGTCGCCCGAGCTGTTCGTGGGCGTCATGGGCTGCAAGACGGTGGAGGAAGTCCGCCGCAGCCGCATTGAAATATGTGAGCTGGCCTATGAGTGCGGCCTTTACCACGATGTAGGCAAGAGCTATGTGTTCATGTATATCGGCAACAACTACCGCCGCCTGCTGGACGAGGAATTTACCTGCATCCAGTGGCACACGGTGTTCGGCTACGAGCTGCTGTGCAATGTGGGCGGAAAGGACGACCTGGCCCCGGCGGCGCTCTACCACCATACCTTCTACGACGGACACGGCGGCTACCCGAAAAATTATCCGCCCTGCCCGGCGGACATCAAGCCCATCGTAGACGCTCTGACCGTGGCCGACTCACTGGACGCGGCCACCGATAATATCGGCCGCTGCTACACGATGGCAAAGCCGGTGGATACGCTGCTGGGCGAATTCCGCGCCCAGAGAGGCACCCGCTATGCGCCCGAGGTGGTGGCGCTGTTGGACGATGAGGATTTCTGCCGCGATTTGAAGGAAACGCTGGATGAGACGCGCAAGAGCGTCTATCTCGAGGTCTACCACGTCAAGCGGTAAAAGGGGGCGCTGAGGGTGAAAACACAGAAAACGCCCCTTTTCCAGGGCATCGGAGAAGCGGCGCTTGCCGAGATGTTTACCTGCGGCGGTGCGCGCTGCAAGACCTACGCGAAGGGCGAAGTCCTTCTGCGGGCGGGCTGCATCACCCGCGAGGTGGGCATCGTGCAGGCGGGCGGCGTCAACATCGAGAATATCGACCTCTGGGGCAACAGGAGCATCCTGAGCCATGTCCCGGCGGGGCAGGTGTTCGCGGAGACCTATGCCTTCTGCGGCGAGCCGATGATGGTGGACGTGGTGGCGGCGGAAGAGACGGAAGTGCTCTTTTTGAACATGGATGTCCTCATCCACACACCTCACCCGGACAGCGAGTGGCAGCCGGTCCTCGTGCAGAACCTGCTCAACATCTCGCTGCACAAGAACCTGGCCCTCTCGGAGCGCATCTTCTGCACGGCTCCGAAGACCGTCCGGGGACGGCTGCTGCTGTATCTCTCCAATCAGGCCGCGAAGGCAGGCAGCAAAAGTTTCCGCATCCCCTTCGACCGTCAGGGCCTGGCCGATCACCTCAACCTCGACCGCAGCGCCCTCTCGAAAGAGCTGGGCAAAATGCGGGATGAGGGAATACTGGAAACAACAAAAAACGAATTTACCCTGCATGAGCTGCCGGAATGAGGAGAGCTTTTTCTCTTCACATTCCCCCTTTCCGCCGCATACATCGGTGGGAAGGGGGAATGCAATGTGAACGTCTATCTGTTTGCAGCGGTCATCCTGCTGCTGCCGGCACTCTGTACGGCGCTGGGAGCGGCGGGGGTCTTTCTGGTGCGTCGGGCCGACGAGCCCCGCACCCGGCGGATGCTCTGCGGCATGGCGGCGGGCATCATGCTGGCCGGAGCCTGCTGCTGCCTGCCATCGAGCGGGCGGAGGCCGGGATACTGCCGGTCTGGCTGGCCCCGGCGGCGGGGTTGGTGCTGGGTGCTGTGGGCCTGCTGCGGCTGGAAGAGGCTGCCGGGCGGCTGATGCACACCGGGTCAAAAGAGCATGGCCGGATGGGCCGGGTGGTGCTGGCCGTGACTCTCCACAATCTGCCCGAGGGCATGGTGGTGGGACTTGCGGCGGCGCTGGCCCTGCAGGGTGAGCCGGAGGCCGTCAGCGGGGCGCTGGCCCTTGCACTGGGCATCGGCTTGCAGAATATCCCGGAAGGCGCGGCGGTGAGCCTGCCGCTGGTGCAGGCCGGGCAGGGGAGACGGAAAGCCTTCTGCGCCGGTGCTGCGTCGGGCCTCGTGGAGCCGCTGGGGGCGCTGCTGGCGCTGGCTCTCGCGGGCTGGGTGAGCGCGGCTCTGCCGTGGCTCATGAGCGCCGCCGCCGGGTGCATGGTCTGCGTGACGGCTCAGGAGATGATACCGGAAGCCGTGGAGCAGGACGAACCGGCGGGCGTCATCAGCGTGGTGCTGGGTTTCGCCCTCATGATGGCGCTGGATATTGCGCTGTAACAAAAAAGCCGATGCAGCTGCATCGGCTTTTTTGCTGTCAGTTCTCTTTTGCGAGGTAGACCGTCGTGGAGGGAAATGCGAAATCCACGCCGTCAGCCTTCATCACGTCCATGATGTTGAGGTTCAAATCGTTCTGCATCCGCAAAAACGCGCCGAGGTCGGCAGTGCGCAGATAGGCAGAGACCATCAGGTTGATGCTTGAGTCGCCGAAGCCGGTCATCCGGACAAAGGCGGTGTCCTCGTAGGTGTCGGGGCTGGCCTTGAGCATGGCGTCGAGGTCGGCCATCAGCTTTTCCAGCTGGGGTCGGGTGGTGTCGTAGGTAACGCCCAGCGTGAAGCGGTAGAGCCGCTTGTTGCGGAGGGTAGCGTTGTTGATGGTGGCACTGCTGACGGTGCTGTTGGTGAGGATGTAGATGGAGTTATCCACGGCCCGGACTTTCGTGGAGCGGAAGTTGATGTCCACCACTTCGCCCTCCACGTCGCCGACGGTGATCCAGTCACCGATGGAGAAGGGCTTGTCCAGCAGGATGACCACGCCGCTGAAGAAATTCTTGGCCATATCCTGTGCGGCCAGAGAGATCGTAAGGCCGATAAGACCGGCACTGGCCACGACGCTGCCCACGGGCAGGCCGCTCTCCTGTGCGATGGTCGCGCCGCAGAGCACCACGACGGCTACTTTGTAGACTTTATCCAGCAGGGTGAGCAGGGTGCGGTTGGTGCGGACTTCTTCGCTGGACGAGGCCAGCAGCAGAGCCGCGATGCCGGAAGCGTGGTAGAAGCCGGTGCCGATGAGGAAGACCAGCATCATCCGGTAGGCTTTGAGCAGCAGGGCCGGAAGGCCGGGAATGGCCCAGGGCAGGCTGCGCAGGGCCAGATACATGCCGGTGTACCACGCGATGCGGGCCGCCGGGCGGGCGAAGCTTTCCAGCAGGGGGTGCGTAAAGGCAAAGTGCCAGCTGCGTTTCAGCAGGCGGGGGAAGAGGCTTTTTTGCAGCCAGCGGCTGACGACCCAGCCGATGAACAGCAGGGCCAGCGCACAGACGCACCGGGCTGCAAAGGCCAGCCAGCCTTCCAGCAGCAGTCCGGCGATGGAAAAGCCGAGATCATTGATGGTGAAGAGCATAGAAACAGATACCTTCCTGACGAATAATAAAATCAGTATATCATATTACAGCCAGCGGTGCAAATCGGGAGAGGCTTGTTAAAAAAATGCATAAAAGGGCTTGACAAGACAAACCCGCCGCGTTATACTCTGCGAAGAAAGTTCGTTTCAGGGCGGGGTGCGATTCCCCACTGGCGGTACAGCCCGCGAC
>ERZ780149.3373-NODE-3373-length-13448-cov-9.689838_pt1 | contig 13448 bp, 9 predicted proteins | sample MGYA00511367_ERZ780149 | MGnify/ENA primary metagenome ERZ780149 (study PRJEB29588, sample SAMEA2153852) | human gut metagenome | biome: human gut; feature: human-associated habitat; material: faeces | place: Denmark | collected 2008/2010 ... | reverse complement strand
AAGCCGTGTCGTAAAAGCCGTAAAAGCGCTTGAAAGCGCAAAAAAATAACGCAATCAACGAAAGGAACACTATTATGCCGATACCAACACCGCACATAACCGCCGCAAAGGACGACTTTGCTAAAACAGTTCTTATGCCCGGCGACCCTCTCCGCTCCGAATATATCGCAAGGAATTTTCTGACCGATGCCCGCCTCGTCAACAACGTACGCGGCATACACGGCTACACAGGCACATACAAGGGCAAACGCGTCAGTGTCATGGCGTCGGGCATGGGACAGCCGTCGATAGGAATATATTCATATGAGCTTTTCAATTTCTATGACGTATCCTCGATAATCCGTGTCGGCTCATGCGGCTCTTTTTCGCCGAAACTTCATGCCCGCGATATTATCATTGCAATGGGTGCCTGCACAAACGGTAACTATGCATCACAGTACCGCCTGCCCGGAACCTTCTGCCCTATTGCCGACTTTGACCTTGTAAAACATGCCGCAGAGGAATGCGAAAAACTCGGTGTGCATTTCATGGTCGGAAACATTCTTTCATCCGATACGTTCTATGACGACGCAAATTCAGGCATGGAATGGGCAAAGATGGGGGTGCTCGGCGTAGAAATGGAGTCGGCTGCTCTGTACTGCAATGCCGCACGTGCCGGCAAAAAAGCACTCTGTATATGCACTGTCAGCGATTCGTTCGTATATCCCGAAGAAAATACAACAGCCGAAGAACGGCAGACTTCATTCACAAAAATGATGGAAGTCGCACTCGAAATTGCCGAATAAAAAGAGGTGTTATCATATGAAACGCGTTTTTATTGTCGTACTTGACAGCATGGGCATTGGTCATGCGCCGGATGCCGCCGCTTTCAGCTCGTGGAAGTTTTTCGCTTTCAGCTTTGCCAGCAGGGCGGCGCGGGAAGCTTCCGGCACGTCCAGCGCATCCAGCAGACCGAACAGGTAGCCCATGTGGCTCACTTCCAGCACCCACGGCTGGCCCAGCTGCTCGAGGGACTGTGCCGCCAGCGACACCGCCTGCCGCACCTGTTCTTCGCCCACATCGCCCAGCATCTCAAGGCCCATCTGGCCGATCTCCTTGAAGGTGTGGCTCTCCGCCGAGGGGCGGTAGACGTTTTCGTGATAGTAGTAGCGCAGTGTCTCGCCCGACGCGGGCTGCGCCGTCTTGGCAATGGAGAGGGTCACGTCAGGTTTCAGTGCCAGCAGCCGCCCGTCCAGATCGGTGAAGGTGATGACCTGCTCCGACGAGAGGAAGCTGCGGTTCTCCTGATACAGCCCGTACTCTTCGAACCGGCCCATGTGATATTTGCGGCAGCCCGCCGCCTCATACAGCGCCCGCAGCGCGAAAGAGGCCTGTTCCTTCGGCTGTAAGCAGGAGATGTCAAATTTCATACCTTTTCCCTCACTTTTCACCGGACGCTTGCCCGCCCCGGCCCCTGCGCCCCGCCTTTTCCCGGGCGCTTTTGTCTTATGATAAGGTTATTTTACTTTATCCAGATAAAGTTGTAAAGTGTGAAAGTGACCGTGTTTTCATTTTTATGATACGATTTTTCTGTGCGTTTGTACAGAAAGGCGAAATGATTTCACGAAAGCCCGCTTTGAGATGATGCAGGCGCAAAAAAGGAGCCGCCGCACAGCGTTTTCCGTGCAGCGGCTCCTCGCCGTTCTATTCTCAGCCCAGCAGTTCCAGCACGCCGCTCTTAGGACGTGCGCCGACGGCCTGACGAACCAGCTTACCGTTCTCGAACAGCAGCAGGGTGGGGATGCTCATGACGCCGAACTCGGCGGCCAGATCGGGCTGCTCGTCCACATTGACCTTGCCCACCTTGACGTCGGTGCGCTCCTCGGCCACCTCGTCCACGATGGGGCTCAGCATCCGGCAGGGGCCGCACCAGGCGGCCCAGAAATCGAGCAGGACGGGCTGAGCGCTCTTCAGCACCTCGGCCTCAAAGTTTTCTTTCGTGATGGTGATGACTGCCATATCGTTTTCCTCCATAAAGAGTGTTTTTTCATCTGACAGGGACAGTATACCCCAAACTCCGGCGTTTTTCCGTGAGCAAGTCACATAAAAAGCCCGGGGCAGGCATTTTCTGCTCCGGGCTCTGGAAATTATTTTGCGATTTCAGGCTCAGATGTCCTTCAGGGCGTTCTTGCCGGCGATATAGCCGTAGTACATGGCCATGGAGTGGCTGACGCCCTTCAGGCCGATGGGGTACTCGGTGGCAAAGCGGTTGCCCTGGATGTTGCCGGCGACGTACAGGCCGGGGATGACATTGCGGTCGGCATCGAAGGTGTGGCAGTCCTCGTCGCTCTCGAGGCCTCCGATGCAGACCAGCAGCAGAGCAGTGGTGAACTTGTCGGCGTAGAAGGGGCCGTTCTCGACTGCCCACATACGGGAAGCGGACTTGTGGAAGTCCTCATCGTAACCGGCCTTGGCCAGCTCGTTGTAGCGCTGGATGGAGTCCAGAGCGGTCTGCTGGGCGGCAGTATCGTCCGGGTAGATCTTTGCCACCAGCTCTTCCAGCGTGTCGGCCTTCACAGCGCGGCCATCGGCCACAGCAGCTTCCAGCTGATAGGGGCTCTTGTAGTTACGGTAGGTGGTGTTGTTCTTGGGGCCTTCGTCCTCGCTGGCGTAGTCCTCATAGTAGCAGGCACCGCCGTGGGCTGCGGGCATATAGGGCAGCTGCTCAGGCCAGTTGGAGTCGAAGATCTGCCAGCTCTCGCGGTTCTTCTGCAGCTCGATCTGGTTTTCCAGCTGCTGGCCGGGCAGGTCCTCGTTCATGAAGCGCTTGCCGTTGAGGTCGAGGTTCAGGAAGCCTGCATTGCCCATGACGCCTACGCCGGCGAGGTCGGCGCCGCCGCCCATGTGGTGGATCATCGGGGCGTGGCTCTGCTGCACCTGAGCGCCGGCCCACATACCCAGCTGGATGCCGTCGCCCTGATTGGTGAAGTTGCCCTCCACGTCCACATTGGTGAACAGGCACTGGATGTTGTTCTCAATGACCTCGGGGCAGAAGTGCTTGAGCATCTTGGTGTTCTGGGAGTAGTCGCCAGTGGAGAGGATGACGCCCTTGGAGGCGTTGCACTTGATGTACTCGCCGGTAGCGGCATCGCGGGCGTAGAGGCCCACGCAGCGACCATTATCCATGATGAGCTTTTCAACGAAGCAGCCGTAGAAGGTCTGGACATTGCCGGTGTCGATGGCTTTCTGCATATTGGCCTCGACGGTGACGTGCTGGTCGGGCTTGAACTCAACGGAAGTGGGGTAGCAGGGGAAGCGCTCCTGCTTCCAGTCGTAGTGCTCGGGCAGCGGGTAGAAGATGGGGATGATGAAGTTGTCCGCGCTCTCGTCGGGAATAGCGCTGCGGGTGGTCTCGGCGTAGTACAGGTCGGGGTTTGCCTCCACCCACCAGTCGAAGGTCTCGCCGATGTTGTGGGCCCACTTGCTCATGATGCTGCGCTTGCAGCGGTAGGTGCTCTCCACCATGTGGGAGTCGATGATGTCGTCGATCTGCTCGCGGGTCCAGGTGTCGCGGCCCCACTTGGCCTGCACCTTGCCGTTGATGACGGCGTACTCGCCGCTGCGGCACTGGGGGCCGTCGGCCTTCTCGAAAGCAGCCACCAGACCGCCGTCCTCAGCGACGCTGCGGCAAGCGGCAACGCCTGCGATGCCGCAGCCCACGACTGCCACATCCACGTCAACGGTCTTGGCGACCTTGCTCTCGTCGATCTCCGGCTCGGTACCCAGCCAGTCCTCATCGGAGGAAGATGCAGCAGTGTCGCCGCCTGCGGTGTGGACGCCCATTGCCTGCTCGATGCAGCTTGCGGCGGCCTTCTTGACGGCGTTGGTGGTGATGGTAGCGCCGGAGATGTTGTCGATCTCGGCGCTCTGAGCAGCCATCAGGGCGTCCTTCAGGGTGGGGGCTGCCACGCCGCCGATGCTCTCGGTCTCGTTGGAGGCGTCAATGACCACGTCGGTGATGGCGGTCTCGCTGAAGGTCATGGTGACCTTCACCTCACCGATGCCGGTGGCGGTGCCGGTGTAAGTGCCGGGGGTGTAGATGGCCTCGCCGGTGGAGGCGGCGGTGCTGCTGGAAGAGCCTGCGTTGCAGGCGGCCAGTGCGCTGGCGGTAACGCCGCTCATAGCGGCAGCGGCGGCAACCTTCAGGAAGCCTTTACGAGAGATCTTTTTCATCTGGGATGCTCCTTACTCTTTCTTCTTTCGACGTTTTCAGGTAGAAAATCGTTCTTCCGAGAGATAGTATAAAATATAACGAAGTAAAAGGGAATTAAAAAATCTTAAGCATCCTGATAAAAAAGCTTTATAAGTGTCCTATTTCCTGCTATACTGAGGCTGTACGGATGTCCCGCCGCCGGAAAGGAGTTTTTTATCATGAACGAGCACCAGCTTCTCTGCTTTCTCACCGTGAGCCGGACGCTGAATTTCTCCGCCGCCGCGCGGGAACTCTACTGCACCCAGCCCGCCCTGAGCTACCAGATACGCAGCCTCGAAAAGGAGCTGGACGCCGCACTGTTCCGCCGCACGACGACGCAGGTGGCCCTCACCGAGGCAGGCCGCGCCCTGCTGCCCCATGCGGAAGACATCTACCGTGGCATCCTCAACGCCCGCACGGCGCTGAAAGGCTTCGGCACCCACCACACCCTGACTTTCCGCCTGCCGCCGGTGCTTTTGCAGCGGGACCCCATCTACCCCATCCTGATGGCGAGGCTCCACGCCGCGCTGCCGGGCTATGAGTTCAAAGTGGACACCACGCCTGTCCCCTCCAGCTACCACCACATGCTCTGCACCGAGGCAGACGCGGCGCTCTACCTTCCTTTCGGCCCGCTGCCGCCAGAGATACGCTGTGAGACCATCATCGGCAACCGGTTTTACCTCATCGCCGCGCCGGAGCACCCATTCTCCGGCCAAAGCAGCGTCGAGCTTTCTGCCCTCGCCGGGCAGCAGATATTTTACGAGCCCCTCTATCAGGATATGGTGGATTTCGCCCGGAAGCAGCCGGGGATGCCCTATTCCACACCGGTCTGGCGGATGGTGGAAAACTACGAGTCGGTCTACGCCGAGCTTCTGGCCGGGCGGGGGATGTTCCTCTGCCCGATGATATACCCGGCTTTCCCTGCCGGGTGGCACATCCCGCTGCATCTGTCCATCCCGGACACCCGCCTGCTGACCCTGCGGGATGACCCCCGCCCCGAGATATGCACCCTGCGCAAAGTCTTCGCCGAGGTGTACGCCGAGAGAGAAAAGCTGATAAAAGCTCTGTGAGATGCAAAAACGCCGCCGTGCAATGCACAGCGGCGTTCGTTATTTCAGAGAAAGAGCTTACTTGCCCAGCATTTCCTTTGCGGTCTTGCAGATGGTGGCAGCGTCCAGACCATACTCCTTCAGCAGGTCCCATGCGGGGCCGGAGCAGCCGAACTTGTCCTGCACGCCGACGCGGCGGACAGGGGTGGGCAGCTTCTCGCTGAGCAGGGAGCAGACAGCCTCGCCCAGACCGCCGATGACGTTGTGCTCCTCGGCGGTGACGATCTTGCTGCACTCCCTGGCAGCCTTGAGGATGATGTCCTCATCCAGAGGCTTGATGGTGTGGATGTTGATGACGCGGGCGTGGATGCCCTCGGCGGCCAGGGTCTCGGCGGCCTTGCGGGCCTCGTTGACCATCAGGCCGGTGGCCACGATGGCAATATCATTGCCCTCGGTGAGCTGCTCGCCCTTGCCGATCTCGAAGTGATAGTTGGCCTCGTCGTGGAACACGGGAACAGCCAGACGGCCAAAGCGGAGGTAGACAGGACCCTGCATCTCATAGGCGGCGCGGACAGCAGCACGTGCTTCCACGTCGTCGGCGGGGCAGATGATGGTCATGCCGGGCAGGCTGCGCATGAGGGCGAAGTCCTCGCAGCACTGGTGAGAAGCGCCGTCCTCACCGACGGAGATACCGCCGTGGGTAGCGCCGATCTTCACGTTCAGATGGGGGTAGGCCACGGAGTTGCGGATCTGCTCAAAGGCACGGCCCGCAGCGAACATTGCAAAGCTGGACACAAAGGGAACATAGCCCATGGTGGACAGGCCGGCGGCGACGCCCATCATGTTGGCCTCGGCGATGCCGCAGTCGAAGTGGCGGTCCGGGTGAGCCTTGCGGAACATACCGGTCTTGGTAGCGGCAGCAAGGTCGGCGTCCAGGACCACCAGGTCGTCGTGGCCCTCAGCGGCCAGTGCTTTCAGAGTATTGCCGTAGCTCTCGCGGGTAGCGATCATTTTTACATCTGCCATCTTACTTGTCCTCCTGTTCCAGCGCGGCGTAGGCTGCGTTCAGCTCCTGCATGGCCACAGCGTACTCCTCGTCGTTGGGACCTTTGCCGTGCCAATCCACAGAGTTGGTCATAAAGGAGACGCCAGTACCCTTGACGGTGTCCAGAATGATGCAGGTGGGCTTGTCGTTCTCGGCGTGGAACGCCTTGATGGCAGACTCGATCTGGTCGTAGTCGTGGCCGTTGATGGTCAGGACGTTGAAGTTGAACGCCTTGAGCTTTTCTTCCAGCGGAGCGCTGTTCATGACCGTCTCGGTGGTGCCGTCGATCTGGAGGTGGTTGCGGTCCAGCATGACGCAGAGGTTGGAGAGCTTATAGTGGGCGGCAAACATGAAAGCCTCCCAGCACTCGCCCTCTTCCACCTCACCGTCACCGAGGATGGTGTAGACATTGATGGGCTTGCCGCTGTGCTTTGCGCCCAGAGCCATGCCGCAGGCGGCAGACACGCCCTGACCCAGACTGCCGGTGGACATATCCACGCCCGGCGTCTCATTCATGTTGGGGTGGCCCTGCAGGTAGCTGCCGATCTTGCGCAGGGTCTTGAGGTCTTCCACCGGGAAGAACCCGCGCTCGGCCAGCGTGGCGTAAAGTGCCGGAGCTGCATGGCCCTTGGACAGCACGAAGCGGTCGCGGTCCGGTTTTTTCGGCTCCTTGGGGTCGATGTTCATATCCACGAAGTAGAGATAAGACAGCACCTCGGCGATGTCCAGACTGCCGCCCGGATGGCCGCACTTGGCGCTGTGAGTTCCCTCGATCACGCCCATGCGGATGTGACAGGCGTGCTTGGCAAGGGTAAGCTTTTCTGCATTTGTCATGATGGTCCTCCCGTATGAACCTCAGAAGTTGCAAGTATACAGCCGCGCAAGGCACAGCTCCCGCCGCCCCATTGCGCTATAATTCAAGTTTATATTATCTATTCTGTGCAAAAAGGTCAAGCTTCTTACAGCAAAATGTACACAGGCGGTCAAAAACTGCTCCAAACGCCTTCTTTTTTGGTCAATTTGCAGCCTGTCCGGGGGCGGTCTTGACAAATCCTGCGGCACTCTGCTATAATTTTCACGATTTCCGGCAGGAAGCCGGGCCTGCGGGCCGAAGCCCGCCTTACGCTATTTTCAGCCGCCGCATTTTTGAAACAGACGCCATGAAGGGGTCTGCCGTTGGCTTGCAAGCCGACTGGCAGGCCTCTTTTTTGTTTTTCTGCGGCGCAGTCACAGGAGGAAACAGATGAAAACCAAAAACGCTTCTCCGGCCCGCAATGTCGTGCTGGCCGCGCTCTTTCTGGCGCTGGCCTTCGTGCTGCCCATGGTGACGGGCCATCTGCCGCAGGTAGGCAATATGCTCTGCCCGATGCATTTCCCCATCCTGCTCTGCGGCTTCGTGCTGGGCGGGCCGTGGGGTCTGGCTGTGGGCTTCGCGGCCCCGCTGCTCCGCTCGGTGCTCTTCGGGATGCCCCCGATGTTCCCCATCGCCATTTCGATGGCTTTTGAGCTGGCAGCTTACGGTGCCGTGTCCGGCTGGCTCTACCACCGGGTGAAGCACACCCTGCCCATGACCTACGCCACCCTCGCGGCGGCCATGGTGGCCGGCCGCCTCGTCTGGGGCGCGGTCCGCTTCGTGCTGGCGGGCCTGTCCGGCTCGAGCTTCCCGTTCTCGGCCTTCCTGTCCGGCGCGCTCTTCACCGCTGTGCCGGGCATCATCGCACAGCTGGTGCTCATCCCCCTCATCATCACCGCTCTGCAGAAAGCCAAGGTGCTGGAGTAACAGGTTCTCGCTGCCTTTATCGCAAGTCAAGAAATTGGTGCAGCATCCAAACAACATCTTTTCGATATGCAATTCAACGCTGTTGCTGTTGCATTAAAAAGTTGAATTGCTGTCATCAAGCCTCTCAGTCGAGCTTACGCTCGCCAGTTCCCCTGATAGGGGGAGCCTCTGGCAAAAAGAGAAAGTTTTTCTCTCTGTCAAAGCCTCTCCTCCGTAGGAGAGGTGGCATTGCGAAGCCATGACGGAGAGGTTTTTCGTTTGCTTTCTCCCTGACGTATTTCGGCGTTTCTTCCAAAAAATCCTAAAAAGTTTATTTCAAACGCCGAAATTGCCCGCGATCTTCAATTAAATCTTGTAAAGTTGCAGGAATCATGTAAACTAGAATACAACATTGTGTCGCAACCGCAACGGGGAGATTGCGCTTTCCGGCAGGGCGGCAGGAAAAGGAGAGTTTCTATGAGAAACGCAAAGCAAAGCATCCGGCGCACCGTGGCCGGACTGCTGGCAGGCGCGATGCTTCTGGGCATGACACCGCTGGCCGCGTTTGCGGAGGGGTCTTCCTCCGCATCGGGCGACTGGCAGTTCAAAGCCTTCGGCACCTCCACTGCAGCAGGAGTCAACACCATCGCAGATGGCGCGGACATCAACGGCAAGGTCACCCTCAACTCCTGCACCATCAAAGATGATGGCACCATCGACAAGAAGGGCGGCAAGTTCGTCGCGGACTCCCCGGCAGACGGCCTGTCCTTCTACTACACCACCATCGACCCGACCACCCAGAACTTCTATCTGCAGGCCGATGTCACCATCGATTATGTGAACCCGGCTCCGGACGGTCAGGAGGGATTTGCCCTCATGGTGCGCGACAGCATCAGCGGCTCCGGCAGCTATTTCTCGAATCAAATTTCTGTCGTCGGCACCAAGCTCCCTCTGGACGGTGTTGAGATCAAAGACGCTGTGGGCGTCCGCAGCTACACCGGCATCATCTCCAACGAGACGGCTGCTTCCAACGACGTCAAGTCGAATCGTGCGGCGTTCAGCTCGCAGGCCATCAAGCAGGGCGACACCTACCGTGTGAGCCTTGCCAAGACCAGCAACAGCTACGTCGCCACCCAGTACGCCATCAACGCCGACGGCTCGACCGGCGACGTCGTCGGCTCTTCGACCTTGTACATCTCGGCGAAGGACAGCACCGCTTCCAGCGTCTCCAAGTACGCAGAGCTGGACGACCCCATGACCGTGCAGGAAGCCAACAAAGCTTATCTGGGCTTTGCGGCGGCGCGCGGCATGAACGTGACCTTCTCCAACATCACCTACACCACGAGCACGTGGAACGCTTCCGAGTGGACGCTCCAGCCTACCAGCTATGTTGCCCCCGTTTACCAGATCACCAGCCCTGCCACCTGCACCGGTGACAGCTATGAACTGGTGTTCAAGGCCAACGCCGACGGCAAAGCGACCGTCTCCGCAAACGGTGTGGTCGTGGACAAAAATGTGGACATCAAGGCAGGTGAGCCCTTCTCCAAGAGCTACGCCGTGACCGGCGATACCACCTTTAAGGTCAAGTTCACCCCGGACAAAAACTACGCCATCAGCGCGTACGAAAAGCTGAGCAGCTACGATTCCGCTGCTATCGAGAAGAAGGTTTCGCTCCGTACTCTGGGCGCGAACGGCATCATCGTCGTCACCCCGGACGGCAGCGCAGCTAACAATGGCACCCGTGCGGAAGACGCAGTTGACATTCAGACCGCGCTGAACTACGCCGCAGCAGGCCAGACCATCCAGCTGGAAAGCGGCACCTACCATCTGACCGGTGAGCTGAAAGTCGAGCGCGGCCGCGACGGCACCGCAGAAGCTCCCATAACCATGACGACTGCTGACGGCAAGTACGCAACGCTGGACTTCGGCGGCGTCGGCACTGGTTTCAGTGTCTGGGGCAATTACTGGAACATCAGCAAGATCAACATCACCAACACCGCAGACGGCGCGAAGGGTATGCAGCTGGCTGGCAGCTACTGCGTCCTCGAGCAGATGAATTTCTACAACAACGGCAACACCGGCCTGCAGGTCTCCGGCCTGTCCACTGATAACAAGGCTCTGTGGCCCAGCCACAACACCATCAAGAACTGCACCTCCATGAACAACGCAGACCGCGCGATGGAAGACGCCGACGGCTTTGCCGCCAAACTGACCACCGGCGAGGGCAACGTCTTCGACGGCTGCATCGCTGCTTACAACGCCGATGACGGCTGGGATCTCTTCGCAAAGGCTGCAACCGGTTCCATCGGCGCGGTCACCATCCAGAACTGCGTCGCCTACAAGAACGGTTATCTGATGCTGGCTGCAGAGCCGGTCAAGAAGCAGTCGCTCCAGTTCCCGACCGTCACCTGTGACGACGACGGCAACCTGAGCTTCAGCAATGTTGCTGTCACCATCGCGGCAGGCAACGGCAACGGCTTCAAGATGGGCGGCACCAATCTGCCCGGCAACCACAAGCTCCTCAACTCCATCTCCTACGACAACGCCGCCAAGGGCATCGACTCCAACTCCTGCCCGGACGTCAAGGTCTACAGCTCCACTTCCTACAACAACGAGGGCTATAACGTCGCGCTCTACACCGGCAACAAGTCCGCTGTGACCGACTATGCCGCCGACGGTGTCATCTCCTTCCGCAAGGGTACCGACGGCAAGGAGCAGCTGGCCCTCCAGAGCCAGAGCAGCACCGCTGTCTACGGCCCGAACAACTTCTACTGGGATTCCGAAACCCAGACCAGCCACAACAAATCCACCAACACCGTCACGGTGAAGGAGAGCTGGTTTGAGAGCCTCGACACCTCCGTTGCTCCGACCCGGAACGCAGACGGCAGCATCAATATGCACGGCCTGCTCCTGCTGACCGCTGAGGGTCTGGCCGCCACCGATGCAGGCGCACGCGGTTCCGCATGGGGTCAGCCCGAGGCGGCCAAGGCGACCATCTGGGTCGTCGGCGACTCCACCGTTTCCGCTTTCGACGACAGCTATTATCTGCCGCGTGAAGGCTACGGTGAGGAGATTGCGAACTACTTCAACGCAGATGTCTACAATCTGGCTGTCTCCGGTGCGTCCAGCAAGGACTTTACCGGCATGAGCAGCTACAATACCCTGATGAACGGTTCCGATACCGTTCCGGCTCTGGGCGACGCTTCCGGCGACAAGTTCCTCATCATCGGCTTCGGCCACAATGACGAGAAGACCGAGCCTGCCCGTTACACCAACCCCAACGGCGACTACAAAACCGAAGGCTCCTTTGCCAACAGCCTCTATGTCAACTACATCCAGCCTGCTCTGGAGCGCGGTGTCATCCCGGTCGTCTGCACGCCTATTGCGCGCCTGACGAACGAGAACACCAAGGCCAGCTACGACAGTGCTTCCGGCCACAAGACCCAGACCGTCACCATTGGCGACACCGTCTATGAGGGCGGCTATTACGCACAGGCCATCCGTGATATGTGCAGCGAGCTGCACCTCATCTGCGTGGATCTGACCGATGCCACCATCAACGAGAACATCACGATGGGCAAAAAGGCTCAGTACACCCACAGCTTTACCGGCGCAAAAGAAGGCAAAAAGGGCAATCTGGTTCCCACCGGTCTTGACTTGACCCACACCAACAGCTATGGTGCAAAGCTGAACGCATGGCTCATCGACCAGCTCACCATCGACACGCCGCTGGGCGCGTACAGCAAACACAAGGAAAAGCCCACCTACAAGCAGTTCTACGGCGATGCCGCAAACCCGGATTACGTTCCTTCCAGCTATGTCTCTCCCACCGAGAACAGCACGCTCTGGCCGGCCTTTACCGACGCCAACGGCACCGTCTGGAATGGTTCCGTCTTCGGCAATGTCGGCGGCAATGATAAAATCTCCGGCGGCGATTTCACCGCAACAGTTGACGGCCAAAACATCACCCTCGGCGTCACCAACAACCGCGGTAAGATCGCGTCCACGGTGGACGGCCTGATGATGTACTACGTCAAGCTGCCTGCAGGCACCAACTTCACTCTGACCGCAAAGGCCACCGTCAACTCACTGGCAAAAAACAATCAGGTCTCCTTCGGCCTGATGGCCCGTGATGAGATGTATGTTGATACCAGCATCTCCGACCCCATCGGCGATTATGTCGCCGTCGGCACCCGGAATCAGGGTGCGATCAACTGCTTCGGCCGCAAGAGCGGTGAGTTGTACGACGGCCCGGCTGCGACTGTCAAGTACGGTGCAGGCGACACCGTTGACCTGAAGCTCATCGGCACGGCAGACGGTTTCACTCTGATCTACGGCGACAACGAGACGGCTTCCACAGGCTTCGACTACGCACTGACCGCCATTGATTCCGATTACATCTATGTCGGCTTCTATGTGGCACGCAATGCAAATGTCACCTTCAGCGATATCCAGCTGACGACCAACGGCGTTTTCTCCGCTTCCGGCTCCGGCCTGAAAGCGGTATGGAACAAGGTCAAGGACCTTTTCCCGTTCTAAGCTTCGCCTGATTTTCGGGTTCTTCTTCTGATCCCTTACACACGCAAAAAAGACCAGCGTTGCGGATGCAATGCTGGTCTTTTTTCAGGGCTTTCGCTCTGCGTTATGAACATACACGAAGAAAGAAGGAAGGCAATTACTTCAGGAAGTCCGGCAGGGGCTTGCCCTGCTTGAGCCACTGATGATACTCGGCGGTCGCGGCGAACTCCACGTCGCCGGCGGAGTTCAGCGCAGTCTCCACAGAGTCCTGGATCACGCCGATGATGAAGCCGACACCGACCATCTGCATGGCCACATCGTTGGAGATGCCAAACAGGGAGCAGGCCATGGGGATGAGCAGCAGAGAGCCGCCGGCCACGCCGGAAGCGCCGCAGGCACCCAGAGCGGACATGGCGCTCAGGACGATAGCAGCAGGCAGGGTCACGGGGATGCCCAGCGTGTTGGCCGCAGCCAGCGTCATGATGGTGATGGTGATAGCCGCACCATCCATATTGATGGTAGCGCCCAGAGGGATGGAAACGGAATACATATCCTTATCGAGGCCCAGCTTCTCGCACAGGGCCATGTTGACGGGGATGTTGGCCGCAGAGCTGCGGGTGAAGAAAGCGGTCAGGCCGGACTCCTTCAGGCAGCGGAACACCAGCGGATACGGGTTGCAGCGCAGATAGAGGAACATGATAAAGGGCGAAACGATGAACGCCATGAAGAGCATGGTACCCACCAGCAGGGCCAGCAGCTTGCCGTACTGGGTAAAGATGGCCAGACCGTTACCGGCCACGTTGGTGTACACCAGACCCATGATGCCGAAGGGAGCCAGATTGATGA
>ERZ780149.3372-NODE-3372-length-13452-cov-12.355303_pt1 | contig 13452 bp, 9 predicted proteins | sample MGYA00511367_ERZ780149 | MGnify/ENA primary metagenome ERZ780149 (study PRJEB29588, sample SAMEA2153852) | human gut metagenome | biome: human gut; feature: human-associated habitat; material: faeces | place: Denmark | collected 2008/2010 ... | reverse complement strand
TTAGAAAACCTATAACGTGGTAACGTCAATCCCACGAAAAAAATGATTGACCCTTTATTAATGAAGAAAATTGCTCTTCTGGCTGATGGCTGGAGAAGATATGTAATATATTCGTGGGTTGAGGGTATCATGGGAGGCTCTAAAGAGCTGGGACTGGATGTGTGCCTGTATTTTTACAACACCAACGGAACATGGAGTCAGGATTCAAAGTTTAACAAAGGCGAGTATGCGCTGAACGATTTGCCTGATTTAAACAGCTTCGACGGAGTGGTATTTGACTGCACCAATACGACCAACCTGGATGAGATACAGTATATGGTCAGAAAGCTTCAGTCGGTAAATGTGCCGGTAGTGAGTATCGGGTATAAGGTTGATGGGTTTTACTATGTAGGCAACGATAATAAGAGGCTGTTTCGCAAGGTAATGGATCATATGTACTATGCGCATGGCTGCAAAAGCTTTGTGTTTGCAGGTGGTCCGCCGTATCATTATGAGAACAGAATGCGTTTTGAGGCCTTCAAGGAGGCTTTAAGTGATTATGGCATACCACTTACAGCTGATATGTACATGTTTGGTGATTTTGATTATCAGACAGGTGTCAGGTATATGAGTGATTGGCACGAGAGCAAAAAGCCGTTACCGGATGTCTTTTTATGTGCAAATGACAATATAGCAGCAGGACTGTGTGCGACAGCAGAGGTTCTTGGATACAAGGTACCACAGGATTTTAAGGTCACAGGCTTTGACAATCTGGATAAGGCTGCGTATTTTAACCCACAGATTACAACAGTGGATAACAACAGGGGCAATATAGGCAGAAATGCTCTTGAGATATTTAAGGCGCTTTGGAATGGCACGGGCGATGCTTCTGATAAATACCTTGATTCTGAGTTTATACCGGCTGAGAGCTGCGGATGCCCTAATACCGGCAGAGTGGATTATCGTAATTACATAAAGAATATTATCAAAGGCTCCGTTGCAAGAGAGCAGGAGGAGGATGCAGTAATGATCCTCCAGAAAGAGCTCGAGGAGTGCAATGAATACTATGATTTGTTTGAGAGATACTCTGACTATATACAGAGCATGAAGTGTGACGGAGTGTATGTGGTCGGTGTTTCTGATCTGGCAGCTGCAAGGAACAATGCACACTTTAGGAAGCATGGCTATGATATTGACGACGAGGTTGTACTCTATGCGGATGACAAGGACAATGGAAAGCTTGAGTTTAAGAGTGTAAATGACCTTATGCAGTACATGCAGAGTGTAGATAAAAACACCTGCTATATGTATTGTTCGCTGCATTTCAGGGACGAGATAGTGGGCTATGTAATACTCAGGAATCCTGAGTTTTTGTACGACCATCCTGAGCAGTTTGATATACAGTCTGCCCTGCTCAAGAGGCTTGAGAATCTTTTTAAGCAAAAGGTACTTGAGAATACAAATAATGAGCTTAAGAATCTCTACAACCATGATGCGCTCACAGGCCTATACAATCGTGTGGCATGCAATGAGATGGTCATTCCTATGTTTGCTGAGCTTGAAGCTCAAAATGTCGGCTGCACCATAGTATTTCTCGATGTGGATGATTTCAAGGACATAAATGATACATACGGACACCAGTACGGTGACGAGCTTTTAAAGACTGTGGCGAGGGTGCTTGATGAGCAAAAGCCTGAGGGAAGTATGGTATATAGATTCGGTGGAGATGAATTTATCGTGTTTATCCCTGGGGACAGACATGACACTGCTGAGAAGTATATAAAGCGCGTGTATGATATCATGGAGCAGCACAGCCTGTTTATCAGTCACGGCATCATATATACGAGGCCGGGCAGTGGTAAGAGTTTTGACGATTATCTCGTAAGTGCTGACACAAAGATGTATCAGCTTAAGCAGCAGCACAAGCAGAAAAAGGATAGCAATTTCTTAAAGGGAGTGGATATTTCATCCGTTCCTATGATGGTTGACAATAATATACAAATAATGGACAGGGAAGGTCATGTGTGCAGGGTATTTGATTTTTTAAAGCTGAATAATGTAAATTCAGTCCGTCTGCGCATATGGAATGAGCCTGATAAGGTGCCGGAGTCTAAGGGGTATTGCAGTCTTACATATGTTCTCAAGATGGCTCATATCATTAAAAAATACAAAATGCATTTTCTGCTGGATTTTCATTATTCAGATTACTGGGCAGATCCGGGACAGCAGAATAAGCCTGATGCGTGGAAGAATTTAAGCTTTGATGAGCTGAAGGAGGCAGTGCACAAGTACACATATGATGTGCTATACAGATTAAAAATCATGGATTGTGCGCCGGATATGGTTCAGATTGGCAATGAAATAAGGAGTGGTATGCTGTTTCCGGATGGTGCAGTGCCACAGTACAGGCAGCTTGCTGCGCTTGTAAATGAGGGAATCAGAGCTGTCAGGGAACTGCTCCCGGAGACAAAGGTCATGATTCATCTGGATCAGGGAGGCAGATATAACTGTATTATGCCTTGGTTTGATTCTATGTTTAATGCGGGCATGCTGCCGATTGACGCGATTGGCCTTTCCTTTTATTCGTTCTGGCATGGTACCTTCATGGATTTGAAGGATACTATGAGCAGGCTCATAAAATTATATAATCTGCCGGTTTATATTGTGGAGACAGCTCATCCGTGGAGGCATTGCAAGGGAGATCATATCTCGAAGGAACTCATGGAGACTGCAGGCCTTGATGCAGGCAGTGCAGAGCAGAAGAAGTCTCTTGAAATAATCATGCAGATAGCAGCAGAGGTGTCAAAGGATACCGGAAAGACCGGTGTATACTACTGGGAGCCTGTCGGTGTGCCTGGTAAAGGCATGGGAACCTGGTTTGAGAATATGGGTATGTTTGACGAGTATGGCAGGGCTTTGCCGGGCTGGGATGCAATCAGGGACTTTGATCCGAAAAATCCGCCGATTAAAGAGCTTGACAAGTATATTGAATCACTTTATGAGTATGAAGAAACACCGGAGGTGGAGGATTTCATGAAGCTTCTTATGATTCATGGAAATCTAATCTCAAATCCTGAATTTAAGGATGGATTTAATAATTGGCAGATTGAGACAAGCCTCGAAGAAGGACAGTATACACTGGGTAAGGATGGAGTGTTTATCTCTTCAGATGCCAATTTTGACTATTCGATAAGCCAGACGGTGGATATTGAATATACCGGTGAGTATATAGCAGCGGTTGACTATAGAGGAACCAATACAACAGGTGTCGAGGTCGAGCTGTTTATGGATGTGGAGGATGAAAGCGGCGTTCATACATATACAAGCGATGTTTTCCCGGATGATATCAGGTTTGTGACACATCTGCTTAAGCCGGTAAGGCTGCAAAAGAATGCCAGGGTGACAGTAGGGCTTAGGATGCATACTCCTCCGGTGTTTGCAAAGATAAAGAAATTTTCACTCGTTGTAATTTAACCTGATATGTGATATTGTAGATAGGTATAGTGTTTTGAGGATGCGTTTTTTGTCGTAGCAGGGCATTATACATATAAATAACATGACTTACAGATTTCAGGAGGATTCCAATGAGTGAGAAAAAGAATACAGGTAAGAAGGCAGTCATAGCAGTGATTGTGATTGCACTTATCGTGGTAATTATTGCGCTTGTTGCTGTAATAAGCGGCAAGAGCAAAAAGGGTGGCTCAAAGAGCGCAACAGAGGCAGGCACCGAGGCCGGCAGCGAGACGATGCGAAGCGGACAGTTTGACATAGACTACGCAAAGCAGGTTACAAAGCTTGCAGACTATTCAGGTATTGCAATTACTGTCTCAAACGATTATGAGATAAACGATACAGCAAAGCAGAAATATCTGACCAATGTGCTTCAGTCATATGGTGCAGATGCGTACAAGCAGGTTACAGATCGTGATACAGTTGCAGATGGCGATTATGTCAAGGTTGATTACACAGGATATAAGGATGGCAAAGCATTTGATGGTGGCTCAGCTACAGATGTGATGCTTGATGTGACAAATAACAGCCAGGTCGGCGGTTCATCATTTATCGATGGATTTACAAAGCCTTTAATCGGAGCCAAGGTGGGTGACAAGGTTAAGGGTGACGTGACTTTCCCTGAGGATTATGGCAATGACGACTTAAACGGACAGACAGTTACATTTGAGTATACAGTAAAGGGCATTTACTCAGCAGATCCTGTTGCACTTGCTGATATGACTGACGAGCAGGTCAACACAGTGTTTGGAAAGGTCGGAGTGACAACAAATGCCCAGCTTACCACACAGATTGAGAAGGATTTGAAGCAGCAGCTCTACAGCGCTGAGGTGGACAAGATAAAGAGCTACATGATTGACAACAGCACAGTCGAGATTCCTGATGAGTATCTACAGGCCAGACTCAATGAGTATATTGCTTCATTTACCAAAGAAAATGTCAAGGATGGACAGACACTTAAGAAATATTTAAAGTCCAACTACAACATGACAGTGGATCAGGCCACAGAGAAGTGGAAGGAAAATCTGACAGACCAGATAAAGACAGAGTTCATCTTTGGGCTTATAGCTGAGAAGGAAAATATCAAGATGGATGATGATGCCTTCAACAGCTATGTGGATTACATCGTATCAGCCAGCAATGGTCAGTTCAGCAAGGCTTCTGAGGTATACAAGTATTTTGGAAGCGGACACAAGGATGAGGGAAAGACATACCTTAAGAACCAGTACCTTGTAAACAAGGCTATTGATACAGTCACAGAGAAAGCAAATGTGACATTTGAGGATGGCAGTGCGGCGCCGGATACTTCAAGTGGCAGCGCGGATGCCGAATAATAACGATAAATATGCTGTCTGTGGTGATGCGCAGGCAGCTTAAATGGAGGATTAGATAATGGAACTTACAAACATACGCGAGATTTTCCGCAACAAGGACAAATTCGCTGACAAAGAGGTGACTATCGGAGGATGGGTCAGAAGCAATCGTAATTCAAAGAATTTTGGATTTATCGTGGTAAACGACGGTACATTTTTTGAGCCAATCCAGGTTGTATACGGAAATGGCTTAGACAACTATGATGAGGTTGGCAAGATCAATGTCGGAGCTGCAATTATCGTAAGAGGTACACTTGTGCTTACTCCGGATGCAAAGCAGCCATTTGAGATTCAGGCCGCTTACGTGACTGTTGAGGGTGCATCCACACCGGATTATCCTCTGCAGAAGAAGAGACATACATTTGAGTATCTTCGTACAATCTCACACTTAAGACCTCGTACAAATACTTTTGAGGCAGTTTTCAGGGTGCGCTCACTCTGCGCATATGCTATTCACAAATTCTTCCAGGAGAGGGATTTTGTGTACGTGCACACACCGCTTATCACAGGAAGTGACTGTGAGGGTGCAGGAGAGATGTTCCAGGTGACCACACTTGATTTGAACAATCTCCCTATGACAGAGGAAGGAAAGGTGGATTTCTCAAAGGATTTCTTTAATAAGCCTACCAACCTTACTGTTTCAGGACAGTTAAACGGCGAGACATATGCTATGGCATTCAAGAATATCTACACCTTCGGACCTACTTTCCGTGCGGAGAATTCAAACACCACACGTCATGCGGCAGAGTTCTGGATGATTGAGCCTGAGATTGCTTTTGCAGACCTTGAGGATGATATGATGCTTGCAGAGAGCATGCTCAAGTATGTTATCAGCTATGTGCTTGAAAATGCACCTGAGGAGATGGCATTTTTCAACAATTTCGTGGACAAGGGACTCCTTGACAGATTAAGAAATGTTGTTGAAAATGATTTTGCCCGTGTGACATACACAGAGGCTATCGACATCCTTTCAAAGCACAATGACAAGTTTGATTACAAGGTATCATGGGGCTGTGATTTACAGACAGAGCATGAGAGATACCTTACAGAGCAGATTTACAAGCGCCCTGTATTTGTCACAGATTATCCGAAGGAGATAAAGGCCTTCTACATGAAGCTGAATGACGACGGAAAGACCGTTGCAGCAGTTGACTGTCTCGTGCCGGGAATCGGAGAAATCATCGGTGGAAGCCAGAGAGAGGATGACTACGATAAGCTTCTTGCCAGAATAAATGAGCTTGGACTTTCAGAGGATGACTACAAGTTCTACCTTGACTTAAGAAAATACGGCTCTGCAAGACACGCAGGCTTTGGACTGGGCTTTGAGAGATGCGTAATGTATCTTACCGGCATGGGCAATATCCGTGACGTTATCCCATTCCCTAGAACAGTTAATAACTGTGAGCTGTAATCACGAATGAATTTCATATATGAATAATTACCGCCCTTTGCACATATATATGATGTGTGGAGGGCGTTTTTATGTGGAGAAAAATCAAAGGTCCTGTGATAACAATATGTATTATGCATCTTACGGCGCTTTTGTGCCTTATCATACTTTCTATAGTACAGTGCTTTGTCGACATGGCGGAGTGGATAAAGTTTGCACTTGCCATGGCGGTCAATATAGTGGTGGGGCTTGTGTGCGGATTTTTGCTCAAATGCTGCTTTCACCGCAGACGTTTTATCAGGGTGACGGTCGTAGCATACTGGATAACGTATGTGATAGCAACAGTGGTCATAGATATAGGTGAATCCAAAAATATTTTCGAGCTTTTGATAATACTCCTTCTGGTAATGTTTTCAGCGCTTGTTTTTCGCTAAAAAAGGACTTTTCATATTGATAATGCTGTGATATAATGTTGAAAGCAAATATGATGTGTCAATGAGACATCGTTAAATGAAAAGGAGATAAAAATGAAACACGTAAAGACATTAAATACAAGAAAATTACAGAACACTGTTAAAAAGGGCGGATGTGGCGAGTGCCAGACATCATGCCAGTCAGCTTGCAAGACATCTTGTACAGTTGGAAACCAGACTTGTGAGCAGTACAAATAGTCATAGGTGAAGCGGATTTAAAGAGTGTGCGCTGATAGGTGCACACTCTTTTCGCAGTGGTAATTTTAAAATGTGTATAGAAAGAGAGGAATATTGTAGTGGTTCATCAGTACAAGAACAACGGCTATAATATTGTCTTAGATGTCAACAGTGGCGCAATCCATGTGGTGGATGATGTCACATATGACGTTATTGAGCTGTTTGAGGACAACTCAGCTAAGGAGATTATTGAAAAGCTTGTGGACAGGTATCCACAGACGGAGATAGAAGAAGCAATACAGGAAGTAAATGAGCTTAAGGATAATGAAGAGCTCTTCACAGAAGATACATACAAAGAACGTATCATAGATTTCAAGAAGCGCCAGACAGTTGTAAAGGCACTTTGCCTTCACATAGCGCACGACTGCAACCTTGCCTGCAGATATTGTTTTGCAGAGGAGGGCGAGTATCACGGCAGACGAGCTCTCATGAGCTACGAGACAGGAAAACAGGCACTTGATTTCCTGATTGCCAATTCAGGCAGCAGGAGAAACTTAGAGGTAGACTTCTTTGGAGGAGAGCCTCTTATGAACTGGGATGTGGTGAAGCAGCTTGTGGCATATGGAAGAGAGCAGGAGAAGCTTCATGACAAGCATTTCAGGTTCACACTCACCACAAACGGTGTGCTCTTAAATGACGAGATTATGGAGTTCGCCAACAAAGAGATGGACAATGTAGTTCTTAGTATCGACGGACGCAAGGAGGTTCATGACCGCATGAGACCTTTCAGAAAGGGTGCCGGCAGTTATGACCTTATTGTTCCGAAATTCCAGAAGTTTGCGGAGAGCAGACATCAGGACAAGTACTATGTGAGAGGTACATACACACATTTCAATACTGATTTTTCAAAGGATGTGCTTCATCTGGCTGATTTAGGCTTCAAACAGATTTCGGTTGAGCCTGTGGTGGCACAGCCTACAGATGAGTATGCACTTAAGGAATCTGATTTACCTGTGCTCTTTGATGAGTACGACAGACTTGCAGCAGAGATGGTAAAGAGAAACAAGGCAGGAAACGGCTTCAATTTCTTCCATTTTATGATAGATTTAGAGGGAGGACCTTGTGTATATAAGCGTCTTTCCGGTTGTGGCTCAGGAACTGAGTACCTGGCAGTGACTCCATGGGGAGATTTATATCCATGCCACCAGTTTGTGGGCAATGAGGACTTCCTTATGGGTAATGTCTGGGATGGCATCAAGGCCACTGACATCCAGGATGAGTTTAAGTGCTGTAATGTTTATGCCAAGGAAAAATGTCGCAACTGTTTTGCCAGATTCTATTGCAGCGGTGGCTGTGCCGCCAACTCATACAACTTCCACGGCACAATCACTGATGCCTATGATTTAGGCTGCGAGCTGCAGAAGAAGCGTATAGAGTGCGCTATCATGATTAAGGCAGCAGAGGCTGATATGGCAGATGATGCACAATAATTTGAATTTGTCACGGGAAACGGATAGCGGTATTTGTGACCCGTGTGCGAATATATTTGCCATCTGTATACCTATATGGATGGTAGCAAAATGACAGGAAGGTATAAGAAAATGAAAAAAGGAAAGAGTTGGGTGATTATCCTTGTGGCAGTCATTTGTATCGGCTTGCTGGGCTGGTATTCCACTGCAGTAATCACCGACACAAAGCAAAAGCAGGAGGCAACTGCTAATGGTGAGAGCACCAAGGATAAGGATTATCAGAATATCAAGCTTGGTCTCGACCTCTCAGGTGGTGTTTCAATCACCTACCATATCAAGGACAAGAATCCTTCAGACAAGGATGTAAATGATACTATCGCAAAGCTCGAGGAGCGTGCAGAGAGCTACACAACAGAGTACTCTGTATACAAGAGCGGGGATGACCGTATCACTGTAGAGATTCCGGGTGTTGACGACCCTAACAAGGTACTCGAGGATCTTGGAAGTCCGGGATCACTGTACTTCATCGCCCAGTATGACAGTGACGGAAATGCCAACTATACACAGGACACATCGGTTGAGGGCGGCTACAAGCTCAACTATGATATTGACACCTTAAAGGCCAATGGCTCAGTCATCCTCGATGGTAACGATGTAAAGGATGCAAGCGCCCAGTATGACCAGTCATCATCTACATCAACCAAGGAGCCTGTTGTTTCATTAAAGCTCAAGGATAAGGCTATTGACACATGGGCAGATGCCACAAAGAAGGCAAAGGATGCAGGACAGTCAATCGGTATATACTATGATGATCATTTCATCAGCGTTCCTACAGTAAGCGCCGTTATCTCAGATGGTAACTGTGTAATCAACGGAATGAAGGATTACGACGAGGCAACAAGCCTTGCAACATTTATCCGTGTCGGAGCCATCAACCTCCAGCTCGAGGAGTTAGAGTCAAATGTTGTTGGCGCACAGCTCGGTGGAACAGCGCTCACAAATGCAGTAAAGGCTGCAATTATCGGAATTATCTTAATCATGATATTCATGATTGTGCTCTATGGTATACTCGGTGTGGTTGCATCTATCGGACTTGCACTCTACTCAATGCTTACAGTACTGTTTATTTACTGGTTTGAGATTACACTTACACTGCCGGGTATCGCGGGTATCATCCTTGGTATCGGTATGGCAGTAGATGCAAACGTTATCGTATTTGCCCGTATCCGTGAGGAAATCGCAGGTGGCAAATCAGTGCTTGCTGCAGTAAATGAGGGCTACAAGAAGGCTCTTTCAGCCATCCTCGATGGACAGGTTACAACCTTTATCGCAGCACTTGTGCTTATGGTGCTCGGTTCAGGTACAGTAAAGGGCTTTGCATACACACTTATGATTTCAATTATTCTGTCACTGTTTACAGCTCTTTTTATTGCAAAATACCTTACAAGAGCATTTTACGGTGTCGGTGTCAGAGCTGAGAAGTTCTACGGCAAGGCAAAGAAGAGAAAGGTTATCAGATTTGTACAGAACAGAGTTAAATACTTTGTTATCTCAGGTGTAGTTATACTTGCAGGTATCGGCGGTATGATTTATTTCGGTGCTACAAGCGGCAATGCATTAAACTACAGCCTTGAGTTCGTAGGTGGTACATCAACCACAGCAGACTTTGGCAAGGATTATACAGCCGCAGAGGTTGAGAAGGACATCGTGCCTTCAGTATCAAAGCTCCTTGGCAATAGTGCAGTGCAGGTTACTACAGTCCAGGGCAGCCATGATGTCACATTAAAGACACGTACACTTTCACTCGATGAGAGACAGGATCTCGCAGCTCTTCTTGAGAAGGATTTCAATGTTGATGCATCAACTATAGAGACTCAGAGTATCAGCTCAACAATCAGTGGAGAGATGAGAACAAACGCTGTAAAGGCAGTTATTATTTCATGTATTTTCATGCTGTTATATATCTGGTTCAGATTCAAGGACATCAGATTTGCTTCAAGTGCTATCCTTGCGCTGGTACATGATGTGCTTGTTGTAGTCACAGCATATGCACTTATCAGAATCTCAGTCGGCAGTACGTTTATCGCATGTATACTTACAATCGTAGGTTACTCAGTCAACGATACAATCGTTATCTTTGACCGTATCCGTGAGAACCTTCACGGTATCAAGAAGTACTCAGCAGATGAGCTTGCTGATATAGCAAACGAGTCCCTTACACAGACACTTTCACGAAGCATCAATACTTCGCTTACTACATTTGTTATGGTATTGTTACTCTTTATCTTTGGTCATACATCAATCAGAGAGTTCTCATTACCACTCATGGTAGGTGTGCTTTGCGGAACATATTCTTCAATCTGCATCGCTACAGAGCTGTGGTATGTTATGAAGCTTTATCTGGGCAAGAGCGCCATCAAAAAGCAGGCGGCTGCACCGGCTAAGGTTTCTAAAAAAGCTAAGAATTAATAATTAATTTATGGCCCGGCCTTTAAAGGCTGGGCTATTGTTTTTTGTGGACTTATTAATATATGCAGATATGTTTATATATTTATAAATTTATGTGCGGAGTAATAGAATGGAGCATTATTTATATGAAAATTTTTCTGATTTATCTGCTTCTTATGAATATAGCAGGCTTTGCTGCGATGGGAATTGACAAGTGTAAGGCCAAGGCACACGCATGGCGCATCCCGGAGAAGACATTATTTGGGCTCAGCCTGCTGGGCGGAAGCGCCGGTACCTGGGCTGGGATGTATGCCTTCAGGCACAAGACAAAGCATTGGTATTTTGTAAAGGGGATGCCGCTTATTTTCTTTATCCATGTGGTTATTGCATGTGTTATCTACAGGAATTTCTATTAGAAATTTAATTATACTAGGTAACAAAATACTTAATGTAGGTAAAAAGTAACAAAAAAATGTAGCATATAAGTACATAATTGTGTATAATAGATAACAGATAACAGGTACAAAACCACTACACAACTATCAAGGAGGGCAAAATAATGTGGGCATATGAAAGTGTATTTTATCAGATTTATCCGTTAGGCTTCTGTGGAGCACCATTTGAGAATGATGGTGTTTTGGAGCACAGAATTTTGAAAGTGAATGACTGGATACCTCATATCAAAAAGCTTGGGGCAGATGCAATCTATTTTTCACCGGTATTTGAATCTGATACACACGGATATAATACAAGGGATTATACAAAAATAGACACAAGGCTTGGCACAAACGAGGACTTCGCACAGGTTTGTGACAATCTGCACAAGGACGGCATAAAGGTAGTGCTGGATGGTGTGTTCAATCATGTGGGAAGAGGCTTCTGGGCATTTCAGGATGTGCTTAAAAACAGAGAAAGCTCACCATATGTAAACTGGTTTGACCGTATAGCGTTCGATGGCAATTCAAACTATAATGATGGATTGTGGTACGAGGGCTGGGAAGGAAACTATGATCTGGTCAAGCTTAATCTGAGAAATGAGGATGTAATCCAGCATATCTTTTCAGCGATAAAGGGCTGGGTAGACGAGTTTGATATAGACGGGCTGAGACTTGATGTGGCATACTGCCTCGACCATGATTTCATCAGAAGACTAAGGGAGTTCTGCGACTCACTAAAGCCGGATTTCTTCCTGGTGGGAGAGACACTGCATGGTGACTACAACCAGATTATGAATGATGCAATGCTTCACTCGGTAACGAACTATGAGTGCTATAAGGGTCTGTACTCGAGCTTTAATTCCATGAATATGTTTGAGATAAATCATTCGCTTCTCAGACAGTTCGGACCGGAGCAGTGGACTCTCTACAAGGGTAAGCACCTGCTGTCATTTGTGGACAATCATGATGTGACAAGAGTGGCAAGCATACTGACCAATGAAAAGCATCTGCCACTAATCTATGCAATTGCATTTGGTATGCCGGGCATCCCTTGTGTGTACTATGGCAGTGAGTGGGGAGAGAAGGCAAAAAAAGAAGACGGTGACCCGGCTCTGAGGGCATGCTTTGAAGCGCCACAGTACAATGAGCTGACTGAATGGATTTCAAAGCTCGCAGAGGCAAAGAAGCAGTCAAAGGCACTCTGCTACGGTAATTTCTATTCGGTTGTGCTCACAAACGGCCAGTGCGTTTTCGGTCGTGAATGTGATGGCGAAAAGGTATTCGTGTGCATCAATGCCGCAGGCCAGTCGTTTTTCGCGGGCTTTGATATGGGAAAGGGTGATGCCACAGACCTGATTACAGGTGAGCAGGTTACATTAAACGGTGGCCTTGAGCTGCCACCTTACAGTGCATACTTTTTGAGATAACATTTGTATGGACAATAAAAGAAATAATAGAAGAAAAAATGAAAGAAAAGAGCTCATATGTGCTGCCACAGCCGTAGTGGTACTTTACACAGCTATGGAGTCGATAGGCATCACATGCCCCATTAAGTTTATCACCGGAATATCATGTGCAGGCTGTGGCATGTCGAGGGCATGGATGGCATTTTTACACCTTGATATAGCAAAGGCGTTTGCATATCATCCGCTTTTTTGGCTTGTGCCTATTGCGGTAATAGTTCTTTTGTGTAAATCTAAAATAAATATTAAAATTTATAAAATAATTATATTTACAATCATTATTATGTTTGCTATAGTTTATATGTGCAGATTGATATGGTCAGGCGATGATGTCGTGGTCTTTGAGCCGGAAAACAATATCCTGTTTCGTATCATCCGTATAATAAATAGCAAATAAAAAGGAGAAAGAAGATGTTTTGTGAGAAATGTGGAAAAGAAATTCCTGATTCAACAAAATTCTGTCCATACTGTGGAGCACCTGTTTCCAAGGCACAGGATTTTGTCAACAAAGCAGGAGAGGCCTTCAATGCAGCAGAGCAGGAGCTTGGAAGTGCATTTGATGAGGTAAAGCAATCCTTCACAGGAAACAGTGCAAACCAGCAGAATGCAGGTGGACAGTACAATGGAGGCTACCAGAACAACGGAGCCGGACAGTACAACGCAGGCTACCAGAATAATGGAGCCGGACAGTACAACGCAGGCTACCAGAATAACGGAGCCGGACAGTACAATA
>ERZ780149.3346-NODE-3346-length-13546-cov-3.396635_pt1 | contig 13546 bp, 9 predicted proteins | sample MGYA00511367_ERZ780149 | MGnify/ENA primary metagenome ERZ780149 (study PRJEB29588, sample SAMEA2153852) | human gut metagenome | biome: human gut; feature: human-associated habitat; material: faeces | place: Denmark | collected 2008/2010 ... | reverse complement strand
TCTTTTCGCGTGTGCGGAAAGAGGTCCGGTTTTTTGTGCTTTTTGGGGGGCGGAGTTCCGCGTGCGCCCGGAATGAAGCCTGTTTTTGTCCGAATCGGAGGGGCAAAACAAGGGGAGTCGCAGGGAAAGGCTGCGACAACCGCCGCAACGAAACGGACGGAAATGAAAACCCGATGTCGGCGCACAAAACAAGAACAATCCGAAACAGAAAATAAGAAAGAAAAGAGGTTCCTATCATGCTGAAAAGAAAACATTCGCGCCTCTCGATCCTGTCGCTTCTTCTGAGCGTTGCGATGCTCCTTTCCTGCCTGACGGTCGTCATGATTCCCGCGTCGGCGGAGGGGGCAACCTATGAAAGCGATGAAGCCGCCGTGGCGGCGGGGTATGTGTTCCGTGTTGACGGGTTATACTATCAAACTTTAGCCGAAAGCTACGATGCCGTTGCAAATGGTGGCACGATTTACATGATCGGTGACTATAACCACACAGGTAGTTGTATGGATATCGGAGCAAACGCGGTATCCGTTAAAACCTATACCATTAACGGTGGCGGTTTTACCTACACATCTGCCGCAAACCATGCAATTCATTTTCAAAATTCTAATGTCACCGTTGACGGAATGAATTACACAATGACCGGAACCGGCGCAGGTCCCCGTATTGATCAAACATCTACGTTAACATTAAAAAATGCAACTTGGGTTAAGACAACTAAGAGTGGCGGGTGGTGGCAACCAGCTGTCATTGTATATGGCTCTTTGGTTTTGGACGAAGGGGCGGTAATCAAGAGCAACAATGCAGACTCTGATAAGAACAGCCATGCTGTTTACACGGAGAAGAAAACAAACACGCCGGTTGTAATTGTAAAAGAAAACGCTATAATAGAGGCGAAACTCGGAAACTGTTTTTATGAGCGGCATGCAGCTGATATTACGATTGCAAACTGCAATGTTACATTATCTTCTTCCGGAGCAATACGCGGCGGTGATGAAAAAGCACTTAGCAAAATCACAATGTCCGGTCCGTCTGCGGCGGAATTGGAAGATCCTGTTGCAACCGAAAAGTGGAAAGCCCTTTATGCGAAAATGGGGCAGGAATGGGGAAATTCCGATATTGCTCAGATCGGCGAAACCAAATATTCAACGCTGACTGCGGCATTCCGGGCGGCAACAAACGGATGCACGGTCAAATTGCTTTCCAATGTTGCGTTGGATGGAACCGTGAGTTTCACTTCCGATACTCCGGTCAGCTTCACGCTTGACGGTTCCGGCTTTACCGTTTCGGGCGGAAATTACACGCTTCTGTCTCTTGGCGAAAATGTAACCTGCACAATAAAGAACATCACATTTAGCGGTGATAACTACGAAACCGGAACAGGCGTACTCGACCTTGCGGGCGCGGATGTGACATTGGAAGCTAACACAAAAATTATCAACGGTGAAAGCGTAACATCAAACAGTCTTGGCAACAGTGCATATGTTGGAATTTCCTCTTCCAAGAGCGGCAGTAAGCTGACAATCAACAATGGAGCGCTCATTGATGTTGCGGGAACTGCTTTGAAATCGGATGTCGGAAATTCTTCCGATATTACGATTAACGGCGGTACTGTCAAAACCAAAAATCGCGGATATATTTCCAATGCGACATCTAAACTTACTATTAACAGCGGAAAACTGGTTAGCACTTGCACGAACATCAATCAAGTGCTTATGCAGTGCTACAACTCTAAAACCGATATTTCCATTTATGGAGGCGAATTGAGCACTGTTAAAGCGCCGATTTTCAACAACTCCACCAAGGGAACGCTTGTTGTCATCGGCGGCACTTTCACCGTCGGCACTGAGACTTACACCGTCAACACCCTTGACAGCTACAGCCTTTCTCTGAACGATGACATCGGAATCAACTTTTATGCGGCACTTTCGGACAACGAAACGAAGCTGTCCGCTACGCTTCCGAACGGCAAGGTCGTTGCAATGCGGCTTTCCGATGCAAATCAGAAAACCGCAAAGTTCGGCTTGCTGAATCTCTACCGCTTCACCGTCAACGTCAGCGCGGCTGACATGACCGCCGAAATTCCCGTAAAGCTGGAAGCGGCAGGGAACACCGACGATGTAACCGTTTCGATCGTCCGGTATGCAAAGCAGATTTTGGCGGATAACGCGTATTCCGAATCCGCCAAGGCGCTTGTGACGGCAATGCTCCACTACGGCGCGGCGGCGCAGACCTTCTTTGAAAAGAATCCCGACAACCTTGCAAACAAAGATCTGACAGCGCCCGACTTCTCCGCTATCACGGTTGCGGCTTCCTATGCACCGAGCGTAACCGGCAGTGCCGAGGGGCTGACCTACTTCGGTTCCAGTCTGTTGCTCAAGGGCAAAACCGTTATCCGCCACTATTTCCGTCTGGCGGATGGTAAGAGCATTTCGGATTACCAATTCAAACTGGGCGAAACCGTTCTGACCGCAACGCAGTACAAGGATACCGAGCTTTACTTTGTGGAGATTACGGGCATCAAGTCCTCTGACCTGACCACGGCTTACACCGTGACGGTTGGTGACCTGACCGTGACCTACAGCGCGATGAGTTACGCATATACGGCACTTACCGCCGAAGGCGTTGACGATACGCTTGCCGCAACGGTCAAAGCTTTGGTCAACTACGCAAACGCGGCAAAGACATACTTTGCGGCGAACTGAGAGGGGAGAACACCATGAAGAAATTGTATGAAAATCCGCGCTGCCTTCTGATAAGTGCCGATCTGACAGATATTCTGACCACCTCCACGGTTGATCGGCGCGACGAGGACGAATTGCCCGTTCTGAAGATTCCGAGAGGATAACAACCATGCGAAACCCGTGCCTGCGGGTGCGGGTTCGCAACCGACTGCATTCAAGAAAGAGAGGAACTTTTATGAAGAAAAGATCATGGCTTTCCTGCCTGTTGGCGCTTGCGATGCTGCTTTCCTGCTTCGCGACGGTTATGCTTCCCGCATCTGCGGAGGGAGCAACTTACGACAGCGACGACGCCGCAGTTGAGGCGGGGTATTGCTTCCGCCTGAACGGCAAGTACTACAAGAATCTGGTTGACGCGCATCTGGACGTTGTCGACGGCGACACCGTCTATATGCTTGCGGACTACACCAACAATACCACACACGAATCTGTGGGTTGGAATGCTGCGACAAAAAGCTACACCGAGACCAAAACCTACACCATCATCGGCGGCGGTCACACCTATAGCAGCGCCGTTACGCACGGTCTGCATTTCTACAGCGCAAATGTGACGATCGACGGCATGAACTACATTGCCGCAACCGGAAACGTTTCGGGTCTGCGGATTGAAAACACCGCAAAGGTGACCCTGAAAAACTGCACCTTTGAAAAAGTCGGTGTTTCCGAAAAAGCATGGAATACCCCCGTTATCGTTTACGGAACGCTGACGCTTGACGAAGGCGCGGTTCTGAAAAACAACGGCGAAGGTGCAAATTCCAACAGCCACGGCGTTTATCTGGAAGGCAAGGATCTCAGCGGAAACAACCTTGACCCGAACGTCATTCCGAAGCTGATTCTGAAGGCGAACGCGACGATCGACGCAAAGCGGAACGTCATTTTCGAATCCACAAAGTCCGAGATTGAAGTCCTGTCGCATACCGTCAAACTGATTGACTCTACCGATGCGGCGCGCACGGAAGGTTGGCGCAAAGCGAAAACCGATACCATCGTCACCATGGCAGGTCCGACCAACGAGGACTACGGCAACCCCGAGGTCAAGGCAGCTTGGAAGGATCTTTATACCAAGCTTGGCGAGACATGGCTTGATACCCCGAATGTGGATCGCGACACCATTCTTTCCTACAGGCCCGACATGGGCGCGGCAAGCGTGCGCATGAAGGACGACAGCTACGGTCTGCGCTTTACCACCACGATTTCTTCCGATGTTGTCAGCTTTGCAAAGGCATTGGTTGACCGCGGAACGATGACCTCTTTTTCCTACGGCACGCTGATCGTCCGTTATGAGGATATCAAGGACATGACCGAGGTCACGCTTGAAGCGCTCACTGCGGCGAATATCAAATATCTTGACGCGAAAGCGGAAAAGGGGATTGTGGAAAATTCCAATGGCAGCGTGACCCTCAGCACCGCGATTGTGAACATCAAGGAAGCCAATTACGGCGTGAAGTTCTGCGCAATTTCCTACATTACCTATGTTTATGCCGACACAGCTCTCGGAACGGTCACCGCATACGCGACCCCGAGCGAGGCGGGCAGCATTGCGGATGCGGCATGGCGCGCACTGGCGGATGTCAGCGCCGAACTGAAATCCGGTTGCACCAACCCGCTCCACAGCTATTGGAAACTCGAAAACGGCGAATATGTGGAGGTTGACGGCGACGTTTACACCAAATATTCCAAAGCACAGCAAGCGGCGCTTCTGGCGTTTACCGCTGCGAACTGAGAGAGGAGAGGCAACATGAAAAAACTTTGGAAACGAATCCTTGCGATTGCAATGCTGGCGGTCATGCTGCTTGCGGCAGTTTCCTGTGACAACAAGAAAGAACCTGCAAAGACAGACGCCCCCACCAAGACCGAAGCCCCCGCACAGACCACGGAAAAGCCCGAGACCCCCAAGCCGCCCGTCAAGGAGCGCGACGTGCCCTACGAGGATCAGACCGAGGACGATGTTGTGAACGATAATTTCTGAGAATCCGAGGAGAAACCATATGAAAACAATTCTGAAAAGCGGACTCGCGCTCCTTCTGGTGCTGATGATGCTGAATCCTGTTCTGGCGTCCTGTAACGGAAGCAAAGATTCCGGCATCACACCGACGGGAACCGGAAAGAGTGGCGAAACCGAAGCGCCGACTACAAACGGGAATGGCGAAGAGGAAGAGGTTGAGGTTCTGCCCGAAGTCAACTACGACAACAGGGTCATCAAGATTCTGATGCGCGACTATGACTACTATGTCCACGATATGGAAATTGAGGACGAATTGATCAATCAGGGCAAGGCGAACAAGGTCGACGAGCAGGTTTACTACCGCAATCGCGCCGTGGAAAAGCGGCTGGGTGTGCTCCTGAAGGTCGACAGACAGAGCGGAAACGGCAATGTGCTGGATGCCGCAGGCGTGCGCAATCTGCTGAACGACGGCACTTACGATCTGATTGCAGACCACGGGCGCGGACTGTTCACCTATGCCGTGGAGGGGCGCTTCAAGAACTGGTACGACCTGAAATATGTTGACCTCACGAAGTCGTGGTGGAGTCAGGGCATGATTTCCGACTTCACCATTCTGGACACGGTCTGGTGCATGACGGGCGACCTGAGCTATCAGGGCATCGGTGCAACGGTTGTTATGACAATGAACAAGAAGGTTTTGCGCGATCTGGTTCTGGACGATCCGTATGAAGCGGTTCTGAACGGAACGTGGACCTTTGATATGTTCTACGAGATGGCGGCGCAAGCCAAGAGCAACGATGGAAGCGGGACCGATGTGAACCCCGAAAACGGTGATCTGACGGGCTACATGACCACCCAGTGGCGTGGACCGATGACGGCGCTTTATTCCGCGGGTCTGCGCGCAATCAAGGTCGGCGAGGACGGCAACCTGCAAATGACCGTCAACAGCCAGAAAACCATTCTGCTCTTTGACGATTTCTTCCGCCTGCTCAATCAGGACAACGTGAAGATTTACTACGGAAATATGCCATCGTCCTACTACAGGACCTTTGCAACCGGAAACGTGCTGTTCATGGATACGCGTCTTTATGATATCAGCAAGGTGATTGAGAACAACTTCCTTGATTACGGCATCCTGCCGTGGCCAAAGTACGACACCGAGGTTGACGAGTACTACGCATGGGTCGATGCGGTTGCAAATGTGTTCGGCGTTCCGCTCGGAAAGAGCGAAGAGGACTACGAGTGCATCAGTGCGGTTCTCGAAGCGCTTGCCGCCGAGGGACACCGCCGCGTGATTCCCGCATTCTATGAGGACACCATTCAGAAGAAGTTCGCGCAGGATTCCAATTCGTTCCGCGCATTGGAGCTGATTCGCGCAGGGCGCGTGTATGACCTTGCTTCCTATATGTCAAAGGATCTCGGCACGCTCTCGTCGGTCGGTTACACGATTGCGGGCATGAAAACCCAGAGCTACTCCGAGTGGTGGAGTACCAACGGTTCGGGCTTGCAGGGCAAGGTTGACCAGCTGAACACCGAGCTGAAAAAGCTCATCGCAACCAAATACTGATTTCTTTCGGGGGAGTCCGGCAATGCCCGGTCTCTCCCGTTCCTTTCGGGAGGTATACCTTTGAAAAAAAATCTGTTTTTCCGCGCTGTGCTCCTGTTTGCGGTGGCAGCGCTCCTGCTTCCATGCCTTGCTGCCTGCCGCGGGGACGGTAACAAAGCCGAAACCACGACTCCGTCGCAGACAACCGCGACCGCAGAACCGACCGGAAAGCTGTCGGATTTCTTCGGCTCGGACGCGAAGAATTATGTGGTCATTTACCCGACAAGCGGGAAATCGACCGTGATTGAAGCGGCGAAAACTCTGACGACGGCGCTGAACTCCACGTTCGGTCTGTCGCTTCGCTGCCGCACCGACAACGCCGTGAAAGCTTCTGACAGTCCGCGCGAAATTCTGGTCGGAGAGACCAACCGAAGCGAGAGCAAAACGCTTGCCGCAACGCTGGAGAATGAAGGCGACTGGGGTATCACGTGGTCGGGGACACGGCTTGCCGTTTGCGGAAATGGCAATACCGCCACAAGCCGCGCGGTCGACCGTCTGCTTTCGGATTATGTTCTCGGGAAAAGCGGAACGTTGCGCCTGCCCGAAAAACTTGATCTGCATTGGAATTTCCGCGAAATGAGCCGCGCGGCGTTCACTCTGGCGGAAACCTACCGCATTGTTTTCCCAAGCGCCAACCAATCGGATGAGCGCCGCCTCGGAGGCGTTCTGCGCGACGATCTGCTCGCGCTGACCGGTTCGACCGTCAAGGTGCAGTCCGACGAGAAGGGGGACTCCGGCGCGGAGATTCTGATCGGTCTGACCAATCGTCCCGAATCGGCGGAAGCGGCAAAGGGGCTTACCGACTATCAGGACTACCGCGTGACGGTCACGGGCAACAAGGTTGTGCTTTCGGGCAACAGCACCGAAGCATTGCGCCGCGCAGCCGCAGAACTGATTGAGGCGCTGACAAACGGGAAGATTACCGACCTCGGTTCGGACTATGTTTCCGAAAATCTCTTTTACGGCGAGGGACGCGCGGAGCGCCTTCCCGATCTTGCCTCCTTTATCCCGTCGTGGTCGACTTCGGTACGTCCCGCAGAATGGCTCGGAAGCCTTGACGAGAAGATCAACGCCGTTACCACCATCGACGCGCGCAACCTCAGCGCCGTGCGGGGAGGGGACGCAAAACGGTACGCTTCCTGTTCCTTTGAAGCCATCGCCTCGGCGGTTCTTTGCGGAGCGGATCTGATTACATTGGACGTATTTGAAACGAAGGATCATATTCTGGTCACGGTTCCTGACGGCAATCTTTCGGCTTACACCGACGCGGCGGAACGATACGGCGCGCTCGGTGCACCTTCTTCCACGCTGGTTACCGACTGGACATGGGAGCAGATCCGCGAATTGAAGATGACCCGTTCTGCCTTCGGAAGAGTGCTGACCCTCGCCGAGGCTGTCTCGCTCTGCGCGGGGCGTTGCATGGTTTATGTCAACGTTTCGGGAGCGGACGATTGGACCGACACGCTTCTGTATCAGGCGTTTGTGAATCAGAACGCCGCGAAGTCCTACTTCATTCCGAACCCTGATTCCTACACGCTGACCGAGCCGAAAACCGTGACCGCTCTGCGCAAATGGATGAGGCGTGACCGGTCGAACAGCGAGGTGACCGAAGCATACAACCATTGGACAGCCTGCGTGGCGAAAAAACCGAACCACTGGTCGAGACTGCTCTGGAAGAACAACGGAAACGATGACAGCGCAACGTGGCAGTCCCTGCGCGACGAGTGGAAAACCTTCCTGTATACTGCCGATATTGCCGCATATTGCGATTACATCGGCAAAACGCAGTCCGCTTCCACCAAGACCGACGACGTCAGCACCGATCAGCCCTATACCATCAACCAAAGCGATCTGGGTTACCGCGTGATGATTCTTTCCGACACGCATTACTATACCACCTCCAACATCAAGGAGGATAACCTCGGCATTTCACGCGCGAAAAAGAAGGAATTCCTGATGGGACAGATCCGAAAAGAGATTGACGGGCGCGGGTTGGACGCGATTCTGGTTCTCGGCGACCTTGCAACCGACAACTGGACGGTAGGATTGGCGGATGCGAAAAGTGATGCGGAAATGTACACGAAGAACACCTATTATGCAAAAACGCTGTACGACGATTGCTTCAAGCCTTTTGAGAACGAATTGGGTATTTATGTTCTTGCCGGTAACCACGACAGTTTCCTCAACGAAAAGTGGAAGGAAATGTTCGGCACTGACCGACAGTTCTCCTTTAAGATCGGCAACATGGCGTTCATCATGCTCGACACCTTCTCGGATCAGGGAAGCAACTCAAAGAGCAACGGGACTTCTTATGTCGGCATCGACAAAACATGGTTGGCGAGCGAAATGGCGAAGTATCGGAACTGTAAGGTGGTTGTCTGCTCGCACTATTTCAACAGTATGAAGGAACTGAAGGAACTTTCCGATCAATACTCCAATATCATCGGCTTCTACCACGGGCACACGCATCTGTATGAGGCGGTGGATGTCGGAAACGGCACGATGTGCATCAACGACGGCGGCTTCTCCTACACGGCGTTTGCAAGCGAGGGCGGGGAGTGGAATTTTGAATACCTCGATCCGCGTTCCGCATGGGGCTATTGCATTCTGGAATGGACTGCCGACAACAGCCGTTGCGTTTCCTACCGCACCACGCTTGCCATCACCTATGAGGCAACGAATATGACCTATACGATTGCCCGGGAGCGCAAAACGGCGGACATTCCGCTTTCGTGACGGTTTTTGCCATCAAAAACGTAAAATTCTGCCATCAAAAAAAGCATGAAACGACTTGCATAAACTGAAAAATATGTTATAATAAAAACATCAAGGGAGATACCCATGAAACATCGCATTCTGTTGGTTTCGGATATGCATTATACCACCGATCTTTCCGAAAAGGAGCTTCGTCTTACGCACCCCGAGTCCCGCGCCTCGCTTGCCTCAGGTCCGCTCTTCGGCAGGACGCAGAAGGAGAAGATCGACCTGATTTCGGCTGCGGTTGCGGAAGAGCACGCCAAAGCGCCGCTTGACGCGGTTCTGGTTCTCGGCGATCTTTCCATTGACGATTACGACTACCGCAAGCTGCCCGACAATTACTGCCGCCGCTTCCTTGACGAATGTATGCGCGGGTTTCCGTGCCCTTCGTGGGCGTTGGCGGGCAACCATGACAGCTACCCGGATGAGGCGTGGCGCGAGGTGTTCGGCTATGGGCGGCAATTCTCGGTCAGGATCGGAGATCGCGTGTTCGTGATGCTCGATACCTTCCGTAAAGTGCCCGCGCACGATGCCTCGGGGGCAGCGTATACGCCGGTTGATGTCGATTTTCTCCGTGCGGAACTGGAGAAGTACCCATCCGAAAAGTTTTTCCTCTGCACGCATTATATCGACATCCGCCAAGAGGAACAGAATGTGGAATTCTGCAGGATTCTGCAGGAAAACGATCGCATTCTCGCGCTTTTCCGCGGGCACACGCACATTGCCGAACTTCTGACTTTTGCGGGCAAGCCGCTTGCCGACATCGGCGGTTACGGCTACAGCGGGCAGGTGATTGACGGGAAATATACCTTTGAGATTTTCTCACCGAGATGGGCATACGGCTATGAGGTTCTGGAGTGGGACGACAGCGCAACCCGCTTCTATCATGTCAAGCCCGCACTACATTACGAGGCAAAGAACGGGAGCTTTGACATCCCGCTGACAATTTCGGGTGCGTGCACGCTGAACGACTGAGAACAGAAGGAGATAACCATGACAGAAACGATCCGAATCGCAACAGGGGGTGGGGCAGAAGTGACCCTGACCGAGGCAGAACTGGAAAACGTCCGCGCCGTATACGTGGATGCGCGCAATATCCCCGGCGGGGAGGTTCTGTACACCCCCACGCAACCCGAATGTGACGAATATGTTGCCATTGAAAATCACTCCCCGTTCTGGTGCCGTCCCTTTTTCGGCAAGGATTTGCGCGATCTGCCCGAGTTGGTTCAGGCATTGCTGTTGAAGTGCGGGAATCTTTATCGCTATATTCTGCCGATCTGCGCGGACACTTGGAAAACGGTTATCCGCGGCGGCAGAAACGGAATGGAGTTCCGCCTGTATACAAACTATAATCAACCGATTGACTGCGTACGACAGCTTTCATGGGTGGAAGCGCGCGGGAAAGACCCATTGGAACTTGCGCACCGTTGCGCGAAGGTTGCCGCGGCGCTGCTCGGAAACGGGATGAAACTGCGGGCAGAGCGCTCCTGTCCGGAGGTGTTCGACTACCTCGGTTGGTGCTCGTGGGATGCATTCCAGATCCGCGTGAATGAGGCGGGGCTGCTGGAAAAGGCGGCGGAATTTCGGGACAAGGGCGTTCCGATCCGATATGCGATCCTCGACGATATGTGGGCGGACTGCCCGATGCTGAACGAGATCCCGCGCGACACGGAGTTCCGCACGATGGTCGGATTCATGCACAAGAGCAAACTACGCTCCTTTGAAGGAGACCCTGTGCGCTTCCCGAACGGCATGAAGCACACGGTGGAGGCGCTGAAGGCGGCGGGCATCCGGAACGTCGGCATCTGGTTTCCGACTACGGGATACTGGTCGGGCGTGGAAGCGGGCGGCGAAGCAGAGCGCGAATTTGCAGCCGATCTGATGACCGAACCGGACGGCAGGCGCATTGTCAGGCCCGAACTGCCGCACACGGCGCACTGGTTCGGCTCACTCTGCGCCAAAGCCAAGGCATGGGGCGCGGATTTCGTGAAGATCGACAATCAGGGCTGTCAGAACTATTACCGCGAGGCAGGACCGATCGGAAAAACCGCCCGCGCCGTGCAAACGGGAATCGAAACGGCGGTTGCGGAGCAGATGGGCGGCGCGGTCATCAACTGCATGGGAATGCCGTCGGAATGTATGTCCAACCGCCCCGACAGCGCTGTCAGCCGTTGCTCGGACGATTTCATGCCGGAGAACCGCGCGTGGTTCACCAAGCACATTCTGCAATGCGCCTACAACGGGATTCTGCAGGGGCAGTTCTACGTCAACGACTGGGATATGTGGTGGACAGACGACGGGCAGGCAAAGAAAAACAGCCTTTGCCGCGCGATCAGTGGCGGACCGATCTATGTCAGCGACAAATCGGACCGAACCAATGCGGAGATTCTGCGCCCGCTTTGCCTGTCGGACGGCCGGATTCTGCGCCCCGACGAGAGCGCCACACCGACGGCGGACTGCCTGACGTGCGACCCGCGCACAAGCGGAAAGCCGCTGAAGGTGCGGAATATCGCGCACGGCGCGGGGATTCTGGCGGCGTTTGATCTGGATGCGGAGGAAAGACCCGTTTCGGGAAGTCTGGGCGCAACGGACGTCGGTTTCTCCGCCGCGACCCGTGTGGTGGTTTACGATTGGTTTGCCAAAACCTGCCGTTTGTTGGAAGCAGGCGAACGGATGGAATTCACTCTGGATTCTCCGGACGATTTCCGCCTTTGGTGGATTGTTCCGTATGTCAGCGCAGGCGTGACGGTACTCGGTAAAACCGATCTGTACATCGGGTGTCTTGCCGCAGAGGCGCTTGACAAAAATCGCTACCGGATTGCCGACGGCGGGGAATTTGCCGTTGCAAGCAAACAGACCGTGCGCGCCGAGGTGAACGGACAGATCACGGACGGCGAGCGGGACGGGCTGTTGTACCGTTTCCGTCTGCCCCGGGAAACAACCGAACTCCGGCTTCTTTCCGAATAAAAAATTCCCCTGCAACCGATGAAAAGTCGGTTGCAGGGGATAGGAACAGCTTTTATTTCCGTGTGGCGGTTGTGTCGCGGAGATACAGTCCCGTAGGCAGGACGATATGCGTCCGCGCACCTGCCCCGAATTCCGCCTTTCCGGAAATGTAGTTGTAAAGCGTTTCCGAGGCGATATGCGCCATGGTCTTTTTGGACACACTGACTGAGGAGAGCATGGTTGGAAAGATGTAATCCGCGCAGATGTTATCGAACCCGATGACCGAGATGTCCTCGGGAACGCGCAGACCCGCCTGCCGCGCTTCGCGGATGATGCCATAAGCGAGCATATCGTTGAAGGAAAGGATTGCGGTGCAGGTTCGGTTGCGCGAAAGAAACCCGCTGATTTCGGTTCGGTATTCGGTCTGCGCCAGTGGCAGATTGAGGATATTTTCCTCGAAAAACGGAATTTCCGCTTCCTCAAGCGCGCGGCGGTAACCCGCAAAACGCTCGCGATCCGATGAAATCAGCGGATTGACGCGCACGCAGGCAATGTTCCGGTGTCCCTGTTCAATCAGATGCCGTGTGGCAAGGTATGCTCCGCCCGCGTCGTCGCAGACCACATAGTCTGTGTCGAGATCTCCGTCGAAGTGCCGTCCGATGAGCACATAGGGAATGCGGGACTTTTCAAGATAACAGATGGAATCGGTATTTGCCTGCGTTGGGCAGATGATCACGCCGTCCACATTCTGACCGATGGAAACCTTGACCGCGCGCAATTCGTCGTCGGCGTTCTCGGCAGTGTTCATAAACAGCGGCGTGATACCGAAGGCGCGGAAATATTGCTCGATGCCGCGGAACACAATGGAAAAGTGCGGGTTGATGATATCGGGCAGAATGACCGAAATAATGGAGCTTTTGCCTGCGCGGACTCCGCGAGCCTGAAAGTTGGGGATGTAGTCCAACTCGTCCGCCACGCGGCGGATAATGGCTTTGGTTGCTTCGGAAATATCGGGTTCATCGCGGAGCGCATGCGAAACGGTGTTAACCGAAAAGCCGGTTGCGTCTGCGATATCCTTCAATCTTGTTTTCATCGTGTCGTTTCTCCGTTTATCTGTACGTTAATTCTATTATATCACACTTTTTCGGAAAAGGCAAGAAATTGTGAGAAATAAATTAAATTGAAAAAATCTCTTGACTTTCTGCCTGAAATGTGATACAATGTCATTAACGATAATGAATTGGAGACGCTCTGATGAATAAAAAATTATATCGTTACTTTATTGAAACGCGCGCCCACCATAACCTGCGCTGGGATTTCCCGCAGAATCTCGCCGCGGAATTTTCGGCTTCGGGACTCTCTCCCGAAGAGCGCATGACCCGCCGCTTTGAGCTGCTTTGCCAAGCAGAGAAGCCGCAGATGCAGCCGTTTGAAAAGATTGTCCTGATGCGGACGGTCAAAAAACAGCCCGACATCTTCACCGAGGCGGAGTGGGCGGACATCAAGGCAAAACACTACATCCACGAGTTGGGCTTTGTCTCCAACCTCTCGCTTGAT
>ERZ780149.3340-NODE-3340-length-13571-cov-4.829091_pt1 | contig 13571 bp, 8 predicted proteins | sample MGYA00511367_ERZ780149 | MGnify/ENA primary metagenome ERZ780149 (study PRJEB29588, sample SAMEA2153852) | human gut metagenome | biome: human gut; feature: human-associated habitat; material: faeces | place: Denmark | collected 2008/2010 ... | reverse complement strand
TGGATTAATTATTTGTGCAGTTTCAAGTTTAATAGACAGAATATTGATTCTGTCTACTGCTTATGAAAGGGTTAAAATATAAAAGTATCAGGAGGAAAAAATGAGCAAGGACTTAATAACAGTGAAAAAACTGTTGGCAGCGATAATCATACTGGCTATGTTGATTACTGCTACGGTTGATATGTTGGCATATGCGAACAATATGACATCAACGAGTAATACCGGGTATGAAAAAGATGATTTTGTAAAAGAAGGTGATATCTTATCCTTTGAAAATCAAAATCCCGTGTATGCTATACAAGCTTACAGAAACACAGAATTTGAAGACTTGGGTTTGCCGGATTCATTGAGAGTTGTTATGCCGGTATCCGCAGATGAAAAAGCAAACTTTACGCAAATACTGCCGCAGAAGGATACTACAGGGGAGTATGCTTTTCTCAGCTATGGGTACGTACAAGATGAAAATGCTCAGGAAAAGTATGAAAAGGGAAATCCCGTGCTTTATACGATTTTTTATGCGGACGGTTCAAAAGCATATCGTGTTTACGGAACCTTAGGTGATGGAGTAAACCGTTTCTTTGCTTGCGATGAAAACGGAGAAATTACCGGTCAAATAGGAAATATTGAAGTGGAATGGAAGAAGGCGCAGTATAACTCGAAAAAATATGACAGCGAGCAGAGACTGACGCCTTTTTTTAGTGAAAGACTGTACTATACCGGTGATGTTTATGCGGAGGTTGTTGTGTGCGATGCGGACGAACCAACGCATGCGGAAGAAGATATCGCTTCCGTGCAGAGCGGCGAACCGATAGCTGCTTTGAAAAAAACAGGCGCGCGGAACGTCAATAATCAGAACCTTACACCGTATCAGCAGGCACAAAATGCGATAAAGCAGTATACACCGACAAGTGGTAATAAGCCGGGGACAGATAGCTATTCTACAGGGGTTCCGGGTACATGGGTAGACTATATCAACACCATTTGGCGGTATAAAACAGGAATTGATGGCACCGAAACAGCATTTCAGTTTAAGAACAGTGGGCTGTCTGATGCATGGAAGTGGAACGGACAGAAAGCGACGAAAACGACAGGAGACCCCGCAACAGATCCGATGGTCATTCCAAGCAATAAAGGAACTTCAACAGACTACATATATGATGTTTATTCGGCATCACAGTTGAGGTATGTGTTGGAAAAGGAAGAAGAAATATCAAAAACATACAAAATAAATAAAGTAGTTGTAAAGAAGTCAATGATCATAAACATAAAAAGAAATATTGATTTTAACGGAGCTCAGCATAATTGGGATCCGACGAACTATTTTTGGGATATTACAATTAACGGAAACGGTCATATCCTATATAATCTTTTAAGTTATCAATCCAACACAAGAAAAAGTACGGACGCAGGTATTCGAGGCTCTTTTTTGAATTTTTGTTCACCAGTACCTCTTGATACAAAACCAACTGTAGGGCGCGTGTACAAATTTCAAAATATGACTTTTGAAAACGCATACTGCGTTTGCTTTAGTTTGGCTGGGGGAGGACTATTCGGTTCAGACAACAAAGGGAGTGGGGATAGTCGCAATAAGGGAGGGGAAACATTGCTTTCAAAGGTAAGAATTCTGAATTCTCTCTTTTACAACGGAAGTCGGAATTATCTGCTCAACAGCGAAACTTCCGGATTCATATCACCTTTTGGGAACTTTGCAGGAGGAGCTTATTCTTCTGAAGCAGAAACGACAAGAAAGAAAAACCAACACAAGACAACCTTTGATGACTGCTATGTAAGTGGTTGCTATGTGTATGGACATAATCATATTTGTGGTTTCCTTTCACGCGCACATCACGGAGTTGAAATGAACAGATGCTTTACAGAGAATACGATATTATGTGGAACAGGCGGACATTCCGCAGGGATCATTTCCTGTCAAGGCAGCGACAGCAAGTGTTATGACTGTTTTGCGAATATAAGTATGTACAGTTCAAAGACTGCAGGAGGCTTTACCGGTATAATTGGAGGGCATTATGAGCGCTGTTTTACAACAGGAAAGCTGGAGGGCTACTCAGGGATTGGGGGATTTGGTGCTCAAGTTAGAAACCCGGGTGCCACAGACAACACTAAACTAGATGAAGTTAAGTTTACCGACTGTTACTCCACAATGCTGGTCGGTATGCGCTCTGCTTCAAGCAATATAGGGGGATTTTTAGCGAGCACAGCAAATAAACCTTTTAAATTTACGAACTGCTATGCGGCAGGAGAAGTCGGAGATTATTCGACCGATTCGACATCAAATCTAACTAAAAATAACAAGAGTGCCGGCGGCTTCATATCTGCGATTGGCTCCGACAGCACATTTACCGCTCAAAACTGTTATTATGATAAGCAGACGACTGCGATGCGGGAATGGGTTAAATCCGATGTGAACATGGAAAGAGGGCAGAGCCTGTCAGGAGTTACAGGTGTTCTTACCCGAACGACTGCAAAAGCCGGAACGGGGTTGACCGATTTTAAGCCGGGCGTTACTTCTTCAAAAGGTTTTAAAGGATTTACAAACAATAACAATTGGGTATTCACAGAAGGAAAATATCCGCAGCTGAAGACATTGAATAATCCAACCGGCAGTAAATGGGAAAATGATGTTAAAAACTTAATTAAGGCAAATTCCATCGCATCGGTGTCAACGGTTTTCCTTGATACTTGGGATACAGGTTATGACTGGAACAATAAAGGTGTCAGAAGTGAAAACGAAGTTCCTTACGCACGAACAAAGAGTAATGCTTTTACGCAGTCGGGAAAGGCTGGCTACAGTAACCATGTAGGATATGAATATACTTATGATACAGTGCGTGAAGTCATCAGCGATTTTACTGCGACTCCGGATAATTCCATGTTTAACCTTATGATAGGTGCGAGCGGCTCGTCAACAGAGGGAAGCGGTGCGAAATCACAGCTTACCGACAGTACTTCGGGAAAAACGAGTTTGGTAAGAAAAGCAATTTCAATCGATAACGACTCTCGAAAAGGAACCGTTCATACATCCGGCATAGAATGGTTTTCGATTACATCCAGCAGCAGTAATAAAAAGGCAATGAGACCACTGCGACTTGTATCCTTTATGAAAGTTGAAGCCGGAGACGATAAGCACCTTGCGGTAAATGAACTCTATGATCACACTCGCGATGCAAAATTTACAATGATGGAAAAAATCGTGGATGACCGAATTGTAGGAATTGATGATGAAAAAATTTGGGCAGAGGCAAAAAAACAAGGCTATCCGGCGTCTAAAAAGTATTATGAAGCGGTCACTAACAAGACAAGCTTCGGAGCCAGTGAAGATGCCTGGGTGTACACAGAAATATGGCTTGTAGAAGAAAACGGTAAAACGCTCACAAAACCGAAATCCGTGCGAGTAACCGGAAGTGGGACAAACATAAGCGGACAGCGAACGCCTACCGAAAAGCAATGGATCGGAGAACTGCCAATTGGATCGGGTCTTCATGCAGGCATGAAATTTAAGATAACTTATTACTGGATGCTTTCGGACGGCAGATACAGGAGCGATAGCAAATATGTCGATCTGAAACCGGGTGCATACGATTTACGTGAGTACGTGTACAACGAAAACGGAACTCAAAATGACAAGGCATTGTATTTAGGCACACAGCAGGGAAAAGATGCAAAAGTCGATATTAATACTACGCGTGCATATGCGGATCTTTTAAAAAACGCAGAGGGAACACCGGTACTTGCTGCATGGGAAAAGAATCCGAAAGAAGATTTGGATGTTACAAAGCTGAAGCTGAAATTCTCTAGGGCAAATCTTGCCGTAAGTGATGTTCCGGAGCTGAAAAACCCGAAGGTTGGGGACAAAATAACCATAACGGCTACTTACTACGGCTATGAAGAAAAGACTGAAAAGGAGGCCCCGGGAGGAAACTATGATCGTATCACGCTGGCGTATCAACCGGTACCGGTGAAACTCACCTATACTGTGAAAGAAAAGATAATAGATGGAAAGAGTATAAATTATCTGCTGTTTGACCATGAAGCAACAATTTCACAAAACAACTTCAGCCTTGCGGAAGGAGAAGTTGCGAAACCGGATTTGAAAAACTTTGAGAAGCTGAATCTTCTTATGAAAGCAATTGACGCAGATATCGATGTAGTTCTGATTGTTTCAAGTCGGTGCAACTTGAAAATAACAAAAACAAAAGGTGTCGATGGGGAAAGCACCGGAGATCCTTTGAAAGGCGTGGGTTTTTGTCTGTATCGCATGGATTCACAAACGACGGGAATACCACAAGTAACCTGTGCTGAACTTATTAATGGAAAGAAAGGCAGAATTGCAGATGACACCTATTTAGACAAGCAAAGGACACAGAAGCTTTCCGAAGCAGGTGCATTGACAGGAAATGATGGAATACTCAGCATTTACGGAATGACTTCAGGACATTACTATTACTTAGTTGAAACAAAACCATTAGGAGGATATGATTCACCAAAGCAAATGATACGATTTTACATAGATCCGAATTTCGGAATTGTAACAATGCAGAAACTGGATTTGAACGGAAATGCAATTGGAGCTGTCTCAAAATTCCGTTATTCGGATGGACCGGAAACAGAAGGAACGATTCTCCTTGACAGCGGAGATTTTATAAATGTTTCAATTTTAAACGAAGAACATATCGTTATGCCGGAAACCGGCGGTACAGGCACTATGATGTTTGCCGGATTCTCACTTCTTTCGGCAGCGGCGGCGGTTGTTTGTCTGTATCGCAGAAGACGCGAAAAAGCAGAAAAATAATATATTTAACTTAAAAAGAACATTTAAGGGAGGAAAAGAAAATGAAAAAAATATTGGCAGTTATCTTGAGTTGCATATTGCTGATTGGCACCGTGCAAACCGCAGTGGCACAGGAGTCGGTACCGCTGAGCCCGCTTGACGGACTTAAGTATTTGACGCAGGAAGCTTCCGCGGATAATCAGAGTGGCATGAAATCACACAAGGCCCCGATTAAAGCTCCGGCAAACTTGTCGCAAGGAACGCTCACCATTACAGGTCTTAAAGAAGGCACGACAGTGCAAGCGTACCGTTTGGTAGAACTTGCGAGCACCGATGGGAAACATTTTTCAAATACATTGAATAATAAGTATAATGCTTTGTTTAATGCACTTGGCGTAAGCAGTGCTTCTGCATTCTCAGAGAAAGCCGGCAGCACGGTTTTGGCAAAAGCACAAGAAATCATCACCGCAGGGGAAAATCCTCTTAACGCAGACTATGAGGCTGTAACGGCAGCAGGCGAAACCGGCGTGACAATCGATAATATAAAATATGGTTTTTACTACTTAGCAATGACAGCGGGTAATGAAGACTATACGATTTACAATCCGCTTTTGGTTTTGGTACCGCAGGTGCAGAAAGATGAGGCAGGAGACCATACCTATACCTACAATGTGACAGCGGAGGCAAAGAGCTCGCAGCCGGGAATTGAAAAGAACATCGTTGAAGGAGCAGCGCGTGTGGGTGAGACGACGGCTTCCATCGGCGATACGATTCAGTATGAATTAACAACTCCGGTACCAACCTACACTGCGGATGTGGATGACAGCAAAGTCGTGTTCAAAATTACCGATACCATGAGCAAAGGTCTGACCTATACAGGGGGATTTACTGTATACGGCGTTAACGAAGAAGGCAGTGAAACTTCGATTGAAGATGCGGTACAGCCTGAAGTTTCAACCGACGCTCAAACCGGCATAACCACCATCGTTATGGACTTCAACTATAAGAAGATAAAAACATATAAAAGTCTCAGAATTACATACACCGCAAAGCTGAATGAACAGGCTGTAATCGGTGCGCCGGGAAATCCAAACGAAGTTGTGCTTTCCTATTCACATGATACATCCAGAATCGACGAAAGCGGTAAATATCAGACGAAGGATACGCCGAAAGATGAAACGAAAGTATACACATTCGGACTTGACATTACAAAATATGAACTCGGTGATCCAGCGGTAACGCTTAGTGGAGCGGAGTTCAGCCTGAAAACCGCAGATGACAAGCAGGTATATTTCAAGGAAAACGATGCTGCAAATAATACCTACACTGCAATCATTGCGGATACGCAGCCGGAAGGCGCAATCGCAACGGTAACGACAATCGCAGGCGGTAAGCTCATAATCGAAGGGCTTGGAGAAGGAACTTACACACTTACAGAAGAAAAAGCACCGCAGGATTATTATATTATTAATAAGAACATTACAATAACAATTACTCCTGAAAAGAATGGTACGACTCTTACAGGCAATGTAACTCAGGATTCCGGAGTTAGCGAAGGAACACTCAGCAAAGCTTATTATGTTAAAGGGATTGAAAACTCACCGGACTATGTGCTCCCGATTACAGGCGGCATCGGTACGATTCTCTTCGGGCTTATTGCTGTACTTGCAGCGGCAGTTGCATGCGTAATGCTGTACAAGAGACGCAGTGAGTAAAGTTTCTGTAATATCATAAGGTATGAAGAAAAAAAGAAGTATTCTTCCGATTATTCTGTTACTTATTGTTTCACTGGTGTGCGGGTTATACCCGCTCATCAGTAATTTGCAGCACAAGCAGTTACAGAAACAGATGATTAGCAATTACCAAAGCGCAGTAGAAGAAACAGCACCGCAGGATTTAGAGAAGGAATGGGACAAGGCGCGTGAATATAACCGGCATATTGCCAAGCAGACAAAACTGAAAGAACCGTTTGCAGGCAGTAAGATGCAGCAATCGGACCGCAGCTATGAAAACATTCTAAACCTGAACGGTGACGGTGTCATGGGATACATCGAAATCCCCAAAATCGAAGTAAAACTTCCGATTGTCCACGGAACCGATGACGAAGACCTTGAACGGGCAGCGGGGCATTTACCGAAGACCTCTTTCCCCGTAGGCGGTACGAGCAGCCATTCTGTGCTTTCTGCACATCGCGGACTTCCAAGCGCCAAGCTGTTTACGGATTTGGATCAATTGGAAGAGAATGATATTTTTCTGCTGCACATTTTGGATAAAGAATTGTACTATCGGGTTGCGCAAATCAAAGTTGTGGAACCTGAGAATACTGAAGATTTGCGGATTGTGAAGGGCAAAGATTATGTGACACTTGTCACATGCACACCGTATGCTGTCAACAGTCACAGATTGCTTGTTCGTGGAGAACGGACAACGGAACCGCCGAATTATGATGTGAAGTTCAGCTTTATTGATTTTCTGCGTTTGCATTTTTATGGGGTGACGATTGGAACCATTGCACTTGGCAGTATCATTGCAATAGCGGTTATTTTGAACAAAACGCATGATCGTAAATCTTAACCGGGGGAGATGATAAAATGAAAAAAATAAGATGTGTACATCGTTCAACAGTGCTGTTGCTATGCATAGCACTGCTGATGATGTTTTTTCCGCAGCAGGCTTTTGCCTCGCACGGAATACAAATTGATAGAAACGGCAGTTTGACCGTCAATGAAACGTACAGCATTCAGAATAAAGTCAAAAATCTGGCGGACGTCGAGCTTCAAGTTTGGCGTGTGGCGAGAGTGACCACAGGAGTGAAATTTGTTTTGACCGACGGATTTGCGGCATCAGGTGTGAGCGTAAACAGGCTTTCCGGCAGCGAGTGGCAGGATGCAGCTGACGCACTTTTTGCTTATGCAAAAGCAAACGCGCAGGATGTGGGGAATGCTGCCAAAATCAAAACTGATGCAACCGGAAAAGCAAGCTTGTCAAACCTTGAAACAGGATTGTACTTGGTTGCACCGGTACAGACATCGGTTCGGGTTCCGGGATATACGGTACATCTGCAGAGAGCATTTTTGGTATCTTTGCCGTATCAGGTAAGCCAAGACAGCGCATGGATGTATGATGTGACCGTTACACCGAAAAACGAAGCAAAACCGTATTCGCCGCCGCCGCAAGTGACGACCTATACAGTTCACAAAGTGTGGAACGATGACAATGATAAGCAAGGAAAAAGACCGGAACAGGTTTATGTTCGTCTGCTTCAAAACGGAAATCCTTATTTAGGCCCCGACGCTACCGTGGCACTGCAGCCGGGAAACTGGTCGTATACATGGAAGTCGCTTCCTGCCGGGTACAAATATTCCATTGAAGAGATTTTTGTTCCGGGTGGATATATTTCCAGCATAAATGGTAATATCATAACCAACACCTTGAATCCGGACGAACCGGAAGACCCGGATAATCCGGATAAGCCGGATAAGCCGGGCCGTGATGATGACGGAAAACCACCGGTAAAACCGGACAGGGATTCCGACGGCAAGTTCCCGCAGCGTCCGGACGACGGTACACCAAAGACCGGTGACGAAATGATGTTCACTCTTTGGATGCTCATATGCTTGGGCGCAGGTGCAGGACTTTTCGCAGCATCAAGAAAAAATCATAAAGAATAGGCAGACATTGCCATTTAAACTATAATTAAAAACGCTCCAAATCAGAACTCAGGCAATCGGGAGCATAAGCACCGGTTGCCTGATTCGTCATATCGGGCACAAAACCTACAAAAAAGCACAAAAATCACAAAAAAAATATTGATTTTTTTGTCGGAAATACTATAATGAAGGTGAAATTAGAAAGCATTCATTAATGCATACGGAACATAGGAGGTGTTATTGTGATTAGTTTTATCATTTGCTTGGCGCTCCTGATTGGAGGCTATTTCGTTTATGGTAAAGTAGTTGAGAACACTTTTTCACCGGATGATAGAGAAACACCGGCGGTTCGGATTAATGACGGTGTGGATTATGTAGTAATGCCGAAGTGGAAATTGTTCTTGGTACAACTGCTGAACATTGCAGGACTTGGTCCCATTTTTGGAGCACTACAAGGTGCATTGTGGGGACCGATTGTATTCCTTTGGATTACCTTTGGTACGATTTTCGCGGGTGGCGTGCATGACTACTTCTCGGGTATGCTTTCTGAAAGAAACGAAGGTGCATCCATTTCCGAAGTATGCGGCATCTATCTCGGAAACACAATGAAGAATGTTATGCGTGTATTCAGCGTAGTGCTTCTTGTTATGGTAGGTACGGTATTTGCGGTAGGCCCTGCGGGTCTGATTGTTACCCTGCTTGGAAACAGTGGTGTGAAAGGCATTATGACAAACGCAGAAGTATGGCTTTGGATTATCCTTGCATACTACTTTATCGCAACATTCCTTTCCATCGACAAGATTATCGGGCGTATTTATCCGCTCTTCGGTATATGCTTGATTGTCATGGCGCTTGGAGTTATCTTTGGCATATTTACCAATGCCGATTATACAATTCCGGAGATTTGGAGCAACTTTACCAATATGCATCCGGACGGAAAGCCGATTTGGAGCTTTATGTTCATCACCGTTGCCTGCGGTGCGATTTCCGGATTCCATTCGACACAATCGCCGCTGATGGCACGCTGCATGAAATCCGAGAAACAGGGACATTTCGTATTCTACGGGGCCATGGTTGCAGAGGGCGTAATTGCACTGATTTGGGCAGCTGCAGGATGTGCACTGTATGAAGTAACCGGCGGACTTAACACAGGATTGAGTGAGATTTTGGCAAACGGACAGTCCGCAGCTATCTATGATGTATGCATCAAGACGATGGGCAGCGTCGGTGTCGTTCTTGCAATGGTTGGAGTAATTGCATGCCCAATCACTTCAGGCGACACGGCATTTCGTAGTGCGCGTCTGACTTTGGCAGACTGGTTCGGCATTAATCAGAACGACATGAAGAAGAGACTTATGCTGTGTGTACCGCTTTTGGCAGTCGGTGCATTCATCGGACATTTGGATTACGCAGTCGTATGGAGATATTTCAGCTGGACAAACCAGACATTAGCAATGATCGTTCTGTGGACAGCAAGTATGTATTTGTTCCGTGAAAAGAAAAATTACTGGATTACAGCGGTACCTGCAACCTTTATGAGTGCAGTTTCCATGACCTATTTCTTCTGTGCGGACGAGTGCCTTGGACTTTCCACAACAATTGCTTATCCGGTTGGAATTATCCTTGCGGTAGTATTCCTCGGAATCTTCCTTCACGCAACGAAGAAGCCTATGAAAGCATAAAAGGCAAATTATCATATACAGAAATGAGAGGGCGATATCATGAAACCACAAAGATTGGGCAGTGTATCCATCCCTAATGACGAATTGATAAAAGACAAAAAAGAAGCGAAGAAAATCGGACCTTGCGGGCTGGGTCGGAAGGCGGTTTATTTGAACAGCTTTTATATTGACCGACGGTATTACATACCGATTGCCTCCGTAAAAAGAGTCTTTAAGAGAATTGCCATGAGCAAAGGCGGATTCACCGGAAAAGGCGCGTTTGCAACGTTATCCTATCTTGTGGTAGTATACGAAAACGGACATGAGAAACAGTGCAATTTTAAGCATGAAGAAGATGTAGACAGATTCCTTGCATACATAGAGGAGGAATTCCCTGATATACCGGTGCACAGCCTGGAAGCCGAGAGAAAGCTGGCAGAGAAAGAAAGATGGCTGGCGGAGAAGCGGAAAGAAAAGGATGTGCCCGAAGAAGCGAAAGAGTCTCTTTTGCAGCTTGAACAAGCAGAACAGTATCTGAAGAAGAAATCCGACTATTACATGGATTTAAGCCAGTCAGCAAAGAAAAAGCGCGTATACGATCGAAGCAATCCGGCGTATAAATGGGTCGCACTTGCAATCGTGGTTATGGGCGTGGGAGCATTTGCTTATGGAATCTATGCACTGGTGACACATGCGGGTTTCGGAATGTATTTCCTGTTGTTCGGTCTTGCAGCCGTTTTCCTGTTTGCCGGAGCCAATGTTCTTCCAACTTCCAAGAACAACAGGAGGTATATCGAAGAGCAGCTTGCAAAATCTATCAGACAGATGCAGGAATACATCAGAGAGTATCCGGATTTTCCGGTACCGGCGCATTATGCGCACCCGATTGTACTCAAAAGAATGCAGGACATTTTGAAAGAGGGGCGTGCAAAAACCATTCCGGAGGCACTTAAGATTCTCAAAAAAGATTTGAAGGCTTTGAATTCCGATGTTGTCGTCGAGCAGGAAGAATACGATGAAATCATGGCAATCAAACCGATGTTTTTGGTAATGGATTACAAGTAAGATTGAAGTCAATATAACAAAACGGCTGGAATGCTTGATTCCCGTGAAAGGGAAGATGCTATTCCGGCCGTTTTGCTTTTTATGGCTAAATTTTGATTCTTTATGAACTTGCAATTAATTCGCGGGCACTGGCCAGTGTGGTTTCCGTAACCGTGGCACCGCCGAGCAGCCTTGCGATTTCTTCGATTCTGCCTTCCTCAGACAGTTTCTGAATGTTTGTGTAGGTTTTCTCATCGTCGGTTTCTTTGTAGATCCTGTAATTGCTCACGCCGCACGCTGCAATCTGCGGGAGGTGGGTGATGCATATAATCTGATGATGGCTTGCGATTTCTTTGAGCTTACGGCCAACGATACTTGCCGTGATGCCGCTTATGCCTGCGTCGATTTCGTCGAAAATCAAGGTCGGAATGTTGTCGCAGGAGCTGATTACATTCTTGAAAGCCAGCATGATTCTGGACATTTCACCGCCCGAAGCAATTTTTGCGAGAGGTTTCAGAGGCTCGCCGCGGTTTGCGGCAATCAGAATTTCCACATGATCCATTCCGTTCTCGGCAGGAGCCGAAAGCGGGGTAATGGATATGCTCAGCTTTGCGTCCTTGAAGTTAAGATCCGCAAGTTCGGCGGTAATCCTTTGTTCCAGTTCGGCAGCCGTTTCTGTTCTGATTTCCGTGAGCTTGCTGCATGCTGCAAGAAGATCCTTCTTCGCTTCGGAAAGCTCGGCTTCGAGACGGGCTTTCTCATCATCAAAGTTTTCGATGATTTCCAGTTCTTTCAGAATCTTCTGTTCGTATTCCAAAACATCTTCAATGGAAGAACCATATTTTTTCTTGAGGCCTTCAATTGTATTTAAGCGCGAGATCGCAAGGTCCATCTCTTCAGGCGAAAAGTTGAGACTTTCCCTGATATTCCGCAATTCTCCGGACAAATCCTGAAGTCTGTAGTAGATGTCGCTGAATTCTTCGGAAATTGACGAAAGTTCATCGGAACAGGAGGAAATTTCCTCCAAAGAACGAAGACACATGCCAAGCTCGTCCGTTGCCGAAGGGGATTCTTCAAAAAGGATTGCGTATGTTTTTTCGATGTTTTCGAAAATTTTCTCGCTGTTTTGGAGGAGAAAAATGCGTTTCTCAAGTTCTGCGTCTTCACCCGGCTTAAGGGCCGCTTTCTTGATTTCGGCAGCCTCAAACCGATAAAAATCCTGCTTGCGGGCGTTTTCTTTTTCCTGTGAAAGGAGGGAAGAAAGCTGCTGCCGGATTTCATGGTATTTATGGAAAAAAACGCTGACTTCGGCTTTCTTGGCGGCGGAAGCGTCGTTCTTGTACATATCTAAAAGTGTAATGTGATATTCGGGATTGAGCAGAGACTGGTTGTCGTATTGACCGTGAATGTCGGCAAGGCGGCGTGATACAGCGTTCAGCTGCGCCAATGTGACAATTTCACCGTTGAGTTTGCAGAGATTCTTGCCGGAAGAGGAGACTTCTCTTGTTATGACCACTTCTTCGCCGTCGAGCGTTCCGAGAAGCTGCACGACTGCTTTGTCGGCCCCGGTGCGTATGGCAGAGGTATCCGCACGGCTTCCGAGAGCAAGGCTGATTGCTTCCACGGCGATGGATTTGCCGCTGCCGGTTTCTCCGGTAATTATATTAAGACCTTCTTCAAAATCAACATCTGTATTTTCGATTATGGCAAAATTCTTAATACTGATGTGATCAATCATTTTTCTTCCCCCTGTTAAGCATTTCATTGAATCCGTCTACGATTTCAGGAACGTTTTTCTCATCGTCCGCAATGAGAAGGAGCGTATTGTCGCCGGCAAGGGAGCCGATAATGTGCTCGAAATTGGAGGTGTCAATTGCTTCGCCTGCGGCATTTGCACATCCGGAGAGTGTTTTTACAACGATAATGTTTCCTGAGGAGTCAATGGAAGTAATGGTTTCGCGGAATATTTTGACAAAACGATCTGAGACAGGAAGATCCTGCGACTTGTGAACCGAGTATTTGTATTTGCCCGAAGACGAAAGGGTCTTTACAAGCTGAAGTTCCTTGATATCTCTGGAAATCGTGGCCTGGGTAACCTCGTAGCCGCATTCCCTGAGCATGGTCACAAGTTTTTCTTGTGTATCAATTTCATTGTTCGTAATCAGTTCAATAATCTTATTCTGTCTGGAATATCTCATGTTTACCTCCCAAAGTAATTGTATACTTGTGTTTACTTATCAAAATTTTAACATATTTGGTTGTAAATTTCAATATAAAAATATATATAGACAAACAAATGTTTGCGTGATATAATTTTGTAAGAACAAACTGCGAACAAGGAGCTTTGAGGTGAGAATTTTGGGAATTGACCCCCCGAGTTTGCCACTTCCTCTCACAATAATATAAAACTTTTTCTGTATTTTTCAA
>ERZ780149.3339-NODE-3339-length-13572-cov-4.881779_pt1 | contig 13572 bp, 9 predicted proteins | sample MGYA00511367_ERZ780149 | MGnify/ENA primary metagenome ERZ780149 (study PRJEB29588, sample SAMEA2153852) | human gut metagenome | biome: human gut; feature: human-associated habitat; material: faeces | place: Denmark | collected 2008/2010 ... | reverse complement strand
ACACTGCGATGTAGTGGTTCGGGTTCATGACGCCCCAGTTCGGGCAGACGATGCCGTGACGGTCGGCGTCCGGGTCGGTGCCGCCGACCAGATCGTACTTGTCCCAAGCGCCGGCGTTGAGCTCGTCGACCAGGCCCTTCATGGCGTACGGGGAAGACGGGTCCATGCGGATCTTGCCGTCGTGGTCGATGGTCATGAAGCGCCAGGTCGGGTCGACCTCAGGACGCACCACGCCGATGTTCAGGCCGTACTTCTCGTTGATGAGCGGCCAGTAGTTCACGGAAGCGCCGCCGAGCGGATCGATGCCCAGACGCACGCCGGAGTTGCGGATCACGTCGAAGTCGATGACGTTCTCCAGGTCGTCCACGTAGTGCTCGCGGAAGTCGAAGCCCTCGACGTACTCGGACTTGATGGCCTCCTCGTAGGGCACACGCTTGATGGACTTGAAGTCGCCGAGCAGCTCGTTGGCGCGAGCGGCGATGGCATTGGTGGTCTCGGCCGGAGCCGGGCCGCCGGTGACGGGGTCGTACTTGAAGCCACCGTCGGTGGGCGGGTTGTGGGACGGCGTGACGACGATGCCGTCGGCGAGGCCCTCGCCCTCGAAGCGCTGGGTGCCGTCGGCCGCACGGTTGTGGGTCAGGATGGCCTGGGAGACCACCGGGGTGGGCACGAAGTCGTCACGGGAATCGACGCGTACGTGCACGCCGTTGGCGACGAGCACCTCGATGGCGGTCTTCTTGGCCGGGCCGGACAGCGCGTGGGTGTCGGAGCCGAGGTACAGCGGGCCGGTGACGCCGGCCTTCTTGCGGTATTCGGCGATGGCCTGGGAGATGGCGATGATGTGGGCCTCGTTGAACGAGGTCTTCAGGGACGATCCGCGGTGGCCGGAGGTGCCGAAGATGACACGCTGCTCGGGGACTTCGGGATCGGGGACGAGGTCATAGTATTTGCCGATAACCTCATCGACATTGATCAGATCTGCTGGGGTGGCGGGCTGACCCGCATTGTTTGCTACCATGCTCCCTATTCTGCCACGTTTTTTCGCCACGTTGGGTACGATTATGTTAAGAGTTGTCAACTTTTGTGCGAATCGTGTGCCGGTTGTCTAGCGCTTGGTCATTTCCTCCTCGATTTCCTCCAGCGACTTGCCGTTGGTCTCGGGCACCAAGCGCATCACGAACGGGATGGACAGGGCCGAAAACACGCCGAAAATCGCGAACGGGCCGCCCACATTGTTGCCGAACGCATCGAGCAGCACGAGGAAGAACTGGGAGACGATGAAGTTGCCCAGCCAGTTCGCCGCCGAGCCGAAGGAGGAGCCGATGCCGCGCACGCTCAGCGGGAAGATCTCGCCGATAAGCACCCAGGCGATCGGGCCCCACGAGACCGCAAAGCCGAGGATATAGAAAGCGATGAGAATCATCGTCGGCACGGCCAGCACGGCCACGTCGCCCACGAAGTTCATCACGGCGAGCACTGCGAGCGAAACGGTCATCACGATGGAACCGAAGATCAGCACGCCCTTGCGCGGGAAACGATCCATGATAAGCGTGGCCACGATGGTGCTCACGAAGTTCACCACGCCGATGCCCACCGACACCCAGATCGCGTCGCCTTCAGGGAAGCCGAAGCCCTTGATGAACACCTGCGGCAGGAAGTAGATCACCGAGTTGATGCCCACGAGCTGCTGGAACAGCATGATACCGATGGCGGCCACCAGCGCCGGACGAGCGATACGGAACAGTTCGCGCACACCACCCTTGGTGTCCTGTGCGGCCACGGCCTTGATCTCGTCCAGCTCAATCTGCACCTGGGTCTGATCCACGTCCTTGCGAATCAGCGTAAGCACTTTGAAGGCGTTGCGGGTGTCGCCCTTGTTCACCAGATAACGCGGGGATTCGGGCAGCAACAGGCCGCCGAGCAGCAACAAGGCGGCCGGCACCAGCGCCGAACCGAGCATCCAGCGCCAGTCGCGGATGCCGAAGAGGTTGTGGTTCAGGAATCCGAGGTTGGAGGCGTAGGCCAGCAGAATGCCGAAGGTGACCATGAGCTGGAACAGCGTGGACAGCGAGCCGCGACGCTCCTTCGGCGCCAGTTCGGCCAAGTACGCCGGGGTCAGGGCAGAAGCCGCGCCGACCGCGAGGCCCAGGATGATGCGGGCGCACACCATCATCGCGAATCCGGTGGAGGAGGCGCACAGGCCTGAGCCGAGCAGGAACAGCAGCGCGGAGACGATGAGCAGCTTCTTGCGGCCGAACCGGTCAGACAGCGCGCCGATCGACAACGCGCCTGCGCACGAGCCGATCAGCACCGAGGAGGTGATGAAGCCGGTCTGGGAGACGCTCAGGCCGAAGTCCGATTCGATAAGCGGGGAGGCGCCGGAGATAATGCCGGTGTCGAAACCGAACAGCATGCCGCCGAGCGCGCCGAAGGTGAAGATGAATGCGCTGTTGAGCGGGAAGCGCGTGGAGAAGCCGCGTGATTCGGCGGCTTCGAGGTCCTCGATTGCGTTTGCTGCCGCGTTTGTGGCCCCGTCCGCCCCCCCGGCCACGCCGGTTTCGATGGTTTCGATTGCGGTGGCCGCTGCACCGGTTGCGCCGGTCTCCTGTGCCGCGGATGCCGTCTGCTTCGATACGGGTGATGCCGTCGTCGTCATTGCCTTGTCCTTTCGCCGTTGACGGGCCGCGCCTGCCGCGTGGCCCCTCTGCCGCATGCAAGGTCAGGCTTCGATTGTCTGAAGTCGCCCGAAAACAAAAAAAGACCTGGAACAACGTGGAATTCGCATATTACGATACGCAAATTCCACGTCGCTCCAGGTCTTGCCTCGTTTTGAGTAACAACCCTGCTACGCAACGTGTGTGAAAGATAGAATACGACTTCCGCAGTCGCGACACTCCGAATAGGCAGCAAAAAACGATGATTTTTGACAACGATTGCAGGATTCTGCATGGTGGAATGATGTCGGAATGGGCGCTGCGGCAAATACGGAGAACGGGTGTGGCGAAGCATCATCGCGGAACATTATGGCGGGACACCATCGCGGAGCACCGTAGCGCATAGTTGCCGTTTCGCGATGCTTTGCCGGCATTGCCGTGCTTTTGGGGCACCCAGCGCCGATAATGGAACACAGTGGCATACGGCAGCAAGGAGGAACCGTGGCGAACGCATCGAACGCAACGCCTGCAGTGATTGCGGCGCGCATCGTCGATGCCGTCGGCGGCCCCGCGAACATTACCAGCCTGACCCATTGCGCCACGCGACTGCACTTCGAACTGGCCGATGCCGGCCATGTCAACCAGCACGGTCTTGAATCCATCCCCGGAGTCCTCGGTGCATTCCCGCGAGCCGGCAATCGTTATCAGGTCATCATCGGCGGAGCGGTCGCCTCGGTGTACGAGCAGATCGTTCGGCTGCGGACGGCGCGATTGATGCTGGCAGCGCAATTGCCATCGGCAGTGATGCAGTCAGCGTCGCAGTCAACGCAACCCACTCAGTCAATGCAGCCCACTCAGCCAGCGCAGCCCGCGCAGTCAGCGCAATCCACACAGCCCACGCAACCCGCGCAGTCCGCGCCGTACCTTTCCGACGATGCCGCACCATCGCGCGATACTGCCACCGACGCCGAACAAAGTTGCGGCCCATCCAATACATCCCGTCACTTCACGCCTCGTACCGTCCGCGAGTGGGGCAGTGCCGCCCGTGCCCGGGCTGCCGCGTTTTTCGACTACCTGTCCGACTCGTTCCGCCCGATTCTGGGCGTGCTACTCGGTGCCTCGCTGGTCATCGCCATCGTCAACGTGATCGTTGCACTCGGCATTGTGCCTGATGGCGAGACGTCCACCGGTTGGATACTACTCAAGGCGATTTGGGAGGGTGTGTTCACCGTTCTGCCGATTATGATCGCTTACAATGCGGCCAAGAAACTGGACGTCGACCCTTGGCTCGGCGGTGCGATTATGGCCGCGCTTATGACCCCGCAGCTTACTGGCGTGATGTCCGGAATGTCCGGGACGTCCGTATCCAGCGCTCTCTCCGGGGAGATTCAATGCTCGGCCACCGCCACATTCGGCACCGAAACCTGCACCGTGTCGGCGTTCGGCATACCGATTCAACTCAACGACTACAGTGGCAACATCTTCGTACCATTGCTCATGGCCGCCGTGCTCGCCGTGGTCTACCGCGGGCTGAAGCGCGTCATTCCCGACAGCGTACAGCTGGTGTTCGTGCCATTCCTCTCACTGGTCGTCGTTTTTGCGCTCACCATACTGGTTATCGGGCCTCTGGGAATATGGCTCGGCAGCGGGCTGGGAGCGGCCACAGCATGGCTTAACGCGCACGTGCCATTCCTGTTCGCGCTCATCATCCCGATGCTCTACCCGTTTCTCGTGCCGCTCGGTCTGCACTGGCCGTTGAACGCCCTGATACTGATGAACATTCAGACGCTCGGCTACGACTTCGTCCAAGGTCCGATGGGTGTATGGAACTTCGCCTGCTTCGGTGCCACCGCCGGCGTACTCGTGCTGGCCGTACGCGGCAAGGATTCGGCCATGCGGCAGACCGCGGTGGGGGCGTTGCTCGCGGGATTGCTGGGTGGCGTTTCGGAACTGAGCCTGTACGGCATCCATCTGCATCACCGCCGCGTCTACCGCTGGCTGCTCGCCGGCTGCGCGGCCGGCGGAGTGACCAGCGCGGTGTTCGGCTGGCTGTTCCCGTCCGTGCTGCCATCCGGCCAGATGGTCCGGGGCGTTACGACTACGGCATTCGCCTTCTCCTCGTTGCTGACGATTCCGGTGTTCGATCGGATGTGGGTGTACGCGCTGTCCATCGCCGTTGCGTTTGTAATGGCGATGGTGTTGACGGTGTTGTTCGGGTACCGCACGCCGTCGCGCGCCACCAAGACGCAGATGGTCTCGGCAGACGAGAACGCACGCCCGCAGGATATGGCGAGGGGGATTGACACGACCGTGTCGGATGTGGAGTCTGCGGAAGATTCTCCATCGCGGGCTGCCCCTGATCGGGCTCTTGACTCCAACGCCATCTTGTCGCCGGTCGCCGGCCGGCTGGTGAATCTGGAAGCGACTGGCGATCCGGTGTTCGCCTCCCGCGCGCTGGGGGAGGGCGTAGGCGTCGTGCCGGAGACGACCGGTGAGACAGCCGTGCTCGCACCGGTCAGTGGCATGCTGAAAACCGTGGCCCGAACCGGCCATGCCTTCGGCATTAAAACCGATGGCGGCATCGAGGTGCTGGTTCATATCGGCATTGACACCGTCGATATGGATGGCGAGGGATTCGCTGTGGTCGTGGCTAAAGGCGAGCGGATCGCGGCGGGAGAGCCACTGGCCACCGTGGATTTCGGCAAAGTCGCGGCGGCCGGGCACAGCGTTGTGGTGGTGGTGACGGTGGTCAACGCCGCTGAACTGACCGTGGTCACGCCGTTGATCGGCGACGGTAGCGGCGACAACAACGGCGGTGACTGCAAAACCGTATCAGCCGGCAGCCCGATCATCGATGTGGAACAATGACGTTGCGAAAGGATGCCATGGAAATACTGCGAGTGTTCAACAACAACGTCGTGCTCGCCAAAGGCGGCGACGGCGGTGAGGTGATTCTCACCGGCCGTGGACTGGGGTTCCAGGCCAAGCCGGGGCAGACGGTCGACGAGTCGAAAGTCGTGCGCACCTTCGTGCCGTCGGACGGGCGTGACCCGGACCATCTGGCGCAGATGCTGGCGGACATTCCGCCCGAAATCATCCGCGTGGTCGTCGAATCCATGCAGGAAGCCGGACTGGGGGAGCGTGAGACCGGCAGCACCACGCTGGTCATGGCCTTGTCGGATCACGTGGCGAATGCGGTGGAGCGGGTGCGGCGCGGCATCGACATCACCTACCCGCTGCTCGGCGAGGTGAGCAACCTGTACCCGCAGGAATACGCGCAGGGGCGTGCGATGCTCGCATCGCTCAATGCGCGGCTCGACGTCACGCTGCCGGACGGCGAGGCCACCGCGCTTGCCATGCATCTGGTCAACGCCGGCTTCGCCACCGGCGACCTGTCCTATACGTATACGATGACGGGCGTGATCCAGCAACTGCTTGACATTATCGACCACAGCTACGGCATCACGTTGGACCGCAGTTCCGTGAATGTGGGCAGGTTCATCACCCATCTGCGTTACCTGTTCGTACGCATCCACCAGCACCAGCAACTGACGGATGAGCCGGCACCGGTGATGAAGGTGATTCGTGAGTCCTATCCCGCCGCGCTACGATGCGCGCGAACCATCGCCTCCCTGCTCGAACTGCGCCTCGACACGGATATCAGCGACGACGAAACCGCCTATCTGGCAATGCACGTCGCCCGAGTCACCGGCCACGCATCGTAGCGGATCAGCGAATCGGCTCGAGCGTGCCGGTCATTTCGGCGAAATCCGAGGTGGCGTTTGAGGCAGCGGCCTGTGCGGTCTTTTCCAGCGCGGAGGCGTCGGGTACGCGCACGATCAGCGCGCGATGATCCACTGAGAAACGAATATGTTTGGTCTCCGGTAGCATGTCGCCGTCCACCTGCGCTTTGGCCGGCTTTTCCAATGTGATTTCGGCACTGACGCCCTGAACCTGTTCGATGGTCGAGTTCGTGGACAGCGGGTTCTGTTCGGGCTTGCCGATGATCGTCTGGTGCACCACGTCGCCGAACAGGTTGGCCCAGCCGAGGATGCCGCCGGTGGTGTCGATGATTTCGAAGTCCAGCAGACCATCGTCATAGGATGCCGCCGGCATCAGCGAGAACATGGGAATCTGGCCGCAGTTGCCGGCCATCACCGTGCGGAAATCGAGATTCTTGATGGTGTGGGTCGAGCCGTCGGCGCTGGTGACTGTCAGCGTGCCGCGGAACTTCGGCGCGAACAGGTTCTTCACGCCGCCCACGAAGTAGGCGAGCCAGCTGATGTTCGCCTTGAGCTCGGGGTTGGTGTCGTCGATCATGGCCGCATCGAAGCCGATGCCGGCGATGATGAGGAAGGCGTGGCCGTGGTCGTCCTCCGGGTGGTCGAGCAGGGTGAGACGGCCCATGTCCACCAGGCGGGAGCCGTGGGAGGTGGCCACGGTCAGCGCGGCGTCGATATCGTCCACGGGAACGCCCATATTGCGGGCAAACAGGTTGCCGGTGCCGATGGGGATGATGCCCAGCGCATGGCCGGTGCCGGAGACGGCGCTCGCCACCGTGCGCACCGTGCCGTCGCCGCCGACCGCGATCACCACGTCGGCGCCGTCCTCCAGCGCCTCAAGCGCGCAGACCCTGCCGTCCTTGTCAAGCTGGGTGTCGTAGAAGCGGATGCGATTGAGCCCCTTGGCCTCGCAGAACCTCTGGATATGCAGCCTGCGGGCTTCGGCCTGCGGTTTGGACGGATTCACGATGAAGGCGTACTGCACCTCGTCGTCCCGGCGCTTCTCCAGCGTCTGAGCCAGCTTGCGGCGGCGCTGCGCGCGCAGAGCGATGACGATGACGGCGATGAGCACCACCACAATGGCGATTGCGGCGATGATCAGAAACACGGTGAGGGCAGGCTGAGGCATGGCTCCTATTGTTATCGGTGGGGAGGTCGTTTGCGGCCATGGTGCGCCGTACGTGAACATTTCCTGCACGCAACAGCCCCGTGGGGCGTGATTATGGTTCAATCGCGTCTCATCTGACGAAATTGGCCGGGTGGACCCGTCCGCGGACTTTCCCGGGCTTCCCTGTGATTTCCGCGTGACTCCCGCGCATTCGGCCATTGTCGGTGTCTGCTTACGCGGCTAGTCTGGTGCCCATGCTTGATATTCAATTCATCCGTGAACACACCGATATCGTCAAGGAATCCCAGCGCAAGCGCGGCGAGTCCGTGGAGCTCGTCGACGAAGTGCTCTCCTCCGACACCGCACGTCGTGAGGCGCTGAAGGCCTTCGAAGAGGCTCGCGCCCAGCAGAAGGAAATCGGCAAGAAGGTCGCCTCCGCCCCGGCGGACGAGAAGGCCAAGCTCATCGCCGAAACCAAGGAACTGTCCCAGAAGGTCTCCGAATACAAGTCCAAGGCCGATTCCGCAGCCGAGGAATACACCACCGCCATGTGGAAGCTCTCCAACATCGTGGAGCCCGAAGCTCCCGAAGGCGGCGAGGATGACTACGTGGTCGTCAAGAAGGTTGGCCAGATTCGCGACTTCGCGGCCGAAGGCTTCGAGCCCAAGGACCACCTGACCCTCGGCACCGGCGTGGCCGGCATCGATATGCGCCGCGGCGTCAAGGTCGGCGGCTCCCGCTTCTATTTCCTGCGTGGCCAGGTGGCCCGCATGCAGATTGCCATGCTCACCATGGCCGTGGACCAGGCCGAAGAGCACGGCTTCACGCTGGCCATCACCCCGACGCTCGTGCGCCCCGAGGTCATGCGCGGCACCGGCTTCCTGAACTCCCACGCCGACGAGATCTACCGTCTGCGCGAGCCCGATGACCAGTACCTGGTCGGCACTTCCGAAGTGGCGCTCGCCGGCATGCACGAGAACGAGATCCTCGACCTCGGCAACGGCCCGCTGCGCTACTGCGGTTGGTCCTCCTGCTACCGCCGCGAGGCCGGTGCCGCAGGCAAGGATACTTCCGGCATCATCCGCGTCCACCAGTTCGACAAGGTGGAGATGTTCGTTTACGCCAAGCAGGAGGACTCCTACAAGGAGCACGAGCACCTGCTGGCCATGGAACAGGAGATGCTCGCCAAGGTCGAGGTGCCCTACCGCATCATCGATACCGCCGCCGGCGACCTCGGTTCCTCCGCCGCCCGTAAGTTCGACTGCGAGGCTTGGGTGCCGACCCAGGGCCGTTACCGCGAGCTCACCTCCACCTCGAACTGCACCGAGTACCAGGCTCGCCGCCTGAACATCCGCGAGCGTATGGAAGACGGCGGCACCCGCCCGGTCTCCACCCTGAACGGCACGCTGGCCACCACCCGTTGGCTGGTCGCCATCATGGAGAACCACCAGCAGAAGGACGGCTCCATCGAGATCCCGAAGGCCATGCGCGCCTACATGGGCGGCAAGGAAGTTATCGAGCCCACGAAGTGGGAGGCCTGAGTCTCATCGTGCTTTAGCTCCCTCTGATGAGGGAGCTGTCAGCGTAGCTGACTGAGGGAGAGATTACTGAGGGAGAGATCGCTGATAGCCAGCAGGCGAATCCAAGACCGACCGCACTGCCGAATATCAACATCCCTCCCTTCTGTATAATGAATACTTGCGCGTGTGAACGCGCATCAGGACAGGTGTCTGAGCGGCCTAAAGAGACGGTCTTGAAAACCGTTGAGGGGCAACCCTCCGCGAGTTCGAATCTCGCCCTGTCCGCGAACCGAGGCCTGGGCAACATGCCCAGGCCCTTTTTTTTTCTTTTTCTGGAACCTGTCTTCTTGATTGCCGCCGGGGTGCTGATATATTGGTTTGTGATGCCGTAACATGCGGTGTCCCCGTTGATATGACGGGCCGATCGGCGTGAGCCGATAAGAAAAGGCCCGACGTTTGCAGCATCGGGCCTTTGCGTTGATTACCGGCTTGCGCCTTTAATCAACAAGGTTGCAAGATGAATCATATCACGATGCACGGTAGTCTGACCGTGAACGGGCGCACCGTGATCGTCCATATGGGCGATGGCGAGGCGAACGCCACGGTTGACGGCACGCACTTCAACGTGCGTAGCCTGTGGCAGCTCTACCAGTTGCTGAGACTGCTCGTGTAGCGTCTCATTAAGGTGCGGTGCCCCCTGGTCGGGTATCGCGCCGGCGACCTGAAAACCGATAATGTTGGCAAGTGCTTGCAATTTGCGGTGGACGATTGCAAGCTAACGTCTTGGATTGTTGCCGCTATCCAATATCTCATTAGGCCTACCGGTGGACCAAAAGTACGTTGCTTTGTAAGGGGAGTTAATGAAATGAACAAACTCGCACAATCGAGCATCGAACCGGTTTAATGCTACTCGCCTCAACGGGACGCGCGGTAATTGTTAGCTAAGTTGACAATAAAAGAATGAGGGCATACATTAGTAATCAGTCATCACACTGAGATGATGATTTCACTACGAAGGAGTAGAGATATGGTATCTCGCAATAAGCGCATCGTGGCTGCTTTTGCCGCGGTAGCAGCAATGGGAATGGGCTTGGCCGGTTGCGGCAGCGACACTGCCGGCGACACGAAGACCACCGATGATGGTGGCGTGGTCAACATCACCTACATGCACCGTCTGCCGGATTCCGAGGGCATGACTCTGGTCAACGACATCGTTGCCAAGTGGAATAAGCAGCATCCGGATATTCAGGTCAAGGCCACCAAGTTCGATGGTAAGGCCTCTGACATGATCAAGAAGCTTGAGACCGACGTCAAGTCCGGCGAGGCTCCGGATCTGGCTCAGGTCGGTTACGCCGAGCTGCCTGAGGTCTTCACCAAGGGTCTGCTGCAGGATGTGACCCAGTATGCCGAGCAGTACAAGAACGACTTCGCATCCGGCCCGTACAGCCTGGTTCAGGTTGGCGGCAAGGCTTACGGCCTGCCGCAGGACACCGGCCCGCTGGTTTACTTCTACAACAAGGCTGAGTTCGAGAAGCTCGGCATCACCGAGATTCCGCAGACCGCCGATGAGTTTATCGCCGCTGCCAAGACCGCTGCCGCCGCTGGCAAGTACATCATGTCCTACCAGCCTGATGAGGCCGGCAACATGATCTCCGGTCTGGCTGGCGCCTCCGGTGGTTGGTACAAGGTGAAGGGCGACTCCTGGGTCGTCAACACCGAGACCGATGGCTCCAAGGCAACCGCTGACTTCTACCAGCAGCTGCTCGACGCCAAGGCAGCCACCACCAACCCGCGTTGGGATCCGTCCTTCGATGCATCCATCAAGGATGGCTCGTTGATCGGTACTGTGGCCGCCGCTTGGGAAGCCCCGCTGTTCATGACCTCCTCCGGTGGCACCGGCTCCGGCGAATGGCAGGTCGCTCAGCTCGGTGACTGGTTCGGCAACGCTGGCAAGACCGGCCCTGACGGTGGTTCCGCCGTGGCCGTGCTGAAGAACTCCAAGCACCCGAAGGAAGCAATGGAGTTCCTGGATTGGTTCAACACCCAGGTTCCTGATCTGGTTTCCCAGGGCCTCGTGCCGGCTGCTACCACTGAAGACGCTGAGACTCCTTCCGAGTGGTCCACCTTCTTCGGTGGTCAGGACATCATGAAGGAATTCAAGACCGCTAACAACAACATGGGTGACTTCACCTACATGCCTGGCTTCTCCGCAGTCGCCGCCAAGATGAACGAAACCGCCGCCAAGGCCACCGATGGCTCCGGCAAGGTTGCAGACATCTTCTCCGACGCACAGACCACCTCTGTGGATACGCTGAAGAACTTCGGCCTGTCTGTTTCCGAGTGACATTAACGGTTAGGGTTCCTTCCAGCCGCTGATATCCTCAACCACACATCGAAAGGCCGGAGCTCAACACTCCGGCCTTTCCTTTTACTCGAGTTCGGTTCGTCATTAATTGTGTTTGATCTGACTGCATCGATTCGAACTGCATTACGTACTTTCTATTTCTCACTGTTCTTTTGAAAGACAGGTTTCCCTATGACTGCAACAACAAAAACGGCGAAGACGGGGGTCGCCAGGCGTGCCGATAAGCCAAAGGCTTCTGATGCTGTGAAGCGTGAGAATCGTACCGGCTGGGCCTTCATGGCACCGTTTGGCATCCTGTTCGCTCTGGTATTTATTCTTCCCATCATTTGGGCTATTTATTCCAGCTTCTTCCGCCAGGTCACCACGGGCGGTGGCGCATACGGCGGCGGGGAACTGGTCGATAAGTTCGTCGGACTTCAGAACTTCCAATACGTTATTACTTCCGGCAACTTCTGGGCTGGCGTGGGCAGGGTAGTGCTCTACACCGTGATTCAGGTGCCGGTCATGATCATCGCGGCACTTGCTCTGGCAATGCTCATCGATTCCTATATCGTCAAGCACATCACCGCATTCCGTCTGAGCTACTTCCTGCCGTACGCCATTCCGGGCGTGGTCGCATCCATCATCTGGGTGTACCTCTACAACGGCCAGATTTCCCCTATCGTTAAGGGACTTGCCGCCATCGGCATCAAGGTGAACTTCTTCGGCGACAATGTGGTCCTCGGCTCTATGGCCAACATCACGACCTGGACCTTCACCGGCTACAACATGCTGATCTTCCTCGCCGCACTGCAGGCCATTCCGCACGATCTGTACGAGGCCGCACGCATCGATGGCGCCAGTGGCTTCCAGATCGCCATGAAGATCAAGCTGCCGAACGTGCGTGCAGCCGCCCTGCTTGCCATGCTGCTCTCCATCGTCGGCACCATCCAGCTGTTCAACGAGCCGCAGGTGATGTCGATTTCCGATCCGAGCATTTCCAAGTCGTACACGCCAATGATGATGGCCCTCAATACCTCGCAGGGCACGCTGACCCCGGGTGGTGACGGACCTGCATCCGCTGTGGCCATCGTTATGGCACTGATCGCTGGCGTACTCGCCGTGGTCTACACGCTCGTTGAAAGGAAGGTGAACGCAGAATGAGCACCGTAGAAGCTACTGATAAGGAATCCCGCGCGGTCGCACGCGCTCGTAAGAAGGCTGACAGGATTCGCGACAAGCATGCCAACGACCTGCCTCGTTCCATGCAGCCTTCCGCGCTGGTCAAGACCATCACCATCGTTGTTCTGGTCTTCGCGCTGATCTACTTTCTGTTCCCGATTTACTGGGCCATCATCGCCTCGACCAAGACGCCGAGCCAGATGACCGGCAGCAACGGTCTGTGGTTCGCCGTGGGTCTGAGCGATTTGCCTGCCGCCATCGCCAAGAACTATGGCACGCTGATTGGTTGGACCCGTGGCCAGTTCTGGCGCTGGGTGCTGAACTCCCTGATCTACTCGGGTGTTTCCGCTCTGGTGGGTACGCTCGTGGCTGTGATGGCGGGATACGCTACCGCAAAGTTCAACTTCAAGGGTAAGAACCTTGCCATTGGCGTGATTATGGGCTGCATGCTGATGCCGGCCGCTCTGCTGACCATTCCGCAGTACTCCATCTTCCATGCCATGCACCTGACCAACACGATGCTCTCCATCATCATCCCGTGTTGCGTCTCTCCGTTCGGCTTCTTCCTGGGCCGCGTATACGCGCAGACCTCAGTGCCGAACGAGCTGCTTGAGGCGGCGCGTATCGATGGTGCAAGCGAAGCTCGCATCTTCTTCACCATTGTGTTGAGGATTCTGGCTCCGGCAATGGTCACGATCTTCCTGTTCCTGTTCGTGGCCACTTGGAACAACTTCCTGCTGCCGTTGATGATGGTCTCTTCCGACACCTTGAAGCCGGTGACCTTGGGTCTGTACGGCATGGTCTCTCTGGCTACCTTCACTGATCGTGGCGCTCTGATGATGGGTGCTCTGCTCGGTGTGCTGCCTGTGATCGTGCTCTTCCTCGGTCTCCAGCGCTACTGGCAGGCCGGCCTCGCCGCTGGTGCGGTCAAGGGCTGACGCGTTAAGCGGACAGCCCGGTGGGCTGTCTGTAGCGTCGGCCC
>ERZ780149.3329-NODE-3329-length-13598-cov-3.272392_pt1 | contig 13598 bp, 14 predicted proteins | sample MGYA00511367_ERZ780149 | MGnify/ENA primary metagenome ERZ780149 (study PRJEB29588, sample SAMEA2153852) | human gut metagenome | biome: human gut; feature: human-associated habitat; material: faeces | place: Denmark | collected 2008/2010 ... | reverse complement strand
CTGCCGTTGTTTCGGAAGCCATTGCAGAACCTACGAATACACCGTTAACCCAATCTTTTGATTGATATACAAGCGGAGCGCATTTAGCGCGGCGGCCGCCGAATACTATTGCAGAAATCGGCACACCTGCGCCCTTGTTAAATTCATCGGAAATGCAGGGGCAGTTTTCGGCAGGAGCCGTAAAGCGTGAATTGGGATGAGCGGCGTAGGTTGACTTATCAGCCTTAACAAACTTTGCGGGATTCCAAGCATTGCCCTTCCAATCAAGAGCGTTTTCAGGCGGATTTTTGTCAAGACCTTCCCACCAAACAGTGTTATCGTCAAGATTTAATGCAACATTTGTGAAAATAGTGTTCTTTCTGGTTGACTCAAGAGCATTAAAGTTAGAATGGCTGTTAGTGCCGGGAGCAACACCGAAGAAACCGTTTTCGGGGTTAATGGCATAAAGTCTGCCGTCGGGGCCAATCTTCATCCAAGAAATATCGTCGCCTACTGTCCAAATCTTATAGCCCTTTTTGCGCAGATATTCAGGCGGAATAAGCATTGCAAGGTTTGTTTTACCGCAAGCAGACGGGAATGCCGCCGCAATATAGCGAATTTCACCCTCGGGATTCTGAAGACCTAAAATAAGCATATGCTCGGCCATCCAGCCCTCTTTCCAGCCTTGGTAAGATGCTATACGGAGTGCAAAGCATTTTTTGCCCAAAAGAACATTACCGCCGTAACCTGAGTTAACGGAAATGATGGTGTTATCCTGCGGGAAATGACAGATATATCTCTTTTCGGGGTCAATATCACAGCGTGCGTGTAAGCCGCGTACCCAGTCATTGCTGTCACCCAAAACATCAAAAACCTTGGGGCTTACGCGTGTCATAATAACCATGTTAAGAACAACATATATTGAATCTGTAACCTCGATACCAACCTTAGCTATGGGTGAGCCGATAGGACCCATTGAATAAGGAATAATATACATAGTCTTGCCCTTATAGCTGCCGCGGGCAATGTCATAAAGCTTTTTATACATTTCGGCAGGATCGCACCAGTTGTTAGTAGGACCGGCCTCTTCTTTTGTAGCGGTGCAGATAAAAGTTCTGTCTTCTACGCGTGCAACGTCGTTCGGGTTGGTGCGGTGTAAATAACAACCCGGAAGTTTTTCCTGATTGAGTTTAACCATTTCACCGGTAGAGCAAGCCTCTGCACGAAGTGCTTCAATCTGCTCTTGACTTCCGTCAATCCAAACAACTTTTTCAGGTGTGAGAAGCTCTTTCATCTCATCAAGCCATTTTAATACAGTTTTGTTTGTGGTCATTTGTGATTTCTCCTTACAAAATAATACAAATTTTTGCCTTATATATTATAAACTTATATTTTGCAAAAATCAATAGTAATTTTCGGTTTTACAAAAAAATTCATATTTAGTTACAAATTGTTTGTATTTTACTTGACAAAGCTTTCTTTAAAGTGTAAAATTTTTAATTATATTCCCGAAAAGAGTGTGATTTTTGTATGAAAACAGTTCCTTTTTCTAAAGCAAATGTAGAAAATTGGGCGCAAACCTACCCCACTCCCTTTTATGTGTACGACAAAAAAGGTATAACAAAATGTGTTACCGATTTATATAAAGCTTTTTCATGGAACAAGGGCTTTAAAGAATATTTTGCTGTTAAGGCTACTCCCACTCCTGCAATTTTGCGTCTTTTAAAAAGTCTCGGCTGCGGCACCGACTGCGCATCGGTACCCGAGGTGGTTATGTCTCAAAAAAGCGGCATAACAGGAAAAAATATAATGTTTTCATCTAACGAAACAACCGTTAAAGAATACAAGACCGCTTTAGAAGCAGGTGCCATAATAAATCTTGACGATATCACACATATTGAGTTTCTCGAAAAAATAGCACCGTTGCCCGACACAATGTGTTGCCGTTACAATCCCGGCACATTCAATATTACAAATGACATTATGGGTCACCTTTACGATACTAAATTCGGTATGACGCACGAACAGATACTCGAAGCTTTTGCCATATTGAAATCAAAGGGTGTTAAACACTTCGGAATTCACTCAATGCTTGCAAGCTGCTCACTTGTAGAGGAATATTACCCCCGCCTTGCGAAAAAACTCTTTAAATTTGCTTTGGAGATAAGAGAAAAGCTTGGTATCAATGTTGAATTCATTGACCTTTCGGGCGGTATCGGCATTCCGTACAGACCCACCGAAGAGGCCGTTGACATTTTTGCAATCGGTGAAGGCGTGCGTAAGGTATATGAAGAAATTATTGCCCCTTCGGGTTTAAATATTTCTATTTTTACCGAAATGGGCCGTTACATAACAGGACCTTACGGATATCTTGTAACGCAGGCTATTCATCACAAGCATATATACAAAGAATACATAGGAGTTGACGCGAGCTGTTGCGACCTTATGCGCCCCGCAATGTACGGTGCATATCATCACATTACGGTTTTAGGCAAAGAAAACGAGCCGACGATCGGCAAGTTTGATGTTGTAGGCTCACTTTGCGAAAATAATGACAAATTTGCCGTTGACCGCGAATTGCCTCAGGTTGACATAGGCGATTATCTTGCAATTCACGACGCGGGCGCTCACGGTCACGCAATGGGATATAACTACAACGGCAAGCTGAGGTGTGCCGAGCTTATGTTAAACAGTGACGGCAGCGTACAGCTTATACGCCGTGCGCAAAGCATGAACGATTACTTTGCAACTCTCGATATAGATCCCGAATTTAAGTAATATTTTACTGTTGAATTTGAGTAGCAGATATTTTTCTTGTAAAACAGAGAAATATCTGCTATAATTATTTTGTATGGAACTTTAAAAATAAAGGGATGAATAAAATGTCAGTCGGTTTCAGAAAAAGTCTTTTCGGTTTTAACTGTGATGATGTAATTGAATATATTGAGCAGTCACATAAAAATTTTTCCGAAAAAGAAAATCAATTAAACCAAAAAATAGATACACTTGACAACACAATAGAAACCATTAACGCACAGCTTGAGGATGTCAAAAGCGCAAAAACGGCCGTTGAAGCACAGCTTAAAGAATACACCGATAAATACGACGAAATAGAACGCCTTTCACAAAACATAGGCAAGCTTTATTTGGTAGCACAGGCAAACGCAAAATCAGTTATGCAAAATTCTGCCGAAAACCGTGATATAGCAAACCGCGAGGTTGAAAAAAACCTTCATTCAATCGACAACGCACAAGAATCGCTGGCGGCGCTTAAAGCCGAAATTATGCAAACTTCGTCGGACTTTGTCGCCAAGGTTGATACGCTTGTGTCTTCTTTAAGCTCTGCCCGTGAGCAAATTAACACCAATAACACCGAAAGCCGCAAACTTGCCGAGCAGTTTGACAGCATTATTGCCGAAATGACAAAATGAAAGAATATAAAGTAAATTCCAAAGATTTAAAGGCTCTGTGCGAAAAACTTAACGCCGGTGACCGAGTGTTGCTCTCAGGCACGGTTTACACCAGCCGCGACGCCGCGCACAAGCGTATTTTCGAGTTACTTGAAAGCGGCGACAAACTCCCCTACGAAATAAACAATTCGGTTATATATTTTGCAGGTCCTACCCCAACTCCTCCCGATTTGGCAATCGGCAGCTGCGGGCCGACTACATCGTCACGAATGGACTTTTACACACCCCGCCTTCACGATTTGGGACTTACTGCAACTGTCGGTAAAGGCGAGCGCAGTGAAGAAGTGATTGACTCTATTATAAGAAACAAAGCCGTTTATCTGTGCGCCATCGGCGGCGCCGGAGCGCTTGCGGCACAGCATATAACCTCAAGCAAGGTTATTGCTTTTGAAGATTTAGGCTGTGAATCGGTAAAAGAGCTTGAATTTTCCGATTTTCCGCTGATTGTTGCCATTGATTGCCACGGCGGAAACATATTTAAAAGATAAATTTTAAGCAAGATGTATTTTGCATCTTGCTTTTTTATTTATTTTATGTATAATATAATTAAAGTGTTCCATTTGGAACATTTTTACAGAATAGGAGGTGTGAACCATAAACTGTTTTTTGTTCGACGGATTAACAGGTAATGAAGTATCGGATATATGCTCTTCGCTTGACCGACCCGTTCAATTTTCAAAGGGTGAGGAACTTTACCGAAACGGTGTGATTGCTTTTTTGGTAAACGGCAAGGCAACAATAAAAAGGCTTAATGACATGGGCGACAGTATTACCATTCGCTCAATTTCATGCGGAGAAATTTTCGGTGCGGCTTCGGTTTTCGGCAATTCTAATTGCGTTACAAGCAGTATAACTGCCGACACCGTATGTGAAGTAATTTATATTTCGCAGGAAAAGTTTTGCAACATAATAAAGCAATATCCGCAAATGTCGGTTAACTACATAAAATATTTAAGCGACAGAATACGCTTTTTAAACCGCAAGCTTGACGCATTTACCGCAAAACTTACCGAAGAAAAGCTGTACGAATTTTTACTGTCGCAGTCAGACAGCGAGGGTAATGTTAATTTAAACTTCGGTATTGCAGAGCTTGCACGAAGGCTTAAAGTAGGCAGAACAAGCATTTACCGAGACATTTCGGCGCTTGAATCCAAGGGACTTTTAAACAGATGCGGTCACAGCTTCAAAATTTTAAAATAGGTGATAAAAAATGAAAAAACTGTTAGCAATTATTTTAACCCTTACACTTGTGTTTGCCTTTGCAGGCTGCGGCAGCAACAAAGATGTAGTTTCTTCCGCACCCGAGGTATATACCGCCGTTGATATGTCGGTTGCCTGCATGACAGGTCCTACCGGTATAGGAATGGCAAAGCTTATGGCAGATGCCGAAGCCAAAACCACAGCAAACAACTATTCATTCACGGTAGCAACTGCGGCTACCGATATAACCGGTAAATTTTTAAACGGTGAAATCAACATTGCGTCGGTTCCTACAAATGTTGCCGCCACACTCTATAATAAATCCGAAGGCAAGGTAAGAATGCTTGCGGTTAACACCTACGGTGTGCTTTCTATTCTTGAAAAAGGCGACACAATTAAATCTGTAGCCGATCTTAAGGGCAAAACCGTTTATTCAACCGGCAAGGGTCAAAACCCCGAATTTATTTTAAAATATATTCTCACCGAAAACGGCATCGACCCCGAAAAAGATTTAACAATCAACTTTGTTTCAAGCGAAGATTTAGTTGCAAAGCTTATAAGCGGCGAGGCTGAAGTTGCAATGGCGCCGGAGCCTGCCGCTACCACGGTTATGGTTAAAAATCAAGAGCTTAACCGCGTGCTGAGCATTAACGACGAGTGGGCAAAGGTTTCAGACACCAAGCTTATGATGGGCTGTGTTATAGCACTTGACAGCTATATTGAGGCAAACCCCAAAGCCGTTGAAAAGTTTTTAGAAGAATATGAGGCATCTATTAAATTTGCAAGTGAAAATATTGACGAAACAGCTACCCACTGCGCAACCTATAAAATTACGGCAAGCGATGTTATAGCAAAAAAAGCAATACCCACCTGCAACCTCTGCTATGTTACCGGCAAGGATATGAAAAACAATGTAAACGGCTATTACGGCGTTTTATTTAATGCAGACCCAACATCTATCGGAGGTAAATTGCCCGCTGATGATTTGTACTACAAAGCAAACTAAAACAGATATTTTAAAAAAGATTATAAAATTCGTATGTGTAGCGACCTTCTGGATACTTGTTTGGGAGGCCGCTTCCCGTATTGTAAGCCGTAACAACGAATTACTGTTGCTTATTTTACCGAGCCCGTTTACCGTTTTTAAAAAATGGGTTAATATTGCCTTTACAATGCCCTTTATAAAATCAGAAGCGACAACCCTGCTTCGAATTTTCACAGGCTTTATTATAGGCTGTGTTTCGGGATTTTTTATAGGTGTTACAACCCACATTTCAAGTCTTGCCTATTCTTTGCTGTCACCGATACTTAAAATAATACGCGCAGTACCCGTTGTTGCAATTATTATATTGATGTACCTTTTCTTTAACAGCTCTACCCTCCCCGTTTTGATTGTTTGCCTTATGGTATTACCCATTATTTGGCAAACCGTTCATGACGGTCTTAATAACACCGACAAATCAATTTTGGAAATGGCACATGTATTTAACCTTTCAAAACTTAAGGTATTTACCAAAATAAAATTACCCGCCATTACGCCGAGTCTTATAACTGCCTGCGTTAACGCATTGGGGCTTGCATGGAAATCGGGTGTTGCGGCCGAGGTTATTTGTCTGCCCGAAAAATCTATCGGCAGTATGCTTTGGCAAAGTAAAGGCAATGTAAATTATGATGAGGTTTATGCATTAACGCTTACCGTCATTTTGCTTAGCATAGTTATTGAGTATTTGCTTAAATTTCTCTGTAACAAATATCTTTTAAAAAACGGAGGTATGCCGAATGATTGAACTGAAAAACATATCGTTTTCTTACGGTGAGCTTCAGGTTTTAAAAGATTTTAATTTATCGGTAAAGGGCGGCGAATGTGTTCAGCTTTGCGGTGCGTCGGGCGCAGGCAAAACAACTGTTGCGCGCATTATTTTAGGCCTTGAAAAGCCGCAAAAAGGCAGCATCATTGTGCCGTCAAAAATATCTGCCGTTTTTCAAGAGGAAAGATTGCTTCAAAACGCCGATGTGCAAAAAAATGTCCGATTGGTTTTAACAAAGGAGCAATATAATCTCGCAGATGACTTGTTGAAAGAATTGGGCTTATTTGAGGTTCGGAAAAAACGGGTTTCGGAGCTGAGCGGCGGCATGAAGCGCCGCGTCGCGCTTGTAAGAGCCGTTGCCTTTGCGGGTGATGCGTTAATTCTTGACGAACCGTTTAACGGACTTGACTCGGAAAACAAAGCGATTGCGGCACACCTTATCAAGCGTGAGTTTATTCAAAAAAACAAGCCTGTTTTACTTATCACGCATATAGAAGAAGATGCACAGCTGCTTGATGCAAAAACCGTATATATATAAAAATTCTCGGCAGATTACTGCCGAGAATTTTTAGTTTTAAAACACCATAATACCTGTGCCTGAGCCGATAGGTTTATTTGAACTTATACGCTGTATATACGCGCGTCTTAACGAGGTATCATCGGGCAGTTTTTTAACATCACCGTCATACAAACAGTCGAACAAACGCCATACCTCGCTATAATTTTTGTGGTCATTTGATTTTACTATTTCAAAGTCGTCATAAAATTTCGAAAGATTCGAGTCGCCATTTAAAACGGTTCTGTTCCAAGGGTAAAGCAACCAGCTGTCACACATAAAAATTATTTCTTCTCCGTATTCATGCATAAAAAATTCTTTTGCGCGGCGGTATGAGTCAAGTACCGATTCGTGCTCCAATCGGGTTCCCGTGCGCGGAATATGTATGCCCAAAACCTTTTTACCCTTCGCTATGTGTCTGCCGAATGCGTCACATTCAAAATCGATATACTTTGTTTCAAACTGCAATCTGCCCAAGGCAATGATTTTTAAATCAAAAATACCTGCATACCATTCCGGCACAAAGGTGCCGTTTTTGCCGTAAACAAGACGGCATTCTTCTAACTTATATTTCAAATTGCATATTGTGTCATAAAAAATCTTATCGCTTATACCCTTTTGTTTGTATTTGTTGTGAAGTTCGGGCAGCATACAAACAAAAAGCAGCATGTATGCGGTGTATTCACAAATATCAGACCTTTCGGCAAATGACTTTATATCCTCCAAAGCTTTGTAAAAATCAAAATCACTCTTGCCGTAGCGTGATACAATTTCAGAAAAATCCGAACACTTAGAGCATTTTTCAAGAACGGTAAGCAGCTCCTCTCGGGCGTCCTTCGGAAAATTCATTTTTTCCGTAAATTCTTTTGCGTTTTCGCAAATCAAGTTTAAACTTCCCCCTAAATTACGGTAACATTTTTAAATTCTATTTTCAAATCTAACTCTTCGATTTCAAGGCTTATAGGCAAACCCGAAAGTGAATATATAAAATCGTATTTGTAATCATCGGATTTACCGGTAATTTTACAGTTTTCATCATCACAATCTGCCGATTTGTTTTCAGAAATATCTTTTATCAGGTTATATAAAATTTTTATAACCGAGCCTTTCGGAAGCGTGTCGGAGTCGGTTGTGTATCTGACACCCTTTAATTCGGCCTCAGCACCGTTTTGCGATATTGTTAAACATAAATCTTCAATTTCAATCGGTTCTTTCACAACCAATTTTATAACATCATCGGATATTTCGGTGTTGCAAACAAATTTTTCTTTGCCGTAATCAATTTCCGCAACAAAAGAAATGTTATTTAAAATCGGCTTGGCTTTTGTGCTTTTTGAACATCCGCACAGGCAAATAAATAACAAGGCAAGCGTTAAAGCAAAAGGTCTTTTAAACAAAAAAATCACCTAATCTGAAATTGTTTTAAGCCCCTCAATAATATCGCTCGGAAGCATTGACCTTGTTGTAACGGTCTTTGCCAGCTTATCGGCAACAGCACCGTGCAACCAAACCGAATTAAGTACCGCGTCAAGCGGAGTATAGCCTTGAGCAAGGCGCGATACAATCATACCCGAAAGCACATCACCGCTGCCTCCCGTTGCCAGACCGTCGTTTCCCGTTGTGTTAAAGAAAATTCTGCCGTTAGGTGTTGCAACAATTGTGTTAGTGCCTTTAAGCACCAAATAGCAATTATTTTCAACGGCAAATCTTTTGGCATATTTTACTCGGTTTGACTGAATTACATCGGTGGTTGTGTCGCAAAGCCGCGCCATTTCGGCAGGATGCGGAGTCAGAATTAAAGGGGCTTTGGCTTTTCTTATAATATTTATGCCGCCCTGTAACGCATTTATGCCGTCGGCGTCAATAACCATGGGAATTTGTGATATTTCCAATGCTCTTAAAACTAATTTTTTTGCATCTTCACTGCGACCTAAACCGCAACCTATAAGCAATGCATCACTTGATGATATTGCCGACAGGACAGTTCTGTCATAAAACAGCGGCGCCCCGTTTACTGCGGTTTCGACGGGTATTGTAACCGCCTCCGGCACGCTCGAAGTAAATGCCGAATAATTTTTGTCGCAAACAAGCGCTTTGACTATACCCGCCCCGCTTCGAAGCGCCGCACGGGCAGCCAAAATTTCGGCGCCGCACATACCGTAGCTACCGCAAAACAGTAACGCCGTACCAAAGGTACCCTTATGTGAATTTTTAGGCCTTTTAACAGATTTGGGTTTGTCTATTGTAAGGTAGGCATATTCTTCGATAGGCAAGCCGATATCAAGAACTACGGTTTCACCGCAAAACTCGCTTGTGGCGTCAAGCAGCTGACATAACTTATACGCAGAAAATGTAAGTGTTAAATCTGCTTTAAATGCAACCGCAGGCTCACCGCCGTCGCAAAACAGTCCGCTTGGAATATCGACTGCTATTTTAACACATTTATAAGCATTTATTTTTCGAATAAGATTTGACAGCTTTTCCGATAAATTCCGATTGAGTCCTATTCCGAAAAGCGAATCAATAACGAAGTCGAAATCACCTTCAAAATCATCAATTGTTTCTATTGATTTAACCCCGTCTTTAAAATTCAAAGCAGTATCGGTTGCCGGAAATCCCATAGGTGTAAGCAGGCATACATCGGCGCCCCTGTTTTTAAGGTCGGCGGCAATAACCAAACCGTCTCCCCCGTTGTTGCCGTTTCCGCACAAAACGCATATCCGTTTACCTATTACATTGTATCTTTTTAAAATCTCATCGGCTGCGGCATCACCCGCAAGTTTCATTAACCGAGTATAAGAAAAAATGCCGCATTCTACGGCATTATCTTCTGCATTTTTAATTTGAGCGGCAGTTAAAACCTTCATAAAATCACCCTATATCAAATTTTCCGCCACATATTTAGGCAAAAACTTTTTCATAGCATCGCGCATTCTTTCATCAGGCGCAATAACAACGGTGTGCTTTTGTTTGCCTTCGGGGTGAATTACCAAAGCATAAGCGTTTGAATCATCCTTATTACAGGCAAACAGGCAATCCTTTAAAATGTCCTGCGGTAAATCGTTTCGGTATTTTTCTATGCGTTCAACCGCGGTCAGATCAAAACTTAAAACACGCTTTCTTGAGCTTTTTGATGTTATTTTATCAATATCCATACTCGAATTGGTGATAATATATTCATATTCAATACTTAACATTGAATACAATTTATATACGCCGTACAGGATTAAAAATATAACAATCAGCGCAAGGTTCCCTAAAAGATTTAACGAAACCGTCATTAACAAAACAGCAGCAATGGCGATGCCGATATATGCAAAATAAGTTTTAGCTGTTTTTTTAATGACAACAAGCTGTTCAAAAAATGTATCCATTTAATTTACCTCCGAATGCTGTACTTGCATTATATATCATTTTAGTATATAATTGTAAAAAAATCAAGTATAGGTTTAAAAATAATACAGAATTAAGGTGAAAACATGAAAATTAAACCTGGATTTAATTTAGAAACCGAAAACGGTCAAACCTTTATTACATGCGACAAAAGCATAAACCCAGATTATAACGCATCTATTTTCTTAAATGACAGGGCAGTTTTTTTGTGGAAAATGTTGCAAAACGGTAATACAACCAAGGATCAAATGCTTAACGGTCTGCTTGAAAAATTCGATATTTCAACCGTGCTTGCGCTAAATGACATTGATGTCATTATAAGAACTTTAAGAGAAAACGGAATTTTAGAAGAATGAAAAATAAAACTGTCACAAACAAATGGATATTTAATCACTCAAAGCCGTTCATTCCGTGGGTGGTTTTCATTTCTGTTTTAAACATAATATCGTCGGTTGCATACATTGTTTTGGCAAAGCTTTCTCAGCAAATTATCGACAGTGCAAAGGGCGGCATTGCCGATTCATTTATAACAGCGAGTGTATTGCTATTTTCTTTTTTATTGCTACATACTCTGATTGAAGCCTCGGTATCGCTTATAACCGCCAAAATTTCGGCTAAAATGAGTGTCGGTTTGAAAAATCATATGTTTTCGGTTCTGATGCGAAAGAAGTATGCCGAAGTATCCGAATATCATTCGGGCGACCTGCTCAACCGTTTTTCATCAGATGTCGAGATAGTTGTAAACGGCAGCATCGGACTTGTGCCTTCTTTGGTTTCAATGCTTACAAAAATTATTGCCGGCTTTGCCGCTATTTGTATTCAGAATTATATGTTTGCTTTTGCAATAATAATTGTCGGTTTTATTTTTCCGCTGATGGGCAGGATACTTAGCCGTAAATATAAGAACATACACAAATCGGTTCAACAAACCGAAGGTTTAACCCGTTCGTTTTTGCAGGAATGTTTTGAAAATATTGTTGTAGTTAAAACATTTTCGGGTGAAAAACCGTTTTTGATTAAGCTTAATGAATATTTAGAGGACAACCGAAACTTAAGAGTAAAAAGAAGTCTTTTTGCGACCGTTATTTCAACACTTCTGTATCTGTTTTTCAGCCTTGGCTATTATGCGGTTCTTGTATGGGGAGCAAACCGAATTGCAAACGGTTTTATCACAGTGGGAACACTCATATACTTTTTGCAGTTAATCGCAATACTTCGCGCACCATTGCAAAACATATCGGGTATTATTCCTAAATATTATTCGACCGTTGCCTCTGCCGAGCGATTGATTGAGCTTGAAAATTTAGAAAATGAAAATGCGTTACCTACACCCTGTAACACCTTTGAATTTGAGAATATATGCGCCGAAAACTTAACCTTTGCCTATACAAACGAAATTGTTTTGCGTGACAATACTTTTTTTGTCAAACGCGGAACAATAACGGCCGTCACGGGCCGTTCTGGCAGCGGAAAAAGTACCCTATTTAAACTACTGCTCGGTTTGTTTCCGCCAACGGCAGGCAGTCTTACCTTTGACGGTAAAATACCCATAAACGAAACCACCAGAAATATGTTTTCGTATGTGCCGCAGGGCAATATGATAATATCGGGCAGCATACGCGATAATATTTCACTGTGCGATAAAACAGTCGGCGACGATGATATTATAAAAGCCGCAAAAGCCGCTGCTATTTATGACTTTATAAAAACATTGCCCGATGGGCTTGACACCGTGATTTCAGAACGCGGACAAGGCCTTTCGGAGGGTCAGGTGCAAAGAATTGCCATTGCGCGAGCGCTGTTGTTTAACGCCCCTATAATATTGCTTGACGAAGCAACCTCGGCATTGGACCAAACAACCGAAACACAGTTGCTTAATAACCTTAAAACACTTACCGATAAAACCATTATTTTTATAACGCACCGTAATACATCGCTTGGCGTTTGCGATAAAATTTTGCATTTAAGCAACGGTACTTTTACAGAAAAATAAACCCAAAAATTAAAAGGCTCTGCTGTATTTCAAGCAGAGCCTTAAACTTGTCATAGTAAGATTAGATTTCAGCAAAATACTTAATAGTACGAACCATCTGACTGGTGTAGCTGTTTTCGTTATCGTACCAAGAAACAACCTGAACCTCATAAAGGTCGTCGGCAATCTTTGATACCATTGTCTGAGTAGCGTCAAAGAGTGAGCCGTAACGCATACCGATAACATCTGAAGAAACAATTTGGTCTTCATTATAACCGAAAGAATCGGAAGCGGCAGCCTTCATAGCGGCATTGATGCCCTCTTTTGTTACATCGGCGCCTTTAACAACAGCGGTAAGAATGGTTGTTGAGCCGGTAGGAACCGGAACACGCTGTGCAGAACCGATAAGCTTGCCGTTGAGTTCGGGGATAACAAGGCCGATAGCCTTTGCAGCACCTGTGCTGTTAGGAACTATGTTAGCGGCACCTGCGCGTGCACGGCGAAGGTCGCCCTTTCTGTGAGGACCGTCAAGAATCATCTGATCGCCGGTATATGCGTGAATTGTGCTCATAATACCGCTCTGGATGGGAGCATAATCGTTAAGAGCCTTAGCCATGGGAGCAAGGCAGTTTGTTGTGCAAGAAGCGGCTGAAATGATGGTATCTTCTTTTGTAAGGGTGTTTTCGTTTACGCTGTAAACGATTGTGGGAAGGTCATTGCCTGCGGGAGCAGAAATAACAACCTTTTTAGCACCTGCATCAATATGAGCCTGTGATTTTTCTTTTGAGCAGTAGAAGCCTGTGCATTCAAGAACAACATCTACACCCAACTCACCCCAAGGAAGATCCTTTGCGTCTTTTTCAGCATAGATTTTAAGGGTTTTGCCGTCAACAGTAATGGTACCTGCCTCATCGTCGGCGGAAATAGTGTGACGGTTTTCACCGATATAACCGCAGTAACCGCCCTGAGCTGTGTCATACTTTAAAAGATTAGCAAGCATTGAGGGCTTTGTGAGGTCGTTGATAGCTACTACATCGTAGCCTTCAGCACCGAACATTTGACGAAATGCGAGACGACCGATACGGCCGAATCCGTTAATAGCAACTTTAACCATTGGAATAAACCTCCTAAATTTTTCTATATGGTATTTTACCCTATTTATTATGATTTTTCAAGTATTTTGTTAAAAAATAAACAACTTTTTATTTTTTTATTTATTT
>ERZ780149.3324-NODE-3324-length-13613-cov-2.787506_pt1 | contig 13613 bp, 10 predicted proteins | sample MGYA00511367_ERZ780149 | MGnify/ENA primary metagenome ERZ780149 (study PRJEB29588, sample SAMEA2153852) | human gut metagenome | biome: human gut; feature: human-associated habitat; material: faeces | place: Denmark | collected 2008/2010 ... | reverse complement strand
TGAATTCAAGAACAACGTAAAAAAAGCATGGTGGAAAAAATTCATACAGGAATCAAAATATAATGTAGGTCTTGACTGTGCAATCCTTATGAACCCAGAAACATGGGTTGCATCGGGTCACGTCGGCGGTTTCTCGGATCCTCTTATGGACTGTAAAGAATGTAAATCACGTCACAGAGCGGACAAGCTGATTGAAGACTTTGCACACGAAAAAGGTGAGGACATCACAGTTGACGGTTGGAGCAAAGAAAAGATGGTTGAATACATCACAGAAAATAACATTGTCTGCCCAAAATGCGGCAAGCAAAACTTTACTGATATTCGTGAATTTAACCTTATGTTCAAGACATTCCAAGGCGTTACAGAAGATTCTTCATCAGTAGTATATCTTCGTCCAGAAACTGCACAAGGTATTTTCGTAAACTTCAAAAACGTACAACGTACAAGCCGTAAAAAAGTACCTTTCGGCATCGGACAAATCGGTAAATCATTCAGAAACGAAATCACACCGGGTAACTTCACATTCCGTACAAGAGAATTTGAGCAAATGGAGCTTGAATTTTTCTGTGCACCGGGTACAGACCTTGAGTGGCACGCATATTGGAAAGAATACTGTATGAATTTCTTACTTAACCTTGGTATAAGAAAGGAAAACTTGCGTTTCAGAGATCACTCACCTGAAGAACTTGCATTCTATTCAAATGCAACTGCCGATATTGAATTTGTATTCCCATTCGGTTGGGGTGAACTTTGGGGTATTGCAGACAGAACCGATTATGACTTAAAGCAACATATGGAACACAGCGGTGAAAGTATGGAATATATGGACCCAATCACAAACGAAAAATACGTTCCGTATTGTATTGAGCCGTCACTTGGTGCAGACAGAGTTGCACTTGCATTCCTTGTTGAGGCATATGACGAAGAAGAACTTGAGGGCGGCGACACAAGAGTTGTTATGCACTTGCATCCGGCGCTTGCACCGATAAAGGCTGCCGTTCTTCCGCTTTCAAAGAAACTTGACGAAGGTGCAACAGCTGTATACGAACAGCTTTCAAAGAAGTTCAACTGTGAATATGACAATGCCGGTTCAATCGGTAAGCGTTACAGAAGACAAGACGAAATCGGTACACCGTACTGTATCACATATGACTTCGATTCAGCAGAAGATAACTCGGTTACAGTCCGTGACAGAGATACAATGGAACAGCAGAGAATTAAGATTGACGAACTTGAAAAGTTCTTGGAAGGAAAATTAGAATTTTAATAATGTTGTTGGTGGGGTAAATTGCCATGAAATTTGTTGATGAATTTAAAGATTTTATATCTCGTGGAAACGTAGTTGATATGGCAGTCGGCGTTGTTGTCGGCGGTGCATTTAAAAGCATTGTCGATTCACTTGTTGCCGACATTATTAATCCGGGTATTGCATACGTTGTATCGCTTATAACAGGCGCACTGAAAACCGCCGCTACAAGTACAGTCGGTGACACAAGTGCCGTTGAATCGGTTATGGATATGTCTAAATGGATAATTCCGGGTACATCAATAAATATCGGTAATTTCCTTTCGGCTATTATTAATTTCCTTATCCTTGCATTTATAATTTTCTGCGTAGTTAAGGGACTTAATAAACTAAATGATAAATTCAAAAAGAAAGTTGAGGAAGAAGTCACTCCTGCGGGTCCTACCCAAGAAGAACTTCTTGCCGAAATACGCGATTTGTTAAAAGACAAAGAATAATACAAAACCCAATCGAACGAAATTCGATTGGGTTTTCTTTTATTTTTCTATTTGCTTTACCTCTGCATACGGCTTCATATTTCCATTCCACACATATACATCTATACTGTCATATTCCGTATCACTCAAATCAACCTCCGCCGTCATATTATATATGTCAGGTGTCACAATCTTTTTAAGTTCATTACCTTTTCTGAACGCAACATACATCAATTCGTCATCTTCTTCAAAATTAAGCGATACGATAAGTTTGTTATCTTTTATTTCACACTCAATTTTATTGTTCGTTAAAACAGTCGGCATTGGTGTGACTGTCGGAGCAGCCGTTGGTGTTGCCGTTGGACTTGACGTTACTGTCGGCATCGGTACTGTCGTAGGCATTGCCGTTGGACTTGACATTACTGTCGGTACTATCGTTGGTGTTGCTGTCGGTTTTACCGTTGGTGTTGCCGTTGGACTTGGTGTTACTGTCGGTACTATCGTCGGTGTTGCTGTCGGTTTTACCGTTGGTGTTGCCGTTGGGCTCGGTGTCGCTGTCGGTACTGTCGTAGGCATTGCCATTGATGTCGCTGTCGGCGTCGGTACTGTCGTAGGCGTTGCTGTTGGTGTTGCCGTTGGTGTCGGTACTGTTGTAGGTGTTGCCGTTGGTGTCGCTGTCGGCATAATTGCCTTAACCGCATTATACGCATTCAATCTTCCGCCGCTTATAACTTTACCTGTAAGTGCCGAAAGCTTGTCTGAACTCGAACACAAAGTTTCTTTAATTTCTTTTGCCAAAATATTCGGATTTACTGCACGCATTACCGCAACAGCACTTGCAACCATAGGTGTAGCCATAGAAGTTCCCGACATTGTTCCGTAACTGCTTGTCGGAATTGTACTGTAAATAACTGTACCCGGTGCTGCAATATCAACACTTGTTGCACCGTAATGCGACGTACTGCTGAGTTCATCACTGCTTGTCGTGTTTGCAACAGAAATTACATTGTCAAGGTCTTTTGTAAGTTGTGACGGATATACCGCCGTTCGATCGTTATCAGGTTGCGGTGTACTTGTCGCAATATTTCCCGCCGCAATAACAAAGAATATATCCGGCACCGCCTCAATCGCCGATTTAACGATACTCACCGAAGTACTTCCCCAACCTGCACCGCCAAAACTGCAATTAATAATATTTATATCATTCTTTTTCGCGTAATTAATCCCTTCTATTATATAAGATAAAGTACTTTTACCACTGCTGTTAAAAATCTTTATTGACGCGATTTTGGCATTACGTGCAACAGACGCCACACCCTTGGAATTGTCGGTCACCGCACTCACAATACCTGCAACGTGTACGCCGTGATTACTCACATATGACACATCACCGTCACTGTCACCGCAATTCCAACCATATATGTCATCAATATAGCCGTTACCGTCATTGTCAATGCCGTCACCGACAATTTCTCCCGTATTCACCCATATATTATCAATTAAATCCTCGTGATTTGTCTGTATACCCGAATCCATAACTCCGACAGCCACATCAGAGCAATCAATATCAAAATCCCAAAGCTTTTTTGCACCGATTAAATCAAGCACAGCTTGCTTTCCGTTTTGATAGTACGTGTCATTAGGTTCGGAAAACTCATATACATTGTAGTTAGGCTCTGCATATTCAATATTCGGCATAGCCTTTAATTTTTCAATCGTATCTATAACATTTTCACGGCTCGGATTTTCCAAATCAAGTACATATATAATAGGCTCTGTTTTATCAGAAAACAAACTGATACTGCTTGCATCGTCACCGAAAATACATTTTGCATCACTGATATTCAATTCTTCAAACGGGTCTGAACACATTGAAACAGCATCGGTAATCTGCGGTTTTAACTGCACAAGCACACTTCCGTAATCAAAATCCAACCCGTCATATTCATCTGCATAAACATTAATCCCCAGCCACATCATAGCCAATAACGCGGCAAAAAATATATATCTGAATCTTTTCATAACCATAGCTCCGTTTTTCAAATTGCTTTAATTTCAGTATATCACTCAATTTTTATAAAGTCAATTTAAACCTCGTTTTTCGCTTGACTTTTTTGTTTTACTATGGTAAAATATTAAGGTACTTTTGGAGAAGTATCGAAGCGGTCATAACGGGGCGCACTCGAAATGCGTTTGCCTTAACAGGCACGTGGGTTCGAATCCCACCTTCTCCGCCAAAGAGAATGCTGATTTTTAATCCGCATTCTTTTTTTACTATGTGAATTTTTATAAAGGAGTAAAACAATGCAGACAGAAGAAAAACAAATGAAGATGAGTTATCTTATAAAGCGCTTTGTACCGTATTTCAAAAAATACAAATGGATACTGATACTCGATCTAATCTGTGCGTCACTGACAACGGTTTGTGAGCTTGTATTCCCAATGCTCGTGCGTTACATAACAAATATGGGTATCAATAACATAGCAGGATTAACCGTCGGAATAATCTTAAAAATAGGACTTTTCTATCTGATTTTAAGAATAATCGACTCTGCGGCAAATTTCTATATGGCTGACACTGGACATATTATGGGAGCAAAAATCGAAACAGATATGCGCCGTGACTTATTCGCGCACCTTGAAACGCTTTCACATTCATACTTTGCCGAACACAAAGTCGGACAAATTATGGCACGAATAACAAGCGACTTGTTTGATATAACAGAATTTGCGCACCACTGCCCCGAAGAATTTTTCATCGCCGCACTGAAAATAATCGTTTCATTTATAATTCTTTGCGGAGTAAACGTACCGCTTACGGTTATTGTGTTCGCATCACTTCCGCTTATATTCTGTTTTGTAAAATTCTTTAATACGCGTATGCGTAAAGCGTTCAAGAAACAGCGTAACCAAATCGGCGAAATTAATTCACAGGTTGAGGATACATTGCTCGGTATAAGAGTGGTAAAGTCATTTGCGACAGAAGAACTTGAAGCTGAAAAATTTGAGGACGGCAACAAAAAATTTCTTGACACAAAAAAACTCGGATATTTCTATATGGCAGGTTTTCAAACATCAAACAGAGCCTTTGAGGGTGTAATGTATTTGATAGTCGTTGTTGCGGGTGCGTTGTTTATGATTAACGGCAAAATCTCCCCTGCCGACCTTACCGCATATCTTTTGTATGTAAGCACGCTCCTTGCCACTTTGCGTACAATCATTCAATTTACCGAACAATTCCAACGCGGTATGACAGGTATTGAGCGTTTCCTTGAAATTATGGACGCACCTGCCGAAATAACAGAAAAAGAAAATGCCGACGAATTGAAAAATGTTCAAGGAAATATAACGTTTGAAAACGTCGGATTTCATTACAGTGACGATGACACAAACGTGCTGTCAAATATAAATCTTAACATCAAGAAAGGCGACAGCGTTGCACTTGTCGGTCCGTCAGGCGGCGGAAAAACAACGCTTTGTAACCTTATCCCACGTTTTTATGACGTCACAGAAGGACGTATTTTAATTGACGGCAAAGATATAAAAAACGTCACATTAAATTCGCTCCGAAATTCAATCGGTGTCGTTCAACAGGACGTTTACTTGTTCTCGGGAACGGTCTTTGAAAACATCGCTTACGGATTAAGCGGTGCAACACGCGAAGATGTTATAAACGCCGCCAAGCTTGCAGGCGCACATGAATTTATTTCAAACCTCGAAAACGGATATGACACATATGTCGGCGAACGTGGAGTTAAACTTTCGGGCGGTCAAAAGCAAAGAATAAGTATCGCAAGAGTATTCTTAAAAAATCCGCCTATACTTATTCTTGACGAAGCGACCTCCGCACTTGATAATGAAAGCGAAAAAATCGTGCAAGACTCACTCGAAAAACTTGCAAAAGGCAGAACAGTATTCACAATCGCCCATAGACTTACAACAATCCGTAACGCAAATATGATTCTTGTCCTCACCGAAAACGGTATCGAAGAACAAGGCACACACCAAGAATTGATTGATAAAAAAGGATTGTACTACAACCTATACAGTATGTACACCTCACTATAACAAACAAAAATGCGGTCTGTATGACCGCATTTTTTTATAGTAGTGGTGCTACTAACCTTATAATATGTCCTAAAAGCTTTGTGAAAATATTAAAATGTTTAACGTCCTCTAATGTAATCTTCTGCGACAATTCAAGCGTGTCTTTGAAATCACGTTCAATATCCATAACCGCCGGTACATTAAGCATATAAGCCGCACATTCATAGTGAAGATACAAACTTCTGTAATCGTGGTTTACCGTACCGACAATGGCTTTTTTACCGTCACTTATCGACATTTTCGCGTGAACAAAACCGGGTGTATATTCGTATATTTCTATACCTGCTTTCAAAAGTTCCTTATAATATGTTCTCGCAAGATAGAACGCATATTTCTTGTCAGGAATATGTGGCATTATAATCTTAACGTCAACGCCCCTTTGAGCCGCATACTTCATACACTCATACATCTCGTCATCAATAACAAGATACGGCGTCATTATATAAGTATATTCCGACGCATTGTTCAGATTATTTATATACGCACGCTTTCCGACATAAACTTCATCAAGCGGAGTATCGCCGAACGGTATTACAAATCCGTCCGTACTTACGGAATATTTTTTTGACGCTTGGATATATTCACCGCAATCCTCAATGTGTTCATCATTTACGTTCCACATTTCAAGAAACATCGCCGTAAATCCCGCGACCGCCTCGCCTCTGAGCATAAATCCCGTATCTTTCCAATGCCCGAAACGCATCTTTTCATTAATATATTCATCTGAAATATTTATCCCACCGCAAAACGCCACCGCACCGTCTATAACCATTATTTTTCTGTGGTCACGATTGTTTTGGTGAGTTGACAAAAGCGGTACAATCGGCGAAAATATACGACATTTAATCCCCTGTCTTTCAAGATATTCATTGTATTTTCGCGGAAGCGTCACGATACAGCCCATACCGTCATACATAACGCGAACTTCAACGCCCTGTTTAACTTTTTTCTTTAAAATTTCAAGAATTTCATTCCACATACGGCTCGTGTGATTTATAATAAAGAACTCCAAAAATATGAATTTTTCCGCTTTCAAAAGCTCCTTTTTCATATCCTCAAACATTCTCTCGCCTATGCTGTAATACTGTACACCCGTATTTGTGTAAGCAGGAGAACCGCCGTATTTCGATAAATACCTTGCAAATCCGTCCTGATTTTTATCGGTCTGATAAATATTTTTCATAACATCATTGTCTTGAACAAGATACTTTTTGTTTGCCTCTTGAATATTCTTGTAATCGTCACCTATATTCATTGACACTCCCTGTGCCCTTGTAAACAGATAAAACAAAGCACCGAATATAGGTATAATCGCAATAAGCGTTATCCACGTCATTTTAAAAGTAGATTCCTCTGTACGATTAATTTCAAATATTATAAGTACGGCACTCAAAACAGTCGAAAGACCGAACAAAACCTTTGAATAGTCGGAAATCCATATATACATTGCAACAAACGTAATGATTTGCATTAAAAGCATTACCATTGCAACGAATTTGTTTGAATATAAAAGTCTGTAAATCTTTTTCATTCAAAATCCTCCTTTCAAACGGCTATTTTAAATTTTTTATATACGCAAACGTTTTTTCTTCCCCTTCTTGCTGCAACATCATAAGCCACCCTTCAAGCAGCTTTGCAGTGTTTGGGTGCATACTTGTTTTAGCATTTCCCTTTAAGAAATATTCTATCGGATTATCGTTTGTATATTTGTCGTCCAAATAAATTTTTCCTGCCGCAACACGGTCGCAAAACATTTCTTTAACATATTTTAACGGCATTTCGACCGCCTCCATACGTCTTGTTTTGGGATTGTAGTCTGTCCAATATTCAAAGTGATGTTTGTTTCTTCCTTTGTGGTGCATCCAAGCCTTTGAATAACCGTATTCACGTCTTTCGCCCTCTGTCGGACTTCTGTCACCGAGATAAAATCTTGCTCCCGGTAAAAATTCAGTCGGTGAATATTTCGACAAATCGTGACGCATACCCTGCCACAAAATTCCGCACCTTAGGCAATGATACATTACCTTGTGACGGTGCCTTGTGATTGTCATAAAATGTTTTATAAAATGCCACATACAGTGATTCTTCCTTTTTCTATAATAGCTTATTATATCACAAATACCGACATTTTACAATACCAAAACGTTGCACCTCTCAAAACAAAAAAATCGGCTGCCAAAATTTCGGCAACCGATTTTCGATTAGTTACTTCTTCTTTCCATTTCCTTATAAATATCTTCCCAAGTCATACCGTTGTCAACCAGCATAACAGTAAGGTGATAAATAAGGTCAGCGGTTTCGTAGCTGATTTCGTCCTTATCGCGGTTTTTACCTGCAATAACAACTTCGGCAGCCTCCTCACCGACTTTTTTCAAAATCTTATCTTCGCCCTTATCGAACAAGTAATTTGTATAACTGCCCTCTTCAGGGTGTTCTTTTCTGTCCATAACTACAGCCTGTTCACGCGCAAATACATCTGTCTTAGTCTGTTCCTTTGCGTCCTCAACAAGCTTGCCGTCCTCAATCTTTCTGAAGAAACAACTTCTGTTTCCCGTATGACACGCAGGGCCGGCAGGATTAACAAGCACAACAAGACAATCGCAGTCGCAGTCAACGCGAACTTCTTTAACGTACATATAATTACCCGAAGTATCGCCCTTTACCCAAACTTCCTGTCTGCTTCTTGACCAAAAAGTTGCTCTGCCTGTTTCAAGAGTTTGCTTAATCGTGTCCGCATTCATATATGCAACCATAAGCACCTCGTTAGTTTCAATATTCTGCACAACCGCCGGAATAAGTCCGCTTGCGTCAAATTTAAGAGTATTTATTAATTCTTTCATTTATGTAATTCCCCTTTCAATTTATATAAAACAAATTTACTTCATTTCCATTAAGTTCCAATTCTTTGCTATATAGTCCACACCCGAAATTATTGTGAATACAACCGAAATCCAAATAAGTATATCTGAAATCAATTTAGGGTGTACACCCAAGAATGTATTTTGAATCGGAAGCAAAAGCATTGCAACGATAATTGCAACCATTTGCGTAACGGTTTTAAGTTTGCCCCACATACTTGCGGCAACAACCTTGCCTTCACCCGCCGCAACAAGTCTTATACCCGCAACCGCAAATTCTCTTACAAGCACAATCATCAATGCCCACACACTCATACGGTCATAGTACATCAATATCAAAAATGCCGCCGTTGTAAGTACCTTGTCCGCAAGCGGATCGACGAATTTGCCGAAAGTCGTTACTTGATTATATTTTCTTGCAACGTGACCGTCTATTGCATCAGTTATCGACGCAAGTACAAAAACACCAAGTGCCGCATAATGACACATTACGTTATCTATCATAAACAACACCATAAATATCGGTACAAGAACTACACGAATCATTGTAATTTTATTAGCTGTATTCATCAAATCACCTCCGCTTGACCTGTAAGGTCATATTCATCTGCGTCAAGAATTTTCACTTTTATAATATCGCCCGGAGTAACTTCTTCCTCCGTTGCAAAATATACTTTTCCGTCAACATCAATACTGTCGCCGCGACTTCTGCCGTAGAACAAGAAACTTTCTTCATCGTATCCCTCAACCAAAACTTCAAGTGTTTTGCCAAGCTTAGCCTTGTTAAGTTCAAGCGATATTCCCTGTTGAAGTGTCATAAGTCTGTCAAGACGTTCTTCCTTGATTTCCTCATCAACCTGATTCGGAAAATCAGCCGCAGGAGTATCTTCTTCCTGTGAATATGTGAAAGCACCCATTCTGTCAAAACGCACCTTTTTAACAAATTCATAAAGGTCGTTAAACTGTTCCTCCGTTTCACCCGGAAAGCCTACAATTATAGACGTTCTGATTGTGCAGTCAGGCATTTTTTCTCTTATTTTATTGATTCTCTCAACCATTTGTTCTTGAGTTGTACGTCTTGCCATACGTCTTAAAATCTCATTGTTGCCATGCTGTACGGGCATATCGATATAATTGCATATTTTATCATATTTAGCCATTGTATCAATAAGACTGTCCGTAATAGCCTCGGGATAGAAATAATGCACTCTTATCCACTTGATACCGTCAACCGTGACAAGTTTTTCAAGCAACTTATCAAGCGAATATTCGCCGTACAAATCTTTTCCGTAACGTGAAGTATCCTGTGCAATAAGTATAAGTTCCTTAACACCGTTTTTCGCAAGATTTTCAGCTTCTTCAACTATATCTTCAATTTTTCTGCTCCTAAAATGTCCTCTAATCATAGGAATAGCACAATAAGTACAGTTATTGTCACAACCGTCGGCAATTTTCAAATATGCCGTATATGACGGTGTTGACAAAATTCGCGGAAGCCGTTCATCCGGAGTTCTGTCATTATGACCGCATATTACAGGCTTTTCGCCCTTAAACGCCTCGCGGATAACCTCCGCGATTTTATCATAATCACCTGTTCCGACTATTGCATCAACCTCGGGCAGTTCGATTAAAATATCACTGCTGTATCGTTCTGCCAAGCAACCTGTCGCAATAAGCAATCGACATCTTCCGTTTTTGTATTGAGCCATTTCAAGTATAGCGTCTATTGATTCCTGTTTAGCCGACTCGATAAAACCGCAAGTATTTACGATTATGACATCGGCGTCCGACGGATTATACGTTATATTAAAACCGTCATTTGCCAATATACCGAGCATAATTTCGGCATCTGTCTGATTTTTCGCACAGCCAAGTGAAACAAGACCGATGTTATACATAAGTTTACTCTCCATATTCTTCTTTTATATTATCTATACAATTTTTAATGTCAGAAAAGCCGTAACCTCTGTACATAAAATATCGTATACATTTATCAATGTTTTTCTTTTCAAAGTCACCTTTAAGCCTTTTTTCAACAAGAGGCAAAAGCATATCTTCTTCGTCCTCATCAAGATACGAAACCGCCTCCTCAACGTATTCCGCATCTATACCCTTGCTGTAAAGCTCGGACTTAATACGTCTTTTACCGTATTTTTTCAAATTTTTTAAATCCTTTGCCTTTGCAATCGCATACTTTCTGTCGTCCAAAAAGCCGTAATTTCTGCAAAATTCAAGAATTTCATCTATATCTTCTTCCTTTGCACCGGCTCTTTTCAGCTTATCCGAAAGTTCACGCTCACTGTGTGAACGAAATTCAAGCAATCTCAAAGCCTTGTCTTTAGCCTCATCAAAGGTCAGTTCTTTTTTTTCTCTGTTATATCTCATAATACAAAGTAACCAAATAATTCTCCAAAATTAATTCCGCCGATAACCTTATCCTTGTATTTGCCTTTCAAATGGTCATATCCGCTCTGCATTTGCTCTGACTTAATGCCATAGCTAAGCGACATATATGCCTCAATGTATGCGGAAAGGTGGTCACATCCGCGTATAATCTGTCCGTCTATCGGATTGTATTTGTCTTCATTATACTTTTCGTTTATCAAGTCCGACGTAACCATATTGATTTCGCCGTCATCAATAATTTTAGAGTCAAATTCATTCTGCGTGTAATACTCTATCTCCCTGTGCCAAGCAGGCGGTAAAAGCGGATAAATAACTTCACGCATTTGTTCATCTTCTATTTCACTGATTATGCTGTCCAAACCCTTGACGCTGTTCTTTACAGGGGACACAATATCCCTTGTCAAAACCTCGGGTAAATCGTGAAAAAGTCCCGAAAAGAAGTTGTTTTCAAGACGTTTTCTGCAAGGATTGTCAAGTTCAAGCGACATAAAGTACGACAAAATCGCAACGACAAGCATATGCCCCATAACAAAAGTTTCGGGCATTCTTACTGCTTTTGCCCACCTTTGTTGGTATCTCAGCTTTCCTATAAGCGACAAAAACTCTTGAAGATACTTACTTCCGGCAAAATATCTGAAGCCGTGAAAAGTATCGCAAGCTGCCAATCCCTGTGCCATTTCGGTTTTAACCTGTTCTATACCGAAAGTCTGCGGATTCATAGGGTAAATTATTTTAAATTCCCAGTTGCTTGCATGGTAATGTGCGGCTTTTAAAATCTGTTTTTCAAGAGATGCGTAGTCTTTGTCAAGATAATACTTTTTCATTCTCTCAAAGAAACCGCCGCCGATACCGTCCATATGTTCTTCAAGCTCGGAAAGTACCCAATTATCTATTTGAAAGCCTTTTTCTTTTACAAGTTTATGATAAATAGGCGGTTTAATGTCAGTAAGCACAATTCTGTGGAAAAACTCAAATATTCCGCCCTCAATAAGCTTTATCATATTAACGCTTTCGCCCTCACACTTTGCAAGCACATAAGCATAAAACATCTTGTGTGCCTGCTTGTCAAGCTCCGTAAAGCCGGTCCAAGGACGGATATGGTCGTTCCAACGCTGAATAGATGCCGCCTCATACATCAGAGAAATAAGAGATTTTTTAATCATTTAATTTTACTCCATCACAATATTATAACCGTTCTTTTCAAGTACCTTAATAACTCTTTCGCCGTGTTCTCTGCCGCCGACTTCACAAGCAATATGAATAATTGCCTCGTTCGGATCAAGTTCTGCACTCAATCTGTCGTGCTGTACCATTACGATATTTGCGTTTGCCTCGGCAAGAATGTGTGAAAGATGTTCCAAACTTCCCGGAATATCAAGAAGTGTAGTCTTAAATTTAAGCTTTCTCTCACGCGTAACAAGACCAAGTTCAATAATTCTGTGAATAAAGCTAACGTCAATGTTACCTCCAGAAAGTACGCAAGCGATTTTCTTACCCTTAACATCAACCTTGTTGTTAAGAACAGCCGCAAGCGGTGTAGCACCGGCAGGTTCAACAACTTGCTTTGTTCTTTCAAGAAGCAGTAAAATAGCCTCTGAGATTTCTGCATCTGATACCGTCACAACATCATCTGCATACTTGTTGATAAGTTCAACAGTTTTGTCACCTGGTATTTTAACCGCAATACCGTCTGCGATAGTAACGGCAGAATCGGTAGTAACGTGTTTTTTCTCTTTAAATGAATTGTAAATTGCAGGAGCGCCCTCAGCTTGTACACCTATAATTTGTACACGCGGATTGATTTGCTTTATGCAAGCCGCAACACCGGCCAAAAGACCGCCGCCGCCAGCCGGTACAAGTACCATATCAACAGTAGGTAAATCCTCAAGAATTTCTATACCGATTGTACCTTGTCCTGCCATAACTTCAAGATCGTCATATGGGTGAAGGAAAGTTGCACCCTCTTTTTCTTGAATTTCAACCGCTTTTTTGTAAGCGTCGTCATAACAATCTCCGTAAAGCACTACCTTGGCACCGTAACCCTCTGTCGCACTCACCTTAGCGATAGGAGCAGACTTCGGCATAACGATAGTTGCGGGAATGTTGTGAACGTGTGACGCATACGCAACACCTTGTGCATGGTTGCCGGCAGATGAAGCAACGGCTGAAGTAATTTCGCCTCTTTCAACAAGTGCGGCAATCTTATTTGACGCACCTCTTATTTTAAATGAACCTGTTTTCTGTTGGTTCTCAAATTTTAAATATATCTCTCCGCCTGTCATGTCAGAGAAAGTTTTAGATGATTCAATCTTAGTTCTGTGAATAGTCGGCTCAAGACGTTTAGCCGCAAGTTCAATTTCTTTTAATTCCAAATCCATTTTTTTCGCAAGTCCTTTCTTACTTTTCCTTATCTTATAATTATACCGCAATTATATCTATTTTTCAATAGCAGATTTTATTTATATGCAAAATCATTATATTATTCACAAAATAATTCTCCGTTCCTCTCATTCATTCGTA
>ERZ780149.3319-NODE-3319-length-13631-cov-2.185253_pt1 | contig 13631 bp, 10 predicted proteins | sample MGYA00511367_ERZ780149 | MGnify/ENA primary metagenome ERZ780149 (study PRJEB29588, sample SAMEA2153852) | human gut metagenome | biome: human gut; feature: human-associated habitat; material: faeces | place: Denmark | collected 2008/2010 ... | reverse complement strand
ATTATTGTACAGATAGTAAAGCGACATTTGGAATCCTGGGGATATGAGGTCTTTCAGATCGAAGATTTCACTCATGTGATTCAGGAGTTTGTGCAAAAAGATCCACAGCTGGTGCTGCTGGATTTGAAACTGCCGTTTTTTAACGGTTTTCATTGGTGTGAGGAAATCCGCAAAATTTCACAGATACCAGTGATGTTTCTGTCTTCAGCGGCTGACAATATGAATATGGTAATGGCCATGAGCCGGGGCGCAGATGATTTTATCGCGAAACCTTTTGATCTGGATGTGTTAACTGCGAAGGTGCAGGCTGTGCTTCGCAGAACCTATGCCTTTGGTCAGAACAACAGTCTTCTGGAAAGGGGCGGCGTAGTGCTGAATCCTGGAAATGGGACGATTTCAGTGGATGGAAAGCTTGCAGACCTGACGAAAAACGAATTGAAGATATTGCAGATACTATTTGAACATCAGGGGCATGTTGTATCCAGAGAGTCGATTATGACAAAACTGTGGGAGAGCGACAGCTTTGTGGATGACAATACTTTGACAGTAAACATCACAAGAATCCGTCGGAAGCTGGAAGGTCTGGGTGTAGAGAACTTCATTATCACCAAAAAAGGCCTGGGGTACATGGTATGATTAAATATCTGAAAACCAGATGGAAAACAGGTGTTTTGGCTTTACTTATGGTAGCGGTAACGGCTGGAATCCTTTTTCTGTATGATATTCCGCTTGAGCCTGTAGGTTATGTGGCGGTTTTTGAAATGCTGCTGACAGGCCTGGGGCTTATGTGGGATTACCATAAATACCGGAAAAAGCAGGAAAGTCTGCTTTACATAAGAGACTGCGGTAATTTTTCAGAAGAATATCTGGAGGCTCCGGAGAATGAAAATGAGGCTATTTACCGGGAAATCTGCCGTAGTCTGGATGAGAAGAGAATAGAGGCTGAAAATCAGAGAAGTGCTTTTGGTACAGAATTGACAGACTTTTATACGCTGTGGGTTCACCAGATCAAAACACCTATTGCTGCAGCAAGACTGCTTCTTCAGGAAGAGAAGCCCAGACCTCAGGAGATTCAGAATGAGCTTTTTAAGGTGGAGCAGTATGTGGAGATGGTGCTGGGGTATCTTCGAACGGAGGATATGGCTTCAGACATCCGCTTTGAGGAAGTGGATATGGATTCTCTGATTCGTGAGCAGATTCACAAATTTGCCAGAATATTTATTGGGAAAAAGCTTTCTCTGGAGTATCAAGAGGTATCGGAAACGGTGCTTACAGATGAAAAATGGCTTGGCTTTGTGTTGGGACAAATTTTATCAAATGCACTGAAATACACAAAAAAAGGAAAAATATCCATCTATATGAGCAAATCCAGGCCGCATACGCTGGTGATCGAAGATACTGGAATCGGAATCCGTGCCGAAGATTTGCCCCGGGTTTTTGAAAAGGGGTTTACTGGCTATAATGGACGTGAAGAGAACAGGTCTACTGGAATTGGGCTTTATCTTTGCGGAAAGATTATGAAAAGCCTGGATCACGGAATCAGGATAGAGTCGGAGCTTGGAAAAGGGACGAAGGTATTTCTGGAACTGGGAAGGAAGAAGATGGATCTATATTAGAGCGTGTTCGGAAAAAACAATCTCGCAGTCTGCACGCCCCACTTTTCGGTGTATTTTGCAGATTGCAAGATTAATTTTTTTACATGCTTTAGATGGTGGGGACAAGAAGAGAGTATGAAAGCGATAAAGAAGGTTTTAAACAATATTTTTATTGATGGTTTAAGTGGAATGGCTTTGGGGTTGTTTTCTACTTTGATCATCGGAACTATTTTGAAACAGATTGGTGATTTGATGGGCGGTACATATGGCGCTTATTTAAGTGCATTTGCAGTGGTTGCCCAGAGGCTTACAGGTGCCGGAATCGGCATCGGTGTTGCGTATAAATTCCGGGAATCTACTTATGTGCTGTTGTCGGCTGCGGCAGCAGGAATGATTGGGGCTTATGCATCAAACCTTATTGCAGGAACCCTGTTGTCTGATACAGGGGCATTAGTGTTATCCGGTCCTGGCGAGCCTCTTGGAGCATTTGTGGCTGCATATGTGGGAATTACGATTGGGAGGCTGGTTGCCGGAAAAACAAAACTGGATCTTCTTATTACACCAGCAATCACCATCCTTTCCGGTGGTGCTGTAGGGATACTGGTAGGACCGGGAGTATCAAGCTTCATGACATGGCTTGGCAACCTGGTAAACTGGGGAACTGAGCAGCAGCCAATCCTGATGGGAATTGTGGTTTCTGTCATCATGGGAATGGTACTGACTTTGCCAATTAGTTCTGCAGCTCTTGGAATTATTCTGGGGCTGAATGGCGTGGCAGCGGGTGCGGCAACGATCGGATGCTGCTGTCAGATGATTGGATTTGCAGTGACAAGTTTTAAGGATAATGGCGTGGGCGGTCTTTTTGCCCAGGGAATTGGAACCTCCATGCTGCAGATCCCTAATATTATGAAGCGTCCGCTGATCTGGCTGCCTCCTACACTGGCATCTGCTATTTTAGGCCCAATTGCCATTATCGGGCCTTTCCATATGACAAACAATGCAACTGGTTCCGGAATGGGAACCTCTGGTCTGGTTGGACAGATCATGACTTACCAGACTATGGTGGCAACAGAATCACCGGTGCTGGTAATTCTGAAAATTGTATTGTTCCACTTCCTACTTCCGGGACTGTTATCCTATGTGATTTACCGCGGAATGCGAAATATGGGATATATTAAAGACGGACAGATGAAGCTGAATGTGTAAGGAATATAAAATAAATATTGACATCTAATGAATGTTAGAATATACTAACAACATAAAGGAGCTTATAGGTAATCTGAAAGGAGTATCATATGGGAACAGTAGTTGTTGGTGCTATCGTAGTCGTAATAGCAGGTCTGGCAGTGAGAAGTATTGTGAAGGATAAAAAAAGCGGAAAAGGCTGCAATGGTAATTGTGGAAGCTGCGGCGGACACTGCCACTAAGATGTGAATGAGGCACTGGTATTTTACATAGCTGGTAAATAAGAAGATGAGGAAACTGCTGTATTGGAGAAATCTGATATGGCAGTTTTTTTATTGATAAAAAACAGAATGTGACAAACCCGCGAAAGAATTGCGCACACATTTTGGCACAGATTGTAAATGGTATAAACTGTTATAAAATCAAAAATGCATATATATATTGTATTCTGTAATGTCCATATCATGAAGGGAGTGTTGAAAATGAAAAAGTCACTAAAAAAAATAATAATGGTTGTTCTGACATTTGCTATGATGTTTGCAATGACCGTGCCTGCTTACGCAAAAGAGGCATTTAAAATTCTTAAGACAAATGCAACTATTTATTCTTCTAAAACTATGGAAAATCGCAGATGCTACAATCCGGATGAACGTATTGCCTACATTGGAAAAAGAAAAGTAGTTGTGGAATCCAGTAATACAAAAGTTGCAACTGTAAAGATAAAGGATAATGCTATTTGGGCTACGCCCCAAAAAGCTGGCACAACAACTATTACTGTGAAAACTGAACGGGAAACTTACAAATGTACATTTACCGTGTATAAATATGTAAATCCTGTTTCTTCTGCAAAGGTGGGAAAGCTCACAATTAAAGGAACTGCTTTTAAAAAGAATGCAATTTATAATCTGCGTTATTCCAATTATAAAAATAAGAGTATCGCATTTAAATTTAATCTGAAAAAAGGTTGGAAACTCAGAGGGGGAATATCGTATGCAAGAAGTAACTGGGGTGTAGCGAAGATGTCACCAAATGGCAGCAAAATAAAAGCTGCAGGAGGATCTGGATTTCTTGCTGTTGCATTGGCTGAAAATATCAAGACGGGGCAGAGAGAAAGAATACACATATATTTCAAATAAATTGATAACTTTCAACGTATGGCACTGAACTGCTATATAATTTGTGTGGAGATATAATTTGAAAAGCGTTTTCCGAAATCAAAATATGAAAATCGGAAAACGCTTTTTGTTTAATCTGGTATCTTAATAAAAACAACGAAAAACCACAAAAACCAACCAAAAACACCAACTAAAACAACAAAACTGGTGTTGAATTATGTTGACATCGCATAGCGAATGACGTATAATGAGCATAGAAAACTATGTCATGGAACAACGGACATTTATGTTGCCGACAGAGAGAATATTGTGTTTTGGAGATACAGAATATTATTTCATATGCCGGGACATCCATGAGAAAGGAGAACCATGGAAAAATACAATTCAAGTGAGATTCCGAAATCTTCCAGAATTACCCGTCTGGTAGATCATCTCTATGCCAAGATGCCGGAGATCGAATCTTACAGAGCGAAGCTGATCACAGAGTCCTATAAGGAGACGGAAGACCAGCCGATCATTACCAGAAGAGCGAAAGCTTTTTCCCACATTTTACATAATATTCCGATCATCATCCGTGATGAGGAACTGATCGTGGGAAGTAACTCCATTGCACCGAGAGGATGCCAGACATTCCCGGAATTCTCATTCCAGTGGCTGGAAGACGAGCTGGATACGGTTGCCACCAGAACTGCTGATCCATTCTATATTTCAGAGCAGGCCAAAGCAGATCTTCGCGAGGTACACAAATACTGGAAAGGCAAGACTACCAGTGAGCTTGCCACAGCATATATGGCACCAGAAGCCATTCGTGCAATTGATCACAATATTTTTACACCGGGAAACTATTTCTATAATGGTGTAGGACATGTTACCGTAAAATACTGGGAAGTTCTTGAAATCGGATACGAAGGCATTATGGCGAAAGCACAGGCTGAGCTGGATAAATGCAATGTGGGGGATGGAGATTACGCAGAGCGTTCCCGTTTCCTGGAAGCAGTTATCATAAGCTGCCAGGCAGTGATTGATTATGCAGACAGATATGCAAAGCTTGCCCTTGAAATGGCAGAGAAATGTACAGATCCACAGCGTAAAGCAGAGCTTCTTGTGATTGCATCCAATTGCAGCAAGGTTCCGGCGAAGGGAGCTACCAATTTCTGGGAGGCGTGTCAGTCCTTCTGGTTTGTGCAGCAGCTTCTCCAGATGGAGTCTAGCGGACATTCCATTTCCCCAGGACGTTTCGACCAGTATATGTATCCTTATTATAAGAAGGATATTGAGAGCGGCGCGATTACCAGAACAGCAGCCCAGGAGCTTCTTGATTGCATCTGGGTAAAATTAAATGACCTGAATAAAGTCCGTGATGCTGCTTCCGCAGAAGGATTCGCAGGCTACAGTCTGTTCCAGAACCTGATCGTAGGAGGTCAGGATAAAGATGGCAATGATGTGACCAATGACCTTTCCTTTATGTGTATTGAGGCATCCATGCATGTACATCTTCCGGCTCCGTCCCTTTCCATCCGTGTATGGAATGGTTCTCCTCATGACCTTCTGATCAAGGCAGCAGAGCTTACCAGAACGGGTATCGGACTTCCGGCTTATTATAACGACGAGGTAATCATCCCGGCACTGCAGAACAGAGGACTTTCCCTTGCAGATGCCCGTGAGTATAATATCATCGGTTGCGTAGAGCCACAGAAAGCAGGTAAGACAGAGGGATGGCATGATGCAGCATTCTTTAATATGTGCCGTCCGCTGGAGCTTGTATTTGCCAATGGTATGGATCAGGGCGAGATGGTCGGAATTCCTACCGGCGATGTAACCCAGATGGCTACATTCGATGAATTCTATGATGCATACAGGAAACAGATGGAGTACTGCATTTCCCTTCTTGTAAATGCAGATAATGCCATCGACGTAGCACATGCAAAGCGTTGCCCGCTTCCATTCCTTTCCAGTATGATCGATAACTGTATCGCCCGTGGAAAGACTGTACAGGAAGGCGGCGCAGTTTATAACTTTACCGGTCCCCAGGGATTTGGTATTGCAAACATGGCAGATTCTCTTTACGCCATCCGTCAGCTGGTTTATCAGGAAAAGAAGTTCACAATGGAAGAACTGAAAGAAGCTCTTGCATGGAACTATGGAAAAGGACTGGATGAGCAGTCTGTGAAAGAGATCACAACCGGCATCTTAAGAGAGATGACCGAGAGCGGTGCCAAGGTTGATGCGGATACAGCAGCTGCAGTTTTGAAATCTGTTATGAATGCTCAGATGGCACCTGAGAAGATGGCTAGATATCAGGAAATTCACGACATGATCGCAGAAGTTCCGAAATTCGGAAATGACATTCCGGAGGTTGACTACTTCGCAAGAGACGTGGCTTACACATACACAAGACCATTACAGAACTTTAAGAACCCAAGAGGCGGACAGTATCAGGCGGGACTTTATCCGGTATCTGCAAACGTACCTCTTGGCGGACAGACTGGTGCTACACCAGATGGAAGATATGCACATACTCCGGTTGCAGATGGTGTTTCCCCATCCGCAGGCAAGGATGTGAACGGACCTACTGCAGCAGCAAGCTCTGTTGCAAAACTGGATCACTTTATTGTATCCAATGGTACTCTGTTCAATCAGAAATTCCATCCGTCAGCATTGTCTGGACGTGAGGGTCTTGAGAAGTTCGTTGCACTGATCCGTTCCTACTTCGATCAGAAGGGAATGCATATGCAGTTTAACGTTGTAAGCAGAGAGACACTGCTCGATGCACAGGCACATCCGGAGAACTATAAGCATCTGGTTGTACGTGTGGCTGGTTACAGTGCACTGTTTACCACACTTTCCAAATCTCTGCAGGATGACATTATCAGAAGAACTGAGCAGGGATTCTAAAAAGAAAGTCAGCAGACTCTTATGCAGGAGAGTTATAATTGCCCCATAGCTCACTTCTTAGCGAGATGATAAGTGTGACTGTGAATGGGAACTTTCTGCGAAAAATATAAATGGAATTGCTGGTGGCTTCGTTAAAAGAAGTCTGCTGGCACTTCCGTATAATGGAGAAATCTATGGAATATTTAGACACTACAGGACGTATTTTCGACGTCCAGCGCTATTCCATCCATGACGGTCCTGGAATCCGTACCATTGTGTTTTTGAAAGGCTGTGTGCTCAGATGTCAGTGGTGCTGCAATCCGGAATCCCAGGAATATAAGATCCAGACAATGAAAACTCCAGACGGCGTGAAGACCATGGGACGAGACGTAACTGTCCGCGAGATGATCGAACTGGTAGAGAAGGATCGCCCATACTACTACCGTTCCGGCGGTGGAATGACTCTTTCCGGCGGCGAATGTCTCTGCCAGCCGGAATTTGCCCGTGACCTTCTTCGCGCAGCGAAAGAGCGTGGAATTAATACAGCTATCGAGAGTATGGCTTGTGTTCCCTGGAAAAATATAGAGATGGTACTGCCTTATCTGGATACTTACCTGATGGATATCAAGCATACCAATCAGGAGAAGCATAAGCAGTTTACAGGCAAGCCCAATGGACTGGCTCTGGAGAACGCCAGAAAGGTAGCTCTTTCTGGTCAGACCAATCTGGTGATTCGTGTACCTGTTGTTCCAACGTTCAATGACAGTGTGGAGGAAATCAAGTCTATTGCTTCCTTTGCATCTACATTGCCAGGTGTGAAGAAGATTCACCTTCTTCCATATCACCGTCTGGGACAGGATAAGTACGACTGGCTTGGAAGAGAATACAAGCTGCCGGAGATCCTTCCTCCAGAACCGGAGCATATGGAACTTTTGAAAAAAGCAGTGCATTCTGTCTGTGATCTGGAGTGCCAGATAGGTGGATGAAATAATATTTTATGTGAAAATTTTGAAGAAAGACATTGTGTGGAGAAATCTGTACAGTGTCTTTTTTTGCGTGCATTTCTTATTTAATGTGTTGGGAGGGTGAAAAGTTCTTCAGGAGGGACACATTTGAACAACTTTCAACACACTAAAAGAAAGCCTTTTTCATACATGCTCCAGGAAAAGAAATTGGAAAAAGATTTGCTTAAATTATAATTTTTTTGTATGATAGGTGGTATAATAAATACTTGATGAATTTATATCAACTATTAAAAAAAGCGGAGAAAGAAAACTTTATAAAGACAGTTAGATTGATTGCGGTAAAATCTGGCTGGTGCAAAATACTACAGCATAAGGAGAAAAAGAATGAGAGGACTATACTCATCAAAGACAAAAATCAGACACCAGATTTTTACTGAAATTGCCCGGCTTGCCTATGAGGGCGACATTGAGAAAGAGATGGATGATCTTCCGTACAAAATTCTTCCAGGAGAGATTGCAACATATCGTGACAGTATTTTTCTGGAGAGAGCTATCGTAGGAGAGAGATTGCGTGTGGCAATGGGACTGCCTCTTCGAAACATTTCCGAGCATGCGCCAATTTCCAAGGGCGTAGAAGCCAGCTTGATCGAAGAGAAATATTATGAGCCGCCCCTTATCAATATTATTAAATTCGCCTGCAACTCCTGTCCGGAGAAGCGTGTGATTGTCACAGAGGGCTGCCAGGGCTGTCTGGAACATCCTTGTCAGGAGGTCTGTCCCAAGCAGGCTATCCACATGGAAAACGGGCGGTCTGTGATCGATCAGGAGAAATGCATCAAATGTGGAAAGTGTCTGGAATCCTGTCCATATAATGCCATTATCAAGCAGGAGCGTCCGTGTGCCAAGGCCTGTGGAATGAATGCCATCCATTCAGACGAGTATGGCAGAGCAGAGATCGACTATGACAAGTGTGTTTCCTGTGGAATGTGCCTGGTAAGCTGTCCGTTCAGTGCCATTGTAGATAAGGGACAGATTTATCAGACCATTATGGCATTAAAAAGTGATACACCAGTTTATGCCATTGTAGCGCCGGCTGTGGCAGGTCAGTTTGAACCGGAATTGAAGAATACCCAGCTTCGGGGAGCTTTTAAGGCGCTTGGATTTACGGATATTAAGGAAGTGGCTGTGGGTGCAGATCTTTGCACCATTGAGGAGGCTAAGGACTTCATGAAGGAAGTGCCGGAGAAAATTCCGTTTATGGGAACCTCCTGTTGCCCGGCATGGTCTGTTATGGCAAAAAAGACGGTTCCACAGCTTGCCAACTGCATTTCCATGGCGCTTACTCCCATGGTACTGACTGCCAGACTTCTGAAGCAGGAAGAGCCAGACTGCAAGATCGTGTTTGTAGGACCATGTGCAGCCAAGAAGCTGGAGGCAAGCCGTAAATCGGTTCGAAGCTATGTGGACTTCGTTCTCACCTTTGAAGAGGTGAAAGGCATGTTTGATGCCAAGGATGTTGATTTTGCCAGCCTTCCGGAGGAAGAGCCTCTTACCCAGGCCAGTAGTGACGGTCGTGGCTTTGCTGTTAGCGGCGGTGTGGCAGCCGCAGTTGTGAAAGCTGTAAAGCGTATGGATCCGGATCGCGAGGTGAAGGTAGTCAGTGCTAACGGACTTCAGGAGTGTAAAAAGATGCTGATGGCAGCCAAAGCAGGGAAATACAACGGATATCTGCTGGAAGGCATGGCGTGTCCTGGCGGCTGCATAGCAGGTGCCGGAACGGTGCAGACTGTAAAGAAGGCGGGAGTGGCACTGGAGAAGATGAAGAAGGAAGCGTCTTTTGAAGAATGTATGGATACTTCATTTGGCGGGGAACTGGAGAAACTGGAAGAGCTGTAAAATTATTTAGCCGAGCTGCTTGAAAATAAAGAATACATGAGAAGGAGAAAAGCAAAAATGCGTGCATACGAACGTTTATTAAATTATGTGAAAGTATATACCACAAGCGAGGATGAGCAGGAGAACGTGCCATCCACCAGCCGTCAGTTTGACCTGGGAAACCAGCTGGCAGAGGAACTGAAAAAAATAGGGGTTCAGGACGTGCGCATTGATGACAAGTGCTATGTTTATGGCGTGATCCCGGCTACAGAAGGCTTGGAAGAGAAACCAGCCATCGGCTTTATCGCACATATGGACACAGCACCTGATTTCTCCGGAGAAAACGTAAATCCACAGATCATCCCGGAGTACGACGGCGGTGATGTAAAGTTGGGAGACAGTGAATATGCTCTTACCTTGAAAGATTTCCCACATCTGGCATCTTTAAAAGGAAGAACCCTGATCACCACCGACGGAAGCACCCTTCTTGGTGCAGATGACAAGGCTGGTGTGGCTGAGATCATGACTATGGCAGAGCAGGTGATCACAGAGAACATTCCTCATGGAAAAATCTGTATCGGCTTTACCCCGGATGAAGAAGTGGGCCGCGGCGCAGACTTCTTCGATGTAGAAGACTTTGGAGCAGATTTTGCCTATACTGTAGATGGCGGTGCGGAGAATGAGATCGAGTATGAGAACTTCAATGCCGCAGGTGCGAAAGTAAAGATCAAAGGCTTTTCTGTACACCCGGGCAGCAGTAAGAACACCATGATCAATGCAGCCCTGGTTGCCATGGAGTTCAATAACATGCTTCCGGCAGGAGATACCCCAGCGAACACAGAAGAGTATGAGGGATTTTTCCATCTCTGTGAAATGAGCGGAGATGTGTCTTCTGCAAGCCTTGACTACATTATCCGTGACCACGACAGCGCCATGTTCGCCTGCCGCCAGGAGCTGATGAGACATATCGTCAAGCTTCTCAACGAGAAATACGGCGAAGGTACCGTAACCCTCATCATCAAAGAACAGTACCGCAACATGAAAGAGAAGATCGAGCCTTGCATGCACCTGATCGATAACGCCAAGAAAGCCGTCCAGCAGTCCGGGCTGAATCCTAAGACAGTTGCAATCCGCGGCGGCACAGATGGCGCAAGGCTTTCCTTCATGGGACTGCCCTGTCCGAACCTTGGAACCGGCGGCTATGCCTTCCACGGACCATGCGAACACATTACCGTTGAAGGAATGGATTATGCTGTGGAGAATCTGAAGAATATTGTGAAGCTGTACGCCTGCTGATTCGGGTAGGAAAAAAGCATTGGTGAGATATATAATTTTTTAAACATGCTTTAGAAAAAAGCATCTGTCGAATCGTAACCGACAGGTGCTTTCTTCTTCTCAAAATTTAAACAAAATTTTACATGGCTAAGACAACAACATGCTTTTTTCCCCTTATAATTATCCTGAGAAAAAAGCTAAAAAGGATAAAAAGGAGAACTGATCTACTTGAAGTACCAGGAAATTGTAAATAATAAGGAAATTAATGCATATCTGAAAAAGGGAGACGCCAATCTGGGGACAATGGGATTTACAGAAGTAATCTACATAAAATCATACAAAACAGAGCTCCTATATTTATGCAATATGTAAAAGCCCCAAAATAATGATAAAAATTTCAAAAAACAGTTGTTAAAAGATTGTCATTATGGTATCTTAATGAGAGCGGAGAAAACCAATATTTTATGCGGAGACGAAGAGGGAAAAGTCCTTTTGTTGAGAATTGTTTGTCAAGAAACACATAGTGACATGACTTGAACCAGGAAAACAGGAAGAAAATTCTCTGTGTTTCTGGTTTAGGCCATGTCACAAGGCAGAAAATAAAGTTTTTACCCGCTTTTTTTCTAACTGTGATTGTTAAAAAATAAACAAGAAACAAAGGACATCACACAGGGAAAACCAACCAATCCCACGGAAAAGTAACAAAACAGAGGGAAAAGTTGACACAATCCCACAACCCCATGAAAGGAGTTTTTTATGAGCAGCAAAATTACCATTATCGGAGCTGGAAGCGTTGGCTCCACTATCGCTTACACACTGGCACACGATGAGATCGCTTCCGAGATTGTTCTGATCGACATCAACAAGGAGAAGGTTGAAGGAGAGGTTATGGACATTGAGCAGGGAACCTGCTTTAGAAGCCCTGTATCTCTGGTGGCCGGAGATTACGCAGATGCCAAAGATTCAGACATCGTGATCATTACTTCCGGAATCGCCCGTAAACCAGGACAGACACGAATTGAGCTTACTCAGACAAACGTAAACATTCTGAAGAGCATCACTCCTCAGATCGTAAAAGAAGCTCCAGACGCAAAGTATATTATCGTAAGCAACCCGGTAGATATTATGACCTATGTATTTACCAAGATTTCCGGTCTTCCGGAGAATCAGATCATGGGATCCGGAACTATTCTTGATACAGCAAGACTTCGCTATGGACTTTCCGAGCACTTCAAAGTAGCCCAGGGAAATATCCACGCTTATGTTTTTGGCGAGCACGGAGACACCTCCTTCATTCCATGGACAGGCGCTTACATTTCCGGTCTCAGCACAGATGAGTATTATGAAGAAATGAAAGCTCACGGCAAGGATGTGAAACCTCTGGATAAAGAAGCCATGCTGGAATATGTACAGAAATCCGGCGGAAAAGTTATTGCAAAGAAAGGTGCAACCTTCTACGCAGTATCTGCTACTGTTTGCCAGCTGGTAGGTCTGATCCTGGCAGCTTCCGATTCCCTTGCAACTGTATCCTCCATGCTTCACGGTGAGTATGGAATCGAAGATGTGTGCTTGAGTACCCTTACTCTTGTAGGACCAAATGGAATCCAGGGAAAAGTTCAGATGCGTATGAATAAAGAAGAAGTTGCACTGCTGAAAAAGAGTGCTGATGCCCTGAAAGAAGTAATCGCACAGATCGAACTGTAAGGACCAGGTTTTGTTGTCTGCATTTTACCAGAAAAATCAATTCCCAGTGCAGAGCACAAGACTTTATATTTAACTATACCAGCAAAGACATCCCCGGCTTCTATCGTGGAAAGCGGTAAGTCGGGTTCCACTTTGCGAAAGCAACCCAAATAGCTGCTGTTTACATATGTGAATTTAGAAAAGCATATTTTGTGAACAGTAACAAGAAAGGAACAAGAAGCATGAAGTACAGTTATTATCCAGGATGTACCCTGAAGAATAAGGCAAAAGATCTGGATGCCTATGCCAGAGCTTCTGCAAAAGCACTGGGCTTCGAAATGGAAGAGATAGAAGACTGGCAGTGCTGCGGCGGCGTATATCCTCTTGGCAGCGATGAGATTGCCACCAAACTTTCTTCCGTCCGGGCTTTAAATGACGCAAAAGAAAAAGGACAGGATCTGATCACAGTCTGTTCAGCCTGTCATCATGTGCTCAAACGTGTGAACGACGACATGAAAAACGTGGACGACATCCGCACCAGAGCAAATAATTATCTGAAACTGGATACTCCATATGAAGGAGAGACAAATGTCCTTCATTATCTGGAAGTGCTCCGTGACAAAGTTGGATTTGATGAGATCAAATATTCCGGCTGTATTGCTTGTGGATTGCTTCTCTGTATTTATTCCGTCAATCATGCGGGTGATCACTCTGACCACTTCGGTTATGGTTGCCGCAAAGTTATTTATTATGTCTGTGATATGCTCAGTTGCTTCACTGGTCTGTCCCGCCATGTGGGAGATTTCGGAGGCGACAACTGAAAAACCGCGGCCGGCATCACCGGCACGGGCAGCCTCAATGCTCGCGTTCAGGGCGAGGAGGCTCGTCTGTGAGGTGATGTCACTGATGAGGTCGATGATGGAGTTCATCTCCTTTATGTGGTGGTCAAGCTCTTTGAGTTTTTCACTGACATCAACACCGTTATGAACCGAATCATCTACCTGTGACACAAGTGTATTCACATCGTTTAGTCCGTCATCAATCACGGAGATGGTATGTTCCAT
>ERZ780149.3313-NODE-3313-length-13659-cov-2.704499_pt1 | contig 13659 bp, 7 predicted proteins | sample MGYA00511367_ERZ780149 | MGnify/ENA primary metagenome ERZ780149 (study PRJEB29588, sample SAMEA2153852) | human gut metagenome | biome: human gut; feature: human-associated habitat; material: faeces | place: Denmark | collected 2008/2010 ... | reverse complement strand
TATAGTTTCCGGCGAATAATTGTAATTTACCAAAGTCGATATCCACGGTATGCGTACAAACGGAGTCGAGGAAGTGACGGTCGTGGCTAACAACCAATACGGTATGCTCGAAATTAGAGAGATAATTCTCCAACCAAGAAACCGTCTCAAGGTCCAAGTCGTTCGTCGGCTCATCCAATAATAGGTTATCGGGCTGTCCGAACAAGGCACGGGCCAATAAGACACGTACTTTCTGCTTACCGCTCAAGTCCTTCATATACATATAATGCAAATCCTCCTTGATGCCTAGTCCGCTCAATAGGTTGGCGGCGTCGCTCTCTGCGTTCCAGCCTTCCATCTCGGCGAATTTCTCTTCCAGTTCCGATACGCGGATACCGTCGGCGTCGCTGAAATCAGGTTTCTCGTAAAGGGCGTTTTTCTCGCTCATCACCTCCCATAAGGTCGTATGTCCCATCAATACGGTATCCATTACCGTATATTCATCGAACGCGAAGTGATCTTGGCTCAATACGGAAAGGCGTTCGCCCGGTCCTAGGTTAACGCTACCTCTGGTAGGGTCTAATTGCTTGCTGATTACACGGAGAAACGTAGATTTTCCGGCCCCGTTAGCACCGATAATACCGTAGCAATTGCCCGGTGTAAACTTCATGTTCACATCCTGAAAAAGGATGCGTTTTCCAAACTGTACGTCCAGATTGTTAACTGTTATCATATTTCGTATACCTATTAAATTGCGATTGAGGATGCAAAGGTACGAAAAATATTGTTTATCTTATCATTGGATGTCATACATCCCGCTCGTTCTCTCCCTTTTTTAGGCTAATTATCTTTTGGGCGTTGAGCGGTGAGATAACGCTTTTCCCGGTTTTGGCTTCCAGCTCTAATCGGGCGTTACGAGCCACCTCGCCTCCTTGTTGGGCGACATTTATGTGCTCGCTAAAGGTGTCTGGTTCCGATGCTTCTGATATTTCCTTGGTAGATAACTCGGCCAGCATGTTTAATACAAGCTCTTTGTTTGTCATATTATCTCGAAGATTCTCTTTTCTTAATCCTTTGAATCGTTTATATTCCTTGGAGGTCATGTCGGACCATGACTTATAGATTATGTCGGTTAATGTAGCGAAATGGAGGCCTTCTTCCAGTCCTCTCTTCTTCCATTCGTCTGTTAGATCTTTCCGTATCTCGATGGATTTCAATCGTTGGTTGATCCAATTATCCGAATAGCCCAATCGTTTATAATCGGCCATGGCTTGCTCGATAGACAATTCCGGGTCTTGCATTTGATCCAAACGTTCCTTCGCTACTTGGGCGATCCATAACTTAAAAGGTTCTGCTTTTGGAGATGGTACTGATTGGATAAGGCGGAAGAGTTGCTCGGTATTGGCTACGTCGGTTAAATATTTCTTGCCATCAGCGGCCTGCATTTTCAGTTGACTACAATTTGTAGTCAACTCGCTACCTTCTCTTTTCAATCTGGTTTTTAATACACTCCAGTATTTTCGAGGGTTGGGGCTATCTGTTAAAATAGATATAACATCAACGATCGAGAAATACCATTCCTCTTGTTCGTCATCCCATATGGCGCGAACTTTTCTTTCTTCGAATAAGCGGATAGATTCTTTTTGTGTCATTTGTAGTTGCTTTGAGTAGTTATAGACAAAGGTAAAATACATTAATATCCAATTGTGTAATGAATAAACAATCTGTCATATCTCTTCTTCGGAAAGCAAAGCAGCCTTTGTCGCAGAGTTGCGGTGTAAAGCAGTTGGGGCTTTTTGGCTCTACTGTTCGTGAGAGCAATACGGAAAGTAGTGATGTGGATATATTGATCGACTTTGAGGATGATCAAAGAGACTTATTCCAATTTCCTTTTGGCTTGTGAGATATTAGAGAAGCTTTTTGACAGATTGAAAGTGGATATAGTCACGCTTAAAGGGTTAAGCCCTTTTATTGGCCAGCAGATATTAAAGGAGGTAGAGTATGTGTAAGACCCCTATCGCTTATTTGCTGCATAGTAGGGCTTTATGCGATTTTGGCTGTGTGCGACCTCTGTTTTATGGGAGAACCATGGTGCCGATACCTGCATAACGTGGGGATTATCGTGGGGTGCGTGTGCTTTATCAGCCTCACGGCGACCTGTTTGGAGCGAGGGCTTTGTCGGGTAAGCGGTTTTCTGGCGGGGAGCAGCTTCTTTGTTTATGCTTATCATGGGATGCCGTTGGCGTTGGCTATCAAGGTGGTGGTTCGGTATCTCCCTCCGGGGTCTGAGTTAGAGGTGATAGGCTTGTATTTGGGATCTGCCTGTGTGGTGATAGGGATCGGACTCGCTTTGTATGGCGGGATGAGGCGGTGTGTCCCTTCCTTTTTATTGCTGATTACTGGCGGCGATAGTTCTCATCACTAAAATGGCTTGTCTGCGTAATTCGCTTATTCGTGGCTTTTTGCTTGGAATGGGCGCTTTTCGCTGACAAGTCATTCCTTTGAATAGGCTGAAATAGCGGGAATAGAGGGGAGAAAAGAGAGGATTTGGTTGTCTTTTCATGCTGCGGATAGGCATTGTAAGGTTGTTACGATCCAGTTGTAGGGTGTTTACGGCGGCGTTGTTAGTTGCTTTCGACTGCGAATGCTATTGTTTTCGGAGCGAAACACTATTGTTTTCGAGTGAAAAGTCTATTGTTTTCGAATAAGAAGTCTATTGTTTGTATGTTTGAGGGTGATAAGAGACGGGAATCCTCGCTAGAATAAAAGCTCCAAAAACGATATATCATTGGAAGATAACTAATTGCGGATTTTTATTCTCAAATATGGAAGCCGACTGTACTCTGGGGCGAAATATTCGATTCTCTGGAGCTTTAGAATACAAAATGTCAGAATGTCAAATTGGGCGATCTTCTATTATTAACAAAGGAAATCTCATTATCTTAGGGCAATGTCATAGGTTGTAGAGACGGGGCGTGCCCCGTCTCCCGTATCATGTGCGATGGATTCATGTTTCTTTGGCTATGGATGAAATTTGGTATGGTTGCCTTGTTTTTATCTGAATAATAAGGCTGGATTGGAAATAAATATCTACTTTTGTGCTCTAAAACATTAAAGTAAACGAAAATAGAAAGATGGCTGCAACGAAACGAATGAAACGTGCCTTGGTCTCTGTGTTTCACAAAGACGGGCTGGACGAAATCCTAAAGAAATTGCATAGCGAGGGTGTGAGCTTTGTATCAACAGGTGGTACTCAATCATTTATCGAGTCATTGGGTTTGCCTTGTGATGCGGTAGAGGACTTGACTTCTTATCCGTCTATTTTGGGCGGTCGTGTGAAGACGCTTCATCCGAAGGTGTTCGGTGGTATCTTGGCTCGCCGCGAGAACGAGAATGACCAGAAACAATTAGCTGAATATGAGATCCCGGAGATTGACTTGGTTATCGTTGACCTATATCCTTTCGAGGAGACTGTCGCTTCCGGCGCTGAGGAACAAGCAATTATTGAGAAAATAGATATAGGCGGTATCTCTTTGATACGTGCTGCCGCGAAGAACTTCAAGGATGTGGTAATCGTAGCTTCCAAGGCTCAATACCAGCCGTTGATGGATCTTTTGAACGAGAAGGGCGCTGAGACAAGCATCGAGGATCGTAGATGGTTCGCCAAAGAGGCGTTCGCCGTTTCCTCGGGTTACGACTCCGCTATCTTCAATTATTTTGATGGCCGCGAAGGTTCCCATTTCCGTGCAACGGTAGATAGTCCGATGCATTTGCGTTATGGCGAGAATCCTCATCAAGCCGCTAAGTTCTATGGTAAGTTTAACGATATGTTCGATCAAATCCATGGAAAAGAGATTTCTTACAACAACTTATTGGATATCGACGCTGCCGTGAACTTGATCGATGAGTTTGACGAGCTGACGTTCGCTATCTTAAAACATAATAACGCTTGCGGTATCGCTTCCCGCGGTAATGTGGTTGAGGCTTGGAAAGAGGCTTTGGCCGGTGACCCGGTTTCCGCTTTCGGTGGCATCTTGATCACGAATACTACGATTAACAAGGAAGCTGCCGAGGAGATCCATAAGATCTTCTTCGAGGTGATTATCGCTCCGGCTTACGACGCTGACGCGCTGGAGGTACTTCAACAGAAGAAGAACCGTATCATCTTGATCCGTAAGGATTGCAAGACTTGCCCGATGCAGTTCCGTTCTTTATTGAATGGTGTCTTGATGCAGGAGAAGGACTTGAGCATCCAAGGTAAGGCTGATTTGGAGCCTATGACGGATAAGCAGCCGACAGCCTCGGAGGTTGAGGACCTGTTGTTCGCCAACAAAATCGTGAAGAACAGCAAGTCCAATGCGATTACCTTGGTGAAGAACAAGCAGCTTTGCGCCAGCGGTATCGGGCAGACCTCTCGTGTGGACTCTTTGAGACAAGCCATAGAGAAGGCTAAATCATTCGGCTTCGACTTGAATGGCGCCGTGATGGCTTCCGACGCTTTCTTCCCGTTCCCCGATTGCGTTGAGATCGCAGATCAAGCAGGTATCACGGCCGTAATCCAGCCGGGAGGCTCTATCAATGATAAGTTGTCTGTCGAGTACTGTAACCAACATGGTTTGGCTATGGTGAAGACAGGTGTTCGTCATTTTAAACATTAATAATAAGACTAATGGGATTGTTTTCTTTCACACAAGAAGTTGCCATAGATTTGGGTACCGCCAATACCATTATCACGTGTAATGATAAGATGGTGGTAGACGAACCTTCGGTGATTGCTTTGGATGCTCGCTCGGACAAGGTGCTGGCTGTCGGTAAGGTGGCCCGTGAGATGTACGAGAAGACGCACCCGAATATTCGTACCGTACGACCGCTTCGTGAGGGAGTTATCGCGGATTTCTACGCTGCCGAGCAAATGATTCGCGGCTTTATCAAGATGGCGAGCGGAAGGAAGCGCTGGTTCGCTCCATCCTTACGTATGGTGATTGGTATCCCTTCTGGTAGTACGGAGGTAGAGATACGTGCCGTGCGAGACTCTGCCGAGCATGCCGGTGGACGTGATGTGTACATGGTTTTTGAGCCGATGGCTGCCGCTATCGGTGTCGGTATAGATGTCTTGGCTCCCGAGGGTAATATGATCGTGGATATAGGAGGTGGTACTACCGAGATCGCTGTTATCTCCTTAGGTGGTATCGTGTCGAATAAATCAATCCGTATGGCGGGTGACGATTTAACGGCTGATATCGTGGAGTATATGCGTCGCCAACACAACGTGAAGGTGAGTGAGCGTATGGCCGAGCGTATCAAGATCAACGTGGGTTCCGCACTTACGGTATTGGAGGACGCTCCGGAGGATTACGTGGTTCACGGCCCGAATCAGATGACTGCCTTACCGATGGAGGTACCCGTCTCTTATCAGGAGATCGCCCACTGTTTGGATAAGTCTATCTCGAAGATCGAGGCGGCTATCTTGAGTGCCTTGGAGCAAACCCCTCCCGAGTTATATGCCGATATCGTGAAAAACGGTATCTATTTGGCTGGCGGTGGCGCTATGCTTCGCGGTTTGGATAAGCGCTTGCGGGATAAAATGAATATCCAGTTCCATATCGCCGAGGATCCGTTGCATGCCGTGGCGAAAGGTACGGGAGTCGCTTTGAAGAATATTGAGAAGTTTAATTTCTTAATCCGATAAGAGTAAATAATTGAGAATTGAGAATTGAAAGTTGAAAATTAGCGAGCCGATAGGTCTAGTTCTTTTCAATTTTCAATTCTCAACTTTCAGTTTTCAATTCCTATGCGTAAGTTACTAGAATTCCTGATCGGGAAGAGGCATTGGTTTTTGTTCATTCTGCTTGAGGCTGTTTCGTTGATGTTGGTCTATCGTAATAACGCGTACCAACGGAATATTATATTCAGCTCAGCGAATGTCGTGACAGGATATATCGCCTCGATATCCGGATCTGTCACTTCTTATTTGAATCTTCGGGATATCAATAAGGAGTTATTGGAGCGTAACGGACAGTTGGAATTGCAAATGCTGGATCTGCAAGATCAGTTAGATGCGCTGATTGCGGATACGGTTAGTTTTAAGGGATTTGCGCCGGATTCGACGGAGCAATTTCCTTATTCGTTTGTCCTGGCGGATGTAGTGAACAACAGTGTCACGCATTTGTCCAATTATATTACCGTGGATAAAGGGAAGCTGGACGGGATCATGCCCGATATGGGAGTTGTCTCGGAACGAGGTGTGGTTGGTATCGTATCGACGGTTTCCGATCATTTCTCCGTGATCATTCCGTTGCTGAATCCTAAGTTCCGGTTGAGTTGTAAGGTATTAGGTAGTAGTTATTTCGGGTCATTAAGCTGGAATGGACGCAATACGCTGTACGCCAACCTCGATGAGTTGCCGCGCCATGTGGAGTTCCAGAAAGGCGATACGATCGTGACGAGCGGTTACTCCGCCGTATTCCCCTCGGGTATTATCGTAGGTACGGTCGCTGATTTCGAGAAACAACACGATGATAATTTCTATTCATTACAGGTCGAGCTGGCTACGGATTTTCAAGCGTTGAACAACGTGCGTATTATCAAGAATTTCCGTCAGACGGAGCAAATTGGTGTAGAACAAGAGGCGAAAAGAAATGATTAATAATTTACTGCGTGGTTTCATATATTTCGTGGTGTTTGTGTTGATTCAGGTCTTGGTCTTGAACAACATTCATTTCTTGCGGATCGCTACCCCGTTTCTGTATCTCTATTTCATTATTAAGATGCCGGTCGGTAGCTCACGGACGCAAGTCGTTTTCTTCTCTTTCATAGCCGGGGTGGTTATCGATACATTCAGCAACACACCGGGTATGCATGCGGCCGCCTGTACATTGGCGGGATTTTGCAGGGAGCCGTTAATCCGTGTATTCATGGGGAAAGATTTGCCGGAAGGTATTTACCCGTCTTATAAGACCTTTGGTTTCGGAGGCTTTTTCCGATATGTGTTATCGTTTGTGTTGATACAACATACGACTCTTTTCGCGATTGAGTCGTTGACTTTATTTGACCCGTTGTTTCTGGTTGTCCGTATCCTCTCGAGCGTGGTGATGACAACCTTATTGATTTGTACGGTAGAAGCATTCAATATAGAGTCTCAGAAAAGTGGAGAATAATACCAAGTATGAGTTTGAGAACAGGCGCTATGTCTTAGGTGGGGCGGTGATCCTGTTGGTTATCATCTTTATTATCCGTTTGTTCATCCTTCAGGTGGTCGACAACGATTATAAAGCTTGGGCGGATAGTAACGCTTTCTTGAAAAAGACCTTATATCCTTCCCGAGGCATGATGTACGACCGTAATGGTAAATTATTGGTCTATAACCAGCCCGCTTACGACGTGATGCTTATCATGCGTGAGATACAGCCTTTCGATACCCTCGATTTCTGCGATGTGCTGGGCATCACGAAAGAGCAATTCCTCAAACGTATAGCGGATATTAAGAACCGGCGGTTAAATCCCGGTTATTCTTCCTATGTCCCTCAAGTATTTATGAACCAGCTTTCTGCGCAGGAATATGGCGTGTTGCAGGAGAAGTTATACAAATTTCCCGGTTTCTATATCCAGAATCGCACGATCCGCCAATACGAGTATCCCAATGCCGCTCTTGTGCTGGGAAATATCGGCGAGGTAAACCGGAAAGATATAGAGAGTGACTCTTATTATACACAAGGCGATTACTCCGGCAGGACCGGGATCGAACAATCGTACGAGGAATATTTGCGGGGCGTGAAGGGTGTCGAGATCCTGTTGCGTGACGCTCACGGACGTATCAAGGGGCGATACGAGGAAGGCCTGCACGATATCCAGCCGGAATCCGGCAAAAACTTGAAATTATCCTTGGATATGGACTTGCAGGCTTATGGGGAGAAGTTAATGCAGAATAAATTAGGGGGTATCGTGATGATAGAGCCGGAGACAGGGGAGGTGCTTTGTATGGTTTCCGCCCCTACGTATGATCCGAGTATCTTGATCGGGCGCCAGCGGGGAAAGAACTACGTGGCTTTGCAGAAGGACCCGTTGAAACCTTTATTCAACCGCCCGCTCATGGCGCAATATCCTCCCGGATCTACTTTTAAACCGACCCAAGGTTTGATCTTCTTGCAAGAAGGTGTGATTACCCCGGAAACTCAATATACCTGTGCGCATGGATACACCTTCCGGGGTGGTAAGCCGGCTTGCCACGGGCATCCGTCTCCTCTGAATCTGGTCGGGGCGTTGGCGACCTCTTGTAACTCTTTTTTCCCTTGGGGACTGCATGATATGATCGACAGCCGGAAGCGATATCCGTCGGTACAGGAGGCTTTTGAGGTTTGGAAGAATCACATGGTCTCAATGGGATATGGCTATAAGTTGGGAATTGATCTTCCGGGAGAGAAGCGAGGGTTCATTCCGAATAGTAAGTTCTACGATAAGGTGTACCGGGGACGTTGGAATTCCAGTACGGTTATCTCGATCGCTATCGGTCAGGGTGAGATATTGGCTACGCCTTTGCAAATCTGTAATTTGGCGGCTACTGTCGCTAATCGGGGATATTATATTACTCCGCATGTCGTAAAAGAGATTCAAGACACTCCGCTGGATACATTATATAGTAAGAGGCATTATACATCGGTGGATACGCATTATTATAGTTATATTGCCGAGGGTATGCGAGGGGCTGTTACGGGAACCGCTTATGGTGGAACCTGTCGTGGGGCGGCTTTACCGGATATCGAGGTTTGTGGAAAGACGGGAACGTCGGAGAATTCGCATGGTAAGGACCATTCTATTTTTATGGGATTCGCTCCTTATCAAAAGCCGAAGGTCGCCATTGCCGTGTTTGTGGAAAACGCCGGATTCGGTGCTACCTATGCGGTGCCTATCGGTAAATTGATGTTGGAGAAATATTTGAAAGGAGAAATATCCGAGGCTAACAAGGCGACGGAGGAATATATTATGAATGCCGTAATACTACCGAACAATGCGCTATAGGAAAACGGAAATATGGAAGTCGGTAGACTGGATTACCATTTTGTTGTATTTGATTATGGTAATCGCCGGTTGGTTTAGTATTTGTGGGGCGAGCTACGAGTTTGATAACGTTGGCTTGTTCGACCCGTCGGGCCGTCCGGGGATGCAGATGATTTGGATCGGTACCTCACTCGCCCTTATTTTCGTCATATTGATGCTGGAAAGTGACTTCTTCGATATATTCGCCTATCTGATCTATGCGTGCGTGATCGTATTGTTGATCGCCACTATATTTTTAGCACCTAACATCAAGGGATCGCATTCTTGGCTCGTATTGGGACCTATCCGTTTGCAACCAGCGGAGTTGGCTAAGTTCGCTACCGCTTTGGCCGTGGCGAAGTTTATGAATGGCTATGGCTTTAAGCTAACGACGGTCAAGAATTTCTCAATCACTTTGTTCTTGATCTTCTTGCCGATGGTTTGTATTCTTTTACAGAAAGAGACGGGGTCGGCATTGGTTTACTTGGCATTCTTCCTGATGTTATACCGGGAAGGAATGACTGGATATATTTTGTTGATAGGAGTTTGTGCGGTCGTCTTTTTCGTTACGGGAATGAAATATTCAGAGGTGATGGTGGGTATTACCCCATTGGGTGAATTAATCGTCTCTTGCCTTGTCTTATTAATAACCATGGGATTAGTTGGGAGTGTCCGTAAGGATTATATAAGCGTTAAGATCATGCTTGGGGGAATTGCTTCGACATTCTTGATCGGGTATGTCGTTTCTTTGTTTGTCCCGGTAAACTTCGCTTGGATATCGATAGGCTTGGTAGGAGCCGCGTCAATCTATTTATTCTATTTATCCATTCGAAACTGGGTATGGCATTATGCGTTAATCGCTCTGTTCGCTTTAGGTTCTATCTGTTTCCTATTTTCTGTGGATTATGTGTTTAATGACATATTGGAACCTCACCAACAAATTCGTATTAAAGTCTCTTTAGGCTTGGAGGATGATCCAAGCGGGGCGGGGTATAATGTGAATCAGTCCAAGATCGCTATCGGTTCCGGAGGATTATCCGGAAAAGGATTCTTGAATGGGACGCAGACCAAATTGAAGTATGTGCCGGAACAGGATACGGATTTTATCTTTTGTACGGTAGGCGAGGAGCAAGGCTTTTTGGGAGCCTCTGCCGTATTGATCGTATTCGGACTTTTTATTCTTCGTCTGATTGTATTGGCGGAGCGGCAAGATAATGCTTTCGGGCGAGTCTATGGCTATAGCGTAGCCTCCATATTCTTTTTCCATCTGGCGATTAATGTCGGCATGGTGACGGGATTGACTCCGGTTATCGGCATTCCCTTGCCTTTCTTTAGCTATGGAGGTTCCTCGCTTTGGGGATTTACGATCTTATTGTTTATTTTTCTTCGTTTGGACGCTTCTCGGAAGGAGCGTTAGTGGAAGAAGGTAAGACCCGTAAGCCGATTTCCTGAATGCCCGGAAGTTGGTCGTTACGCATCCCCTGCCGGAAGCTAAAGGTATATTGCCCTTTAACGGGGAAATAGTAAGCAGACCGTATCGGGAAACTGGATTGAAACAGGGAGATCCCGTCCCCATACCATTTCCCAAACTCATCAGCTAACATACATTCGATCGTATCCCTTTTTAAAGGACCTATCGGAAGTTCCTCGCTGCAAAATACCCATAGGTTCTGATACGGATACATATTATTGTTCCGTACTTCCAAGGTTAGGTCGTACGGAACCGATATATCCTCAATCAAGAAAGTGAAATAGTACTCCTTATTCTTCTCCCACGAGGTGTTCTGGATAGCTTGATACTGATCGTATACAGCTTCATTCTCGCAAGAGAAGCATAAGAAGCATGTTACACAGGCGGCAATGAACTTTTTAAGCCTCAGGCTTTGTCTCTGGCCTATTCTCCGTTTTATCAGGTCTGGCCTGTTTGATCGGTTGCTGAGGTTTGTCATTATTCGCAGGCTTGTCATTGTTGGATTGCTTATCGTTATTAGCTCTCGGCCTTTGTTTCGGGCGATTGTTTCGGTTGCTCTCCCTGTTATTATCACGGTTGTTCTCCCGATTCTCCCGACTGTTTTCCCGGCTATTATCTTTGTTATTCTCCCGGTTATTCTCTCTGTCCCGGTTATTCTCACGATTGCTATTCCTATTATTTCCTCCGTTGCGGCGATTATTGCCACCGGCTCCGTTTCCTCCGTTGTTCTTATTCTCAGAAACAGGTGCGTCGGTGTTGGTAACTGCTGTCACGGTGGTGTTAGCTCCGTTCCCGTTTCCATTGTTCTCGCCATTATTCTTGTTGGCAGGACGTTTTTTCTTTTTCTTTTTAACAGAGTCGAAACGTGTGACGCTTTCTTGCCCAAGAATATCTTGAGCGTCTCGTTTCGGTGGTTGTGGCTTCGTATCCGCCTCTAGAGATATCGGCTTCATGCCTTTCTTATTCATGTTAATGACATCGAAAGCACGGCTTGCCGGAATCGTGATAAGATTAGCCGCAAATGATTTATCCGTAGAATAGGTAATTTCCCGTTTGAAAATATCCGTCTTGAAATGATAGTAATTATTATCTTTGGTCTCCAAGACAATTTCCCGGGAAGGAAGGCGTTTCTGGGCTTCCACATATGTATCTACCTCATAATTGATACAACATTTCAATTTAGCGCATTGTCCGGCCAATTTCTGGGGATTCATGGAAATATCTTGATAACGGGCAGCTCCGGTAGCGACCGATACAAAACTTGTCATCCAACTGGAACAGCAAAGTTCTCTACCGCAAGGGCCGATACCACCGATACGTCCGGCTTCTTGACGAGCACCGATCTGCTTCATCTCGATACGAACACGAAAAGCCTCCGCTAGCACTTTAATTAGTTGACGGAAATCTACACGTTCATCCGCTATATAATAAAAGATCGCCTTATTACCGTCACCTTGATACTCTACATCACCGATTTTCATATCCAGGTTCAGGTTCAGTGCGATCTGGCGGGCACGGATCATGGTCGCATGTTCCTTTGCTTTCGCTTCCTCATATTTCTCGATATCGGTCGGTTTTGCCTTTCGGTAAATCCGTTTTGGCTCAGCTTCCGTGCGCACGTTGTTCTTCTTCATTTGCAGCAGAACCAATTTACCCGTTAAAGAAACCGTACCGATATCATGACCGGGACTTGCCTCTACGGCTACTATATCACCTTTTTCCAAAGGTATTTTAGCACTATTCAAGTAATACCCTTTGCGGGTGTTTTTAAATTGAACCTCTACGAAATCAGTCGAGCCTTCCGCGTCGGGTACATCGCACAACCAATCATAGGTATTCAGTTTATTGTTTTGCCTTTTGCTGCAACCTTTGCAGCCCATATGGCTACTTCCTTTATCTAATATGAAATCCATTTATTTTTAATTTGTAAGAGGGCCATCGACATAACCGCCCAATTTATCTAAATATGCAAAAATAGTGATTTATTCCCATTCAAAATCATAGTTATGATTTTTTCAGTTATAAAAAAAGACCCGAAGATAGGTGTTATACCTAACCTTCGGGCCTTTTCTTATATATTTACACGATTAGTCTACCAACCCATGGCTCTTGAATACCTTGTGGATTGTCTCCAAAGCGTAATCTAGTTGCTCTTTCGTGTGGGTAGCCATAAGGGAGAAGCGGATCAGTGTATCCTCGGAAGCAACTGCGGGAGCTACTACCGGGTTTACGAAGATTCCGGCCTCAAATAATTCTTTTACGATAAGGAATGTCAAGTCGTTGTCACGGATAAACAACGGGATGATCGGGGTAGAAGTATGTCCGATCTCACAACCCATGTTACGGAAACCATCCAATGCGTAATGAGTCAAATCCCATAAATGTTGGATACGTTCCGGTTCGCTTAACATAATATCTAATGCCGCGTTCGCTGCGGCAGTAGCGGCAGGCGTATTGCTTGCGCTAAAGATATAGGAACGGGAGTGGTGACGTAAGTAATTGATAACCGGTTCGTCTGATGCGATAAAACCACCGATAGAAGCGAAAGACTTACTGAAAGTTCCCATGATCAAATCAACATCGTTCGTAACGCCGAAGTGATTACAAGTACCGCGGCCATGATCACCGAATACACCGATACCATGAGCCTCGTCAACCATTACACTTGCGTTATATTTCTTTGCGAGAGCTACGATTTCCGGTAATTTAGCGACATCACCTTCCATGCTGAAGACACCGTCGATAACGATAAGTTTCACCTTGTCTGGCTCGCATTTCTGGAGTTGTTTCTCCAAGGAGTCCATATCGTTATGCTTGAATTTCAATTTCGTGGAGAAAGAAAGACGATGTCCTTCGATAATGGATGCATGATCCAACTCATCCCAAAGGATATAGTCCTCACGTCCGGTGATACAGGATACAACACCTAGATTAACTTGGAAACCTGTAGAGTATACGATGGCGTCTTCTTTACCAACAAATTCTGCTAAACGTTTTTCCAACTGGAGGTGTAAGTCCAACGTTCCGTTTAAGAAACGTGAGCCGGCACAACCTGTACCATACTTTTTAATGGCCTCGATCGCTGCTTCTTTTACTTTAGGATGATTGGTTAATCCTAAGTACGCATTAGAACCAAACATCAAGACTTTCTTCCCGCTGATTAGAACTTCCGTGTC
>ERZ780149.3281-NODE-3281-length-13742-cov-3.391320_pt1 | contig 13742 bp, 9 predicted proteins | sample MGYA00511367_ERZ780149 | MGnify/ENA primary metagenome ERZ780149 (study PRJEB29588, sample SAMEA2153852) | human gut metagenome | biome: human gut; feature: human-associated habitat; material: faeces | place: Denmark | collected 2008/2010 ... | reverse complement strand
TCCCGCACCAGACCCATGCGGGTGCCATCCGTCCGATAGAGCGTTTCATACGGCGCCCAGCTCCAGGTCTTTACATCGTCATATTCTGCATCACTCTGGTCAATACCCGGCGCTTCCTCCGTCTCCTCCGGCAGCGTAATCTCGCTCGATTTCTGTTGCGTCAGCTCCACGGACGAGCACCCGGCCGCAGATACGACCAGCAGCACAGCCAGCCATAGACAAAAGACCAGCCGCTTCGATACGCGATTTTTGAACACCATCCGTACCAGAAAGACGGCCACGATCAAGCCTGTGAGCGTCAAAATCTCCTTTGTCATCGTTAGCCCTCCGTCCACACGATTCCGTTTTCGCCATCGCAGAGGATCCATGTCTCCGCCATACCTGTCCGCGCCAGCCGTCCGCGCGCAAAGACCTGTCCGTTCACAACAAACAGACCGTCGACAAGTTCGTTAAGCACCATCGGCCAGCCTTCCTCGTTCGTCGGGATGCTGTCTGCGTCATAATTTCCGTCGCGGTAGTCGACCTGTGTGATGCCGATGGGATTCCCAAATGCGTCGTACATCTCCGGCGACAGCGAGAGGATCGCTTTCTGCTCGCCTGTCTCCACGTCCATCGCGTAGCAGCAATCATAGTCGTAATTCTCACCGCCATAGGCGACATAATAGACCGTGCCGTCATAGTAATTGAAATAATCGCCGATGGGGCCCTGATGCAGGACAGTGATCTCCTTCGTTTCGGGGTCAAGATGGCAGTAATCGCACATATCGTCCCAGAAATATATGCCTGTGTCGTCTGCGCTGAAAAATGCCGCATCGTATTTGCCTTCAAACAGGATCTCGCGCTCGTTTGCTTCGGTATTGTATGCATACAGCGTTCCGCTTCTGAAATCATACAGATACAGCTTACCCTCATAGTACGTGGTCGGCGCACAGCTCTCGTACAGAAGCGTTTGTGCGCTACCGTCCAGTTCTGCATGAAAGGTTCGCATGACGTTGTTCTCATCGCGGCAGTCATAATAAATACCGCTTTCCGTTACAAGGAACGTATGGCAATAACCATCCACGAGCTTTTCCGCTTCACTTCCATCCGTGCGCACACGCCAGAGAGAAAACCCATCCCGGAAGTTTGAAAAAAAGACCCAGCCACCCAGCACATTGATGCTGCTGGGCGCATAGTCCTCCGGCGGCAGCAGCTGCGTCTGCTCGCTGCCGTCCGTGCGCGCCCAGTAAAGGCCCCAGTCAGATTCGCTGCGGAAATAGACCCATTCGCCGTCCCCGGCCATCAGCCCGCCCTGCCCGATGTTCGCACCGGCAAAGCCCAATTGCTCAGCCTCTGAAAAGTCGCCGCTTTCTGTAATTGTAACAGATGTCGAGTCTTCAGCTTCCAGAGGAGATTCGGCCTGTTCGCTATTTGAAATTTCTTCGTTCTCCAATGGCGCTTGGGAAATTGAGACGGGGACATCTTTGATTTGAATGGCACTGCACCCCACCAACCAGAACAAAAGTGAAGCGACTATACAAATAAGGTGGTATTGCTTTTTCATACGTTCTCCTATTTTTCAAATAGAAAATATGAGGATTTCCATTTTTGAAATGAGTTCGTGTCGGAGTTTGTGAAAACCCAGTATTCGAGCGAGTTGCATGATGTACCAAACGAAGATTTCCCTGTGTATGGAACTTTTAACGCATCTTGCGTATGTGCGGAATACAGTCTTGTCACTGTATTATTCTGAACCCACATTACAACGTGGTATCTCGTTCCCGAAGTGTCCTTTAGGAAGATGATCCCGCCTGCATTGCAATTGGTATATAAATGATTAGCTATTACCTATCTTTATAAAGTGGCCACTTTAAGAAAGATTTAGAATGGATTCATATACTAAGACCATTTATCCGACCAAATGCAACACTCGACGGAAAATTATTTCTGCTTTACCTTGTGTCGGCCGAAAATTGATATACTCAAGGTTCATTCCATGCGATTATGGATTGAACGAGTCAGCTATCATATGAAAGTAATCCGCTGCCGTACGGGCTTTCGTATATTCTGCCTCCTTATCCTTCGCATTTGCGTGTTCTTCGGCAGCTTCCTGCTCTGAAAGGAATGCGGTAAAGAACAACTGCATGGGGTTGCTGTCCGTTTCCCCGTATATCAATCGCGTCTGTTCACCCTCATCAATGATTTTTTTAATTATTGCGTGTTTTAGAATATTCACGAAATATAAGTGAACAGATATGCCGCAGAAAGAAACGTCTTGCTCACGGTAGAACGTGATGAGAATTTCCTTCCCAACTTCGAGCGTTGCGCCGGGGTTGCTGATAAGGTTCACGCTGTTATTTTCTGTGACGTTAATCTGTCCATCGAAGTGGAGCGGAATTTTTTGTACCAAAAGGAGATACAGTTCATTGACTTTTGCCATCTCGTCAATGCTTGCTTCAATGTCAGTTGGCTTAATGACCCTTTGCAGGACTTTTTCTAATGCACACAGCTGCATATAAAAACGATATGTGAAGCGCAAGGCTTTTTTTATGCCTTGCAGATGTTCTGCATCCGCAGAGCTTTCGACATCTTTGTCTGGCATAAAATGTTCCAAAAGGCCAATCGCTATGCAGTAGCTATCGGCTAGCTGTGAGACTGACTGAGCACGTTCTTTCTGAATTTTTGCGTTGTAAGTACGTTCGCCTGTGCTGCTGAATGTAAATTCCTGAAATATAATAGAATCCTTGCTCGTCCGAAGAGTCGTTTTTTTCGGAGAGGTGAAGCATCCCAACGAGACGTTCTTCCTGCCTTTTGGCGTGGTAATATCGAAAGCCCGCGTTTCGCTGCTTGGCCCAACCATGAAGCCCTCGAGATTATCTTCAAATAGAAACGGCATCTTTCGAGAAGTACTGGAATCATAGGCAATAATTCCGTTTACCCCTTCTACGTTTACAGGATGCCCTTCATCCCATGCAAGATACATTGCCTTCTCAAACTGTGTCTCCGCTTCTGCATTCTGAAAGAGCAGTTTGATTTCTGGAAGAGGAGGATTGGTGGAGAAAATATCTTTCAGTCTATTTCGGCCCATAGCTACCAGTCCTTTCTGATTTCGTCCAGTACAAGTATTTTGCTGATCAGCACGCTTTTGCCGATGTTCTCTGATTCGCTGGTGGAAAAGCCTTCTGGAGGAAGTGCCAGAATCTCTTTAATCAGTTCGATTCGAGCCTGAATCGTGGGGACGATCAAATATCGAATATCGTCGAATGAGAACTCCAGCCACGCAGGACGCGCCGCTTCACGTTCAAGATATCTGTTGAGCCCAGCCAAACCCTCCATCTTGCGCAGCTTTGTCGGGTTTGCAATCACACTGTCAAACTGAAGCGCGTCTAATGCGCTCTGCGGCGGAACAAACCTCCACTCGCGTTCATCGTGGAAATTCTTCTGCACATTGATCCAAGTGTCCCGAAAACGCCTGCGCATGAGTCCACGGAGAGGTTTTATAAACGACAAACGCCGTAAAATGTCGTTTACATATAGGTCTGGCAGGTCATCTGCTTCGTATGCTGAATTGATGACCTCGGAAAGTGAATTTGTAAAATCGGACATCCCGTTCGCGTACTGGACAGGCTGCAAACCGTGTGATTCACCCCACTGCTTGGACAGGGCGATGGCATAACGGCCGTAGTATGCTGGATGCGTATTCGAGCGTTCAAAGGCAAGACGATCGGCCGTGTCAAAAGTTTGCAGAGCGTCTTCGTCGCTGCTTATCTCGAAAGCCTCTGTGAGTTTGTGAAATGGAATATCACAAAAGCATTTCTGGAGCACATAAATCTCGTCAAATGGATGGCCGCCTATTTCTAAATTGAGATATGCAATGTTCTCCTGACAGTAACGGGGAACTAACGCACGCCGCTTCAAAAGCGCAGAAAGATATTCGTGCCGCTGCATGAAATGAAACAGAGTATTTGCGCTCTGAACATAGTCATCACATTTTTGAAGAATAAGCTTCTGTTTCGTATCTATTTCTTTCAAAACAGTTGTCCCTCACATCCATAGTAGTATATGAATTATATCACATTTTGTGGGAAATGTTGTCGAAAACTTTCGCGTTTTTAATGCGTTGGGCGGATTTTGTGTTCTGGATTTTCTTGTATTTTTAATAAGGACGTGCCGCGGAAAGAATTTGCGGCACGTCCTCTTGCTTGCATCGTCAGACAATTCAAGCACAGCGCAGGGTGGATGCTTCGGCTACTGGCATCAAATAAAGCGAAAATGCTTTTTGAGTCTCTCAGTGGAATACCACCCTCGAAGCCAGAGGCGTGTTCCGTCCAAGGCATCAATCAAATGATCGATGTTTACAGGATGACTTAATGTTGCGGTGAATTGAATCAACTGACTTTTCAAAAGACTGTAATCGCTGGATACCTCATCGCTCATTGCAGCAGCGTAATTTAACCTAAAAGAATCAATCGCTTTCATTGCAAGGTTAAACTGGTTAATAAATTTTTCTGCACTTTGTTGGGCAGCAATCTGCTGGCCATTATTCTTATCTATTTTTTTCATATATTGATATGAGCGGTTTCCAAATACTGTCCATAACGTGTCATAAATGTATACGACACTGTTGTTATAAGCGCCTATAGCAGCCTTGTCCTGTGCGTCTGTATCAGAACGGTCAATAAAGAAAGCCAAAAGAGCTGCGCCAAATCCACTCGCGCCAAGGGACATCAGGACAGCAAGCCATTTTGGTGTTTCAGCACACGGTAAAAATAAATATGCTACAATCAAAACAATAGAAATCAAGAGACATATAAGGTAAATAAGAAAATGTGAGTTTTCAACTGATAAAATTCTATTTTTCTTCCTTCTGTCTTTTTCTTCTGCACGTTTTGCCTTAAGCTCTTCTTGCGAAAAGAGCGTTGCAAAATCGACCGTTGTTATAACGTCATCCATCGTGGATTCATCAACTGTTTGCATATAAAATATTCTCCTTGTTTACGGTTCAATGACCGAATTTCGTTCGTAGAGTTCCGTTTTTCGTTTCATTTCTTTGGCGAGCGCTTTTGTGCAACTGCCAGGCCTGAGCCGCCAGACCCAATTGCCGCCGAGCGTAGACGGTGTATTGATCCGTGCTTCATGTCCAAGGCGGAGCCAATCCTGTATGGGGATCACGGCCCAGTCTGCCGCGCAGGAAAGTGCTGCGGAAACAAAAAAGTCTACACAGGTCTCATCAGCGGCTGTTTCGCACAGCAGATAGGATTTTGCATACCGGACAGATGTGGGCGGTGCGCTGCGCAGCCAGCCGAGGATTGTATCATTATCGTGTGTCCCGGTATACACAACACAGTTCTTAGGATATTTAAACGGAATATAGTCGCTCTTTTCACGTGCATCAAAGGCAAACTGCAGGATCTTCATGCCGGGAAAGCCACTGTATTCCAGCAGCTCCCGAACTTCAGGCGTCAGATATCCAAGGTCTTCTGCGATAATCGGAATGTCCGGGAAGGCTTCCTTGATGGAATCAACGAACGCTTTCCCAGGCCCCTTCTGCCATGCTCCGTTTCGAGCAGTTTTATCACCATAGGGAATCGCGTAGTAGCTTTCAAACCCGCGAAAATGATCGATTCTGAGACAATCGTATAGCTCAAATGAACCGCTCAGCCGTTCCTTCCACCACTGGAAGCCAGTCTCCTGCATCAGATCCCATCGATACAATGGATTTCCCCAAAGCTGACCGTCTGCGGTAAAGGCGTCCGGCGGACATCCGGCAACTAAAACCGGGCGGTCTTCTTCATCAAGCAGAAACAGTTTCGGATTTGCCCATGCATCCGCAGAATCAAGTGCAACATAAATGGGGATATCGCCTATGATTTTTACGTTGTGCGCCCTTGCATAAGCGGCAAGTTTTTTCCATTGCGTATAAAATAACAACTGAAGAAACACGTAAAAATTAACCTCGGACTGTAATTCCTGCCGGGCTTTCTCTAATGCATGGCGTTCTCTCTTTCGTATAGCGCTTGGCCACTGCGTCCATGCGAGACCGTTATAGCTATCCTTGAGTGCCATGAACAGGGCATAATCGTCTACCCAGTTATGTGCTTTGCGGAAACGGTTGATTTCGTTGGGATTGTCAAAACGAGAATACGCTTTTTTCAAAATCGCATACCGATATTGGTACTGCTTTGCGTAATCGATTGCTGCACGGTCAGCTTGGTCCGCCAGCGGTACACAGTCTTCTTTTTGAAGCAGTCCGTCTTCGCAGAGCTGCTCGAGGTCAATAAAGTATGGATTTCCAGCAAATGCCGAAAAGCTCTGATATGGGCTGTCGCCAAAGCTGGTCGGGCCAATCGGCAATACCTGCCACAGCTGCTGCCCCGCTTCATGCAGAAAATCGATCCAATCATAGGCGGCCTTACCGAGTGTACCAATGCCATATGGAGATGGCAAGCTGAAGATGGGCAGCAATACACCACTGCATCGTTTCATAAAACGCTCCTTTCCTAAACGGGCAAAAAATAACCCGGACCGACCTCTGTTTCTTTCGTACTGCGCCACCCGCCGTTGTTGCAACTGAATGTTTAGAATGTCGGATAAATATCGATTGTAGTGCCGCCTGTTCCGGTAAAGTTCAGGCCGCTGGACCATGTTCCGTTGTTGATCAGAGGCTTAAATTCGAATGTCTCGCCAGCGGGAATGCGTTCCGTTTCATAAACCCAGCAATCAGACGAAACATTCAGCATACTGCGGCCGAGATCCCACTTCAGCGGGTATTCATCGCCGCGCAGATACATGGTGTTTCCGAGGCCTACGTCATAATGGACGCGAATCGTTGTGACAGTGCGCTCCATCGGCGTGTATTCTGCAACCGTGCCGGATGTAAATACATAGGCCGTTTTCGCAGGCAGCGTAATATTGAGCATTTTGCTCGTTACGCTGCCGCTTGTGATCTGCGCAGTCACGGAAGTGTCCAGCAGGTTGGTAAGCGTCGTGCCAATTGTAAGGCTGCTTTCTGCACGGATCGGAATCTGACGGGTTTCATTGCTCGTCCCGTTATTGAAGATCACAATTACTTCCTGTCCGGTTGTATCGTCTCTGCGGGAGTAGGCGTAGATATTGTCTTCCGACCACATTTCTCGCTGCACACCGGTCTGCAGGCAAGAATAGGTTTTCCGCAGTTCAGTAAGCCGCTGGATGTACTTGTAAGTGATTCCGTCTTCCGAGAAGCTCGGCATGACTTCGCGATTTTCTTTGTTTGCGATACCTGCCCACTCCGTGGGAACACCGCCGCCATAGCAGTTCTGCTCAGTTCCGTAGTACACATCGGGGATACCGCGGACAGTGAAAATAAAGGCCAGTGCCAGTCTGAGCTTCTGATAGTTATCGTCGGCAAGGCACAGGAAGCGATCACGGTCATGATTGTCGATAAACGTAATGAGATGGTTTACGTTTGCATATTTGTAATCCTGATCAAAAATCGCTTTAACGGTTGTAAAGCTGGCATCGTGCGCAAAGACTTCACGGGCCTGGAAGAAAAGCGGGAAGTCAAGCACGCCCCATTCATAATTGGAGAATGCACTCACATAGTCGACATCGCCGACGAAGATCTCGCCAAAAGAGGGAACACCGACGTAGGATTCAAACTCCTGCAGAAAATTTTTCGGCATCGAACGTGCGGCATCGACGCGGATGCCATCAGCGCCAGTCGAGGTGATCCAGTTTTTATATGCATCCTTGATGGCCTGCCGGGCATCGGCATTATCCTGGTTCAGATCATCCAGACCTCCGAGGTCGTAATTCAAAACCTGATATTCATTGTTCCAGTCTGTAATATCACCATAGTGATGATACCAGTCAGGATTGTTGAATGGGGCAGCCGGCTGATAGCTGGCCGAGCTATAGGTGGAGCTTGCACCGTTAAAATAGTCTGCCGTATGATTCGGAACAACGTCCAGAATTACTTTGAGTCCTTTGCTGTGGGCTGCGGAAACGAGATCGATCAAATCCTGCTTCGTGCCGAAGTGAGGATCAGCAGAATTGTAATCGTGCGTGAAATAACCGTGATAACCGGATTCTTCGCCGTCTCTGCTCAGAAGTTCATTCTGAGAAGGCGGCGAGATCCAGATCGCCGTTACACCCAGATTTTTAATGTAATCCAGCTTCTGCGTGATACCCTTCCAGTCACCGCCCTGTGTGTATTTGAGCTGTCCGGGGCGATACTCCTGATTCAGCGTACCGTTATTTGTCGGGTCTGCATCATAGAAACGGTCCGTTAGAATCATGTAGATAATGTCACTTTCATTCAGGACGGAACTGTTGTCCGTCATGGCCTGAATTTCGGTATCGTTTGCCGCTTCAGTCGGTGTGAAGTTTCTCGCACCGGAATCGGCAACGGCGGTTGTGATTGAAGAACCTCCAAAGCCAGCAGCCAGGGCTGTCGGCGCGAGGATCATAGTTGAAACAAGTGCAAGAATCAGAAGTGTGGAGAGGAACTTCGTTTGGAACGTTTTCTTTGTCGTTAACATGAAAATGCCTCCTTTACATGATCTGAATTGAATTTGTTATCCTTTGATACCGCCGGTCTGCAAACCGGAAACGAAATATTTCTGGCAGCAGATGAAGATGATGAGCACGGGCAGCAGACTCGCCACGGACATGGCGAAGACGTAGCCCCACTGCGTAAACTGGTGCTGGCCGAAAAAGCCTGAGATGGCGATCGGCAGCGTGCGCTTCTGCGTGTCGTTCAGGACGGTCAGCGCCCACGGGAATTCCTCCCACGCCGTCAGGAAGTTAAAAATGCTGACGGACGCGATGGCCGGGCTTGCCAGTGGGCAGATGACCTTGAAAAACACAGTGAATACGCTGCCGCCGTCCATGTAGACGGCTTCGTCAAACTCCCTTGGAATGCTCTCAATGTAGCCCTTGATCATAAACGTGGAGAACGGAATGACCCACGCCACATAGAACGGCACCAGCCCCAGCAGCTTGTTCGTGAGCTTGAAGAACGAGGCGAGCTGATACTGCGTGATGATGAGCGTCGTGCCGGGGATGATCATCGTGCCGATGACGAGCGCGAAGAGCGCCTTTCTGCCGGGGAAGCGGAAGCGCGCGAGGCAGAATGCCAGCGCCGACGAGACGAAAGCCGCGATCACGACAGTCAGCACGGCGACGATCACGCTGTTGAGGAAATTGATATAGAACTTTTCCTGGCTGAAGATGTACACGTAGTTTTCAATTGTGATCGTGTCCAGCGCGGGGAAGAACTTCGGCGGGAACTCATAGAGCGCACCGTTCGGCTTTAAGGACGTGCTGATCATATAGATCATCGGCATGATCGACACCGCGCCGCCGAGCAGCAGGAGCACATACCGCAGAATGTTGGACGGGAGCTCCCGTTTTTTGAGTATATGCATGGCAGTCCCTCCTACGAATTGGCCGCGTCCTTCTGCTTCATGGCCCTGAATTGCAGAACGGCGAGGAAAATGAGCGTCACGGCGACGACGAACGACAGCGCGGCCGCGTAGCCGAACGAGCCGGTGTTGAACGCCTTGTAATACATCCACGTGAGAACCGTCTCCGTCTGGTGCATCGGCTTGCCGCCGGTGATCATCTTGATGGACGTAAAGACGTTGAAGCCGCCGATGGTCAGCATGACGAGCGCGAAGAGGATCGTGGGCTTGATGCTGGGCAGCGTCACATAGAAGAACTTCTGGAACGCGCCGCAGCCGTCGATCCCGGCCGATTCATACAGCTCCTGCGGAACGCTTTGCAGCGCGGCCAGAAATACGACCAGATTCCACCCGACGCCCTTCCAGATGCCGAGCATCATCGCCACCGTCAGACCGCCCCAGCGGCTGTCGAGCCAGCGAATGTTGGACACCGTCAGGTGCAGCACGTTCGTGAGCACATAGTTGAGCATCCCCTCGGTGTTGAAAATGTACCGGAAGATGAGCGAGACGATGACCCACGAGGTAATGACCGGGATGTAATAGATCACGCGGAACGTGACGCGGAAGCGCGGAATGGCATTGATGAGCACCGCGGCCAAGAGACCCAGGATTATCTGCCCCGGCACAGTCACGAGCGTATAGAGCAGCGTATTTGCAAATGCAATCCGGAACGTCTCGTCGGAGAGCACGTCGATATAGTTTTGCAGCCCGATGAACTTCTGGTGCAGCATCGAGCCGAGATCCCATTGCAGAAAGCTCATGTACAGGAGCTTGACGATGGGGTAGATCGTGAACAATGCGAAGACCAGAAGCCCCGGAAGCAGCAGAAGGCCGACCTGAAGACGGTCGCGTTTTGATTTCAGTTCCATAGAGCAGATCCTTTCAAGTAACCGATGATTCAATCGGCAAGAGTTGTCGGCGAGAGATTTTGGCCCAAATGAAAGTTTAAAAACGCAGGAATACTGTATGTATTTCAAGTTTTTCGAACTGCACAGTTGGGCCAAAAGATCCGCTGACAACCGCAGACGATTGATTCAGCGGTTACTCAGGCAGCCGCACGGCTGCCTCCGATTTGCCAGATTTTCAAAGCAGGCCGAAGCCTGCTTTGAAAAAAGTTGCGTTTGGTTCGTCTGTCTGATATACTGTGTTTATTCGGCAAGCAAACCGTCGATCGTCACAGCCAGCTGGTCGAGCGTCTGCTGCACGTCTGCGCCGTTGACGATCATGTCGGTCATGGCGACGGTCAGCGCGTTGTCGATCTCGGACCAGGAAGCGACAGTCGGACGGGCCTTTGCCGTCGTGATAGCCTCCAGGAACGGTGCAAACGATGCATCCTTTACGGTCTGGCTGTCCAGTGCCGTCATGTTGACGGGGATCTGACCGCACTTGGCCATCTCCTCCTGCGCGTATTCGCTGGTCATGAACTTCATGAACTTCCACGCGCCTTCTTTGTTGGCGGTGTTGAACATGGCGATGTCTTCGCCGCCCAGCACGGAGATCGAACCGGCGGAACCAGCGGGAACCTCACTCGTGCCGTAGTTGAAGTCGGGATATGCGCCGGCCAGCTCCGCGGTCTTCCACGGGCCTTCGAGCAGCATCATGTACCGGCCGGTGCCAAAGCCGTCGGTCATGGGGATATCGCCGCTGTTAAAGCCGGTGAATTCGCCGTTCGCATACAGGTCGACCAGCTTCTGCACGGCTGCGGCTGTTTCGGGGCTGTTGACATAGCCCGTGGCCGTGGTGCAGGCGTCGTCCGTGATGTTGCCGCCGTTGCTCCAGATATAGGGCAGGACGTTCCAGCCTGCAAGCGCGGGCTCGTTCAGACCCCAGACCTGCTGGCCGTTTGCATTCGTACCGGACAGGGCGTGGATCGCGGCGAACATCTCATCCATCGTCTTGGGCACTTCGATCCCGGCCTCCGCGAGCGCGTCGGCGTTGTAGAACAGGATCTTCGTGTTCGTGTTGAGTGCCAGCGCGTAATAGCTGCCCTTGACCACGGCGGTGCTCATGGCGCTGGGAAGAAGCTGGCCTGCCACATCATTAAAATCCCCCATCTGCTGATCCAGCGGGACAAGGATGTTCATTTTCTGGAACTCCGGAACCCACGCGATGTCCAGACGCGCCACATCGGGCAGGGTGTTCGAGCTTGCGCTGACAAGGATCTTGTCGTGCAGGTCGGCCCACTCGTGCGAGACGGCGTTGACCTTGTAGCCGGGGTTTTCTTCCTCGAATTTGGGGATCAGCACATTCATCAGAGTCTCATTCTCTGCGGACTGCGCGCTGTAGTGATGCCAGAAGTTGATCGTAACGGGTTCTTCGGGCGTGGCTGTGGACGTTTCTGCCGCCTTGTCATCGGCGGGAACGGCCGCGTCGCTTGCGGGCTGCTGGGATTGGGCAGTGTCTGGCGCTTTTTCGGCGCATGCAGTGAATGCCGCTAACATCACTGCTGCGATCAGGAAGAGCGCCAGCATTTTTTTGATACTTGTCTGTTTCATGATTGCACCTTCTCCTTTAATTTTTTGTTGATGAATCGGATTATCTTAACGGATCTTGCGGGAAGCTCCGCTTCAAAGCGTCCCGGATCGTCCGTCAGGACCGTGGGGTGGAACGGGTCATCCTCTGTCATGCCGCCCGTCTGGCAGCAGAGCGTCCATGCGGCAAATTCCCGTGCCCAGTCCGGGATCGGGAGCTGCCCGCGCCAGTGTGCCGCGCCTGCGTGCAGGACGACGAGCGTCTGCTCGCCGGGCACGGCGCGCGAAAAGGCGTATACGTTCGCCGCGTCGTCGGCCAGTACGGTATGGAAATCGCCGTCTGTCAGAGAATCGGATGCGAGCCGCAGTTGGATGAGCCGCCGGTACCAGCGCAGCAGCCACCTGTCCTGCTGTTCTGCATCCCACTGCATCGCCATGCGGCAGCCGGGGTCGTTTGGGCCGCTCAGCCCGACCTCGTCGCCGTAGAAGATCGCCGGGGAGCCGGGGAACGTCATTTGCAGTGCTGCGGCCAGCCGCAGCCTTGCCTTGTCGCCGCCCGCTTCATAGAGGAAACGCGCCGTGTCGTGGCTGTCCAGCAGATTGTACATCCGCAGATTCGTTTCATTGGGGTACAGGGCCAGCGCCCGGTTGAGACGGCAGCCGAATTCCGACGCGGGAAGCGCGTCCTTCGCCAGCCACGCGGCCGCCGCGTCGCGGAAGAGGTAATTCATCGCGCTGTCCAGCCGGTTCGCGCTTACGAGCCGCCCGGCGTCGCCCCATGTTTCGCCAAGCAGGATGCAGTCTGGCTTACACGCACGCATCGCCGCGGCGAAGGCTTCGAGAAATGCGGTCGGCAGCTCGTCCGCCACATCCAGCCGCCAGCCGGCTGTGCCCGCGCGCATCCAGCGGCGCGCCACGCCGTCCTCCGCCAGGATGAACCGGCGGTAGTCCTCGTTGTCCTTGTTGACCTCGGGCAGGGTATCCACGCCCCACCAGCACTTGTATTTATCCGGAAAACGCTCAAAGGTGAACCACCCGGCATAGGGGGAATCGGGGCTTTGATACGCGCCCACGCTGTCGTAGCGGCCGTAGCGGTTAAAATACAGGCTATCGTCGCCCGTGTGGTTGAACACGCCGTCCAGCAGCACGCGCATGCCGCGCTTGGCGGCCTCCTCGCACAGGCGGGTTAAATCGGCCTGCGTGCCCAGCATGGGGTCGATCCGGGTATAATCGCCGGTATCATAGCGGTGATTGCTGCGCGCCAGAAAGATGGGGTTCAGATACAGCACGGTGACGTGCAGCGATTGCAGATAATCCAGCTTGGAGATGATGCCCTGCAGGTCGCCGCCGAAGAAATCCCGCGAGTGCGTATCGCCGTTGCGGGGATCAAACAGCGCCAGCGGAGCCTCGTCCCAGTTTTCATGCAGATAGATATCCTCGCGCGTATACCGCGGCGCGCGGCTGCGGCAGAAGCGGTCGGGGAAAATCTGATACATGACGCCCTCGCGCAGGAAGGCGGGGGGCGCATAATCCCGCGCGTACACGGTCAGCTGAAAGGACGGGGGCGCCGAAGCATACGTTTCGCCCACGCCGCCCAGGCCGTCGCGCGCGTTGCCCAGGTATTCGGTTTGCCCGTTTTCCATCACCGCTGCGAAATAGTACCACAGCAGGCGCGGGGTGGCGGGCGCGGCAAAGCGCAGCTCGTAGCCGTCGCGGCCGTCGGGCTGCAGAGGGATGGTATAGGGCTGGTTGTTGAGCGTAATGACGGCGTTGACCGCGCGCGGCCTGCCCTGGCAATAGACGCGAAGACGGACGATATCACCGCAGCGAACCGCGCCGAAGGGGG
>ERZ780149.3270-NODE-3270-length-13789-cov-2.518640_pt1 | contig 13789 bp, 14 predicted proteins | sample MGYA00511367_ERZ780149 | MGnify/ENA primary metagenome ERZ780149 (study PRJEB29588, sample SAMEA2153852) | human gut metagenome | biome: human gut; feature: human-associated habitat; material: faeces | place: Denmark | collected 2008/2010 ... | reverse complement strand
CCGAAAGTACGGCGTCTTTCAATTTCTTCTTTAAATCCCATAATTATTTTTTTGAGTGTGCAAAGATAGTTAGTATTTTTTTGCTTTCCTTTTTAACCTAACAAAAAAATGCTTACCTTCGTTAAATAAAAAAAGAAAGATCTTTAATTGTAATTTATATGCAAATTGTTTACACGACTTCGAATTTTAAAGGAGGCATATACAGGGCGGTTTTAGCGATTTTGCTCGGTTTGGCTCTTTTGATCTGGCCGGCCGATGCATTGAAGTATGTTGTTATGCTGATAGGTATCGTTTTCCTGGCCATCGGTATTATTGCGTTTATTATCTCTTCCAGAAACCGCGAGGAACATCAGCGGAGTTTTGCTCCCTTGAGCGGAATCGGAAGTGTTATTTTGGGATTACTGCTGGTATGTCTGCCGTCTACTTTTGCGACCGTTTTTATGTTTCTCCTGGGATTTATTTTGGTGGTCGCTGCTGTCGGACAATTTGTGACCCTTGCCGCAGCCCGTCAGTTCGGGCGTATTGCGCCGGTTAGTTTTTTATTCCCGGTCCTGATCCTGATTGTCGGTATCGTGATTTTATTCGATCCTTTCAGTTCGGCCGAAAGCGTGTTCATCCTGTTCGGGATTACCGCCGTTTTTTATGGCGTAACCGATCTGCTCAACCAATATTCCATCCGTAAAATGCGCAAAGCCAGTGAAGAAAAAGAAAAAATCGTGAAGATGGGAGGAGATTCGGATATCGAGGATGCCGAATTCGAGGAAGTGGAAGAAGGCAAATAAGAAGGAAATCGCCTTCTCCGATCTAAAGACTGGAAAATAGAAAAAGAAAGAAATAGATTAAAACTGCCAGGATAACGCCTTTCGAGGCGTTATTCTTGTTTAAGTGCAGAAATAAATAAAATAAGCCTAAGTCGGCAAAGAATACACCAACGGAAATGAGTTTGAATTGTACTTTCAATGCGATCGCCTGGTGGATAAATTGGGAAAGCGGGAGGTCGTGAAAGCGGAAAAGCCAGAACAACAGGATGATGATGAAAGGAGCTGACAGGCCCGGGAATAATCCGTATAGAAGACGATCTTTCATCGGAGAGCTTTAAAATTGTACCGCAACAAAACAACGGGGCGTATGAAAATCCGGTTTGGGAGAATCGATCGGACGCCAGGATAAATAATGCCGGCAGGATAGCCGATCTCCGCATTTATAAAGGTTGATGCGGGCTTTCAAACCCTGCCAGGTATCGATGTTGTGACGGAAAAGAGCTGAAGCCGGAATTCCCACAGTCAGTTCCCAGGGATGGCCTAGCCGGGTTTCTTCGAAATTTGCCCCGCCCAATGAAGGATAACGGAGAATCGAGGCCATGATATCTTCCGGGGCATGACCCGCCGCTGGGCGTTCTTTCCGGAAACCTAACAAAGTTTTACCGATACAGGTAAATTCGAAATTGTAATACCCACTATCGTCGACTGCCAGGAAAAATTCGACACAGGAATCGTTACACACTTGCTCGTTGTCTTCCCGGGTGAGGGCCATGGTACTGGTCTCGTCGACCTTAAACCGGATAAAGAGCATTTCTCCGTTGTGTGCCATGGTAAAAGCTGCATAAGGCGTGTAAGGGAATTGTTCCGGCCAGTTATTCTGCCCGATTCGGTGAAAATCGATTCGTGCTGGGAGATAAATTCTGGCTAGAAATTCAAGCATTAATGCTTGCCGTGGCTGCACTTATATCCTATTTCTTGGTTATCAAGGAAAGACAGCGAGCAAAGCGCGTCCTGTTTATATTCTTGTTGTTGGCTCTGCTTGTTTTTCTTTCATTTACCGTTACAAAATCTGCAATTATAGGATTTTTGGCCGGGTTTTGCGTGTTGAATATCTACTTGTTTAAAAAATCTAAAGTCAAAATTCATTATAAACTTGCGACAGTGATACTGATCGTTTCGTGTGGCTATGTCCTGTTGGATAATGTCTCGATGTATGAGGCCAGAATGCAAGAGGTGAGGGAGGAGATCGAGAGCGTCACAAAAGGTGAATTCCAGGGAGGAACCATCGCGCCTAGAGTCGCTTTTATTCGGGAAAGTTTTAAACATATGGATGAATTTGGTTTATGGGGATTGGGGGTATCTACCAAACATCGTATAAAAGCTTGGTTTGACGCCTCGGATATGAATATCGCTCGTTATAAAAACGTGGGTAATATTTTCCTGCAATATTGGGTTACAGGAGGAATATTCGGTTTGGCTTTCATGCTTTTTTTGTTTGTAGCACCAATTTGTCGAATGATTCGGAAGAGGAGAGTTTCTTATCTGACTATAGGGATATTACTTGCATTTTTTGCCGTGAGTAATACATGTGTCACCCTATCCTGGGCAAATTCCCGGTTATTTATGCTATTCTTTTTAGCTATGTTTTGTTTTTACGGTGATCTTTTTGCTCGGCTAGAAGATTCTTCGGAGGATAAACCTGTTTCTGACGAGAGTTCGATATAACTCACCATTTTTGTATAGAACTCTCGTTAAATATTTATTCGTTACCTTAAAATTCTCCTGGACTCCATATTTGCACATGCACGGAAATACAAATTTTCGATAAGAGATCAATGTGAATTAATGTAATATATAGCTATTAAAATGCCATCATGTTGGTATCATATTGCGAGCCGCTCCCATTCCGCTCCCATTCTCCTCCTATTCCGCTCCTATTACAAATGCAAAATATTAGACTAAAATGGTAAATGTTAACATTGTGATTCATTTATGATATCAACTTGATGACAAGGTAATAGCTCTATCGGGTAGGAATTCCAATAGAATACTCGTTTTGCAGGGATAAACCACTGTTTACCCTGTCAATTATTGGTGTCGGAGTTGTGTTATTTAAGGAGTTTGCCCTTGCGACTAAGTTTAATCGTGAACCCGAAATTATCTTTAAACAAGTCACCTAGATCGCCGTAGATTCCCGTTTCCACGGCAAACGGTAAGTTCTTGAATGGCAAGGTGATTTCCAAGGCCCCGGAGAGTTGATTTTTTTTCATGGTATTCCCGTAAGTACCGTAATTCCTGGAGTAGGAGAGCATGAGTTTGTAGGGGGTGGTTTGCCATGCCCTGCCTTTCATCCCGACGTGGTGGGCTATAACGCGGTTGTTGATGACGCGGGTGATGTTGCCGGAAAGGCCGGGTGTCATGAAAGGGCTGCCGATGACTCTTTCGTATAACGTCCACCCGCTTCGATACTCGCCATTGTTGAAGTAGTTATCACATCCACCTAGTACTTTCCGGCCATAAAAATGACTATTCGGGTCTTGTTTCTCCATTTCTTTTGGCGTGGCGGGCCGATCATGCCGGGAGCCGGATTGATATTTCGTGTAATAGAATTCGTAGATAATGTCCGTGATCCATCGATCCTTTTTCTTGGAACCGTAATAAAAACAGTAGGTCCCATCCGGGAAGGAACGGAAATCGGTGCCCGAACCATCTTCAAAAGGGATGTCGTGGTAGAAAGAGAGGGTGTAGTTGTCTGCCAAATAGTTAATGGCCAAGTGTTCTCTTCCCAAATGATTGCCCAAAGCGTTGATCGAGTCGCTGACGCTCGCTCCGATGCCTCCTTCTTTGGCACAAACGATGCGGAGGTAATCATGGAATGAGGAGGGTTGTTTACCCCTGTCGGGGGAGGTCCCTGCCCATTGGGCCCAATGTTCAAGGCCGACGATGATTTCCCAGCGTTGGTGGGGTTTTATTTTTAAAAACACGGATTTGTTATGCAAACGGGTGTCTTTCACGTAGCGATCGTCAATCATCATGTAGTCGGCCCAGTTGAATTTGATGGATAAAATGCCTTGGGTGCAGGGAATTTTCATGTATTCGCTATTCAGGTTGTAGCCCGGGAAGGTTCGGGCATTTCCGGAACGGATGAAATTGCCGTTTGTGGAGGATATGCCCCGGTATTCTTCTTCGGGATGGATCATGCCGAGGTCTAGGCGAAGGTTACGCCAGCGAGCACGTGCATATAGTTGATCTAAAATCAGGTGGTTGTCCGGGCGGGATAAAAATCCGGCCGCTGATACGCCGTAAGCAAATTGAATTTTATGACGGTTCGTGAAGTCGGAGAAAAGACCGACTTCCAGTAGGGCCCCATGGCCATTGGGTATCAATCCATGTTTGTTGTTTATGGCCCAAAAGGGTAACGTGTTTTGGCTTGCCACGAATCCGGTAAGTGAGGTTTTGTAATCGACACTTCGTTTTTGTCCCTGTGTGTAAAAGAATAGTAAGAAGAGGAAGAGGAATAATGATATTTTTTTCATGTTGCTGTTTTACGCGGGGCATTATTTTAATTCGGACAAAAGTAACCTTTCTATGATAGAAAGATCTTCTTTATAGGTTAATTTAATATTAAATGGCAAACCTTGGGTTATTTTAATGGGAGTCTCCGGTAGGTATCGTTTAACCACCCCGCAGTCATCCGTGCTGAAGAACTCGGGGTCTGATAAAGCTTTGTTGTAGGCTTCCGTTAGGATGTCGGAATGAAATCCTTGAGGGGTCTGGACTTGGAAGAGCGTGGAGCGATCCGGGATGTTGTCCACGAATTGGCGAGAGGTGTCGCTTTGCAATATCGTGTCGGTTGAAGGAATGGCCGCGGTACAGGCGGCGTGGCTTTCGAGGGCTTCAATGACATGATCGATGATTCGCGACGTGACCAGCAGGCGGACAGCGTCGTGGATGATTAAATGGCAAGGCTCGTCTTTGTACACGTTTAAGGCGGCGAGGGTGGAGTGATAACGTTCTTTGCCGCCCGGGACGATGTGCTTTACTTTTTGAAATCCTTCGAGGCGAACGATTTCTTCCGTTTCCTTGATGTAATCTTTATGTACGACAAGGATGATTTCATCAATGCGTTCATGTTTTTCGAATGTATAAAGCGTGTGTGCCAATACGGTTTTCCCGGCAATTACGATGAATTGTTTGGGTAGCTCGCTTCCTAACCGTCGTCCGGAACCTCCGGCTAGAATGACTCCGATGTTTTTCATTTCCTTGTTTCTGTTTTTTATTTTTGGGGGATTTCGGGGGTCAACACGAATTCCAATTTCCCGCCATTCATGATTTCGTCATGGGTGATCCAAGTGCGGTCGAGTTTATCGCCATTTAGTAAAACTTCCTTCACGTAGATGTAGCGGTCGTTCTCCCGGTTCGCTTGGATGACAAATTTACGGTCTTGTCCCAGTTTGATCGTTACTTTCTTGAACAGCGGGGTGCCCAGTTGGTATTTTCCGTCGCTCGGGTTCACGGGATAGAAGCCCATGGCTGAGAAGATGTACCATGCCGACATTTGTCCGCAATCTTCATTGCCGCAAATGCCGTCAGGACGATCCGTGTAGAGTTCCCGTCTGATTTTATCCACGTAATATTGTGTCTTGTAGGGGGTGTCCGTGTAATTGAACAGGTAAGCCACGTGGTGGGAGGGTTCATTCCCTTGGGCGTATTGTCCGATCAGTCCGCTGATGTCGGGAGAGACGTTGTCCCCCTCGATGATGGAGTGAAGGGTGAACAGGCTGTCCAGTTTGTTGGCGAAGGCGGTTTTTCCCCCGTGTAACGCGATAAGTCCCTCCACGTCGTGTGGCACAAGCCACGAGTATTGCCACGCGTTTCCTTCGGTGTAGTCATCATCCCGGTGAGCCGAGGCGAACGGGGAGAAGGGTGTTTTCCAGTTCCCGTTGGAAAGTTTTGCCCGCATGAATCCGGTGGTGGCGTCGAATACGTTTTTATAGTTTTTAGAAGCTTTTATGAAGAACAGGTAATCGTCTTCTTTGTTCAAGGCTTTGGCCATTTGAGCCATGCACCAGTCGTCGTAAGCGTATTCGAGGGTTTTGGCAACCGATTCTTTTTCCAGGTCGCAGGGTATGTAATTGTAGGTTCTGAAGAGGCCCAGCCCGTCTCCTCGCGACAGAGAGGTTTCTTTCATGGCTTCATAGGCTTTTTCGACATCGAAGTCCCGAATGCCTTTCAGGTATGCTTCCGTGATGACGGGTATGGCGTGATTCCCGATCATGCAATACGTTTCATTCCCCATGAGTTCCCATCTCGGGAGTAAACCGTATGCTTCGTAATGACGGATAAATGATTTGATCATGTCATTTACCCTGTCTTTCTGGGTGATCGTGAACAGGGGATGAGTGGCACGGAAGGTGTCCCACAATGAGAATACGGTGTATTGGTTTGCTTTGCCCACGCTGTGAATTTCTCCGTCCGGTCCTTTGTAATTCCCGTGCACGTCAGAGAAGAGGTAGGGAGCCAGGTAGGCATGGTATAGTGCCGTGTAAAAAACTCTCGTTTCTTCTTTGCTAGCACCTTCTACTTTGACGCGGGACAGGATGCGTTTCCATTGTTGTTTTGCTTCTCGTTTTACTTTGTCGAAGCTCCAATGAGAAAGTTCTTTATCCAGGTTGGCGGCAGCCCCCTCGCAGTTCGCGGATGAGAGGCTTACTTTCACGAGGACCTTGTTGGTGGTTGTTCCGAGATCAATGAAGGCGTACCCTTGGTTGGAGACGAGTTTCTGTCCGTTTTTTAATAATTTCAGCGTGTCACTTCCTGCCCAGATGTCTACATCTTGGGAGAATTCCATGAAGAAGTAGACGTGCTGATCCTTTGCCCATCCGGTTGATTTCCGGTATCCTTGTATGGTCCGGTTGTTGATTTTCTTGATCGAGGTCATCACGGTCCGGTCCCAATTGCGCGCGGTTGTCAAGTCAAGAGTCAACCCGTGCACGGAGTTTTCCGGGTATTGGTAGGCGTGCATCCCGCAACGCGCGGTTGCCGTTAACTCGGTTTTGATTCCGTTGTCGAAGGTTACGCTGTAATATCCCGGTTCTGCCGTTTCGTTGGCATGGGAGAATTTGGCATAACCTTTCTCGATGAAGTCGATCGCGTGTTCATCCGGTTGCGGACGGGTTGTAACGGGTAGCAAGCGGATGTCTTGCAAGTCCCCGATTCCCGTTCCGCTTAGATGCGAATGGGAAAACGAGGATATGATGCTGTCGCTGTAATGGTAACCGGAACACCATTCCCAAGCACTTCTTGGATTATCCGGACTGAGTTGAATTCCACCAAACGGGACGGTAGCCCCGGGAAAGCAATGTCCCTGACCGGCAGTGCCGATGAAGGGGTCAACAAAGTCCGTTACTCGAGTTTCTTTTTCCCTCTGGCAAGATGTCAAAAGGCCGGTGAAACAAAACAGAAGTAGAAGGAGTCGTGTTCTCATGGTTATCAATGTCTAGTTGTTTAATTCGGTCCATACAAGCGCGGATGCTCCATAAATGGCAGCATTCGTGGGAAGTGATGAACGAAGTATTTTAATTTTTTGTTTGAATATGTACAGCATGTTGGCTTCCATTTGTTCCTGCGTGGTTTTGAAAAGCCATTCTCCGGCATTCGCTACCCCTCCTTGAAGGAATATGGCTTCCGGGCTGATGATGGCTACCAGGTTGGCCAGTGCTTTTCCCAGCTGCTCGCCCGTGATCCGGAAGGCTTCCAAGGCGATCGGGTCGCCTTTTTGTGCCGCGTCGTATACTTTTTTGGCCGAGATTTCCGTGTAAGGAATATCTCTTAGTGTGCTGGGTGTATTTTCGAGGGCGAGTAGTTCGCAGGCGGTACGTTTTATTCCGGTGGCGGAGGCGTAGGTTTCCAAGCATCCCCGGCGTCCGCAATTACAGTATCTATCCCCGCCACAAACCAGGGTGTGACCGACTTCGCCAGCCAGACCGTCATGTCCGTACACGAGTTTGCCGTTTACCACGATACCACTTCCCAGACCTGTTCCCAGCGTGATCACGACGAAGTCTTTCATGCCTTTTGCCCCGCCGTATACCATTTCTCCGATAGCAGCTGCTTTCGCGTCATTCGTGATAAAAGCCGGGACGTTGAATTGTTTGTTCAGGAGTTCTACCATCGGGATGGTTCCTTTCCAGGATAAGTTTGCCGCGTTTTCGATGGTTCCGTTGAAGTAGTTTCCGTTGGGAGCGCCCACCCCGATGCCGACAAGTTGCACGTCTAGTTTGTCCAGTTCTTTTTTCACGGTTTTGTACAAGTCTTGGACAAAAGCTTGTGGTGTGTTGTATGCCGTTGTGGGTAAAGATCCGTTTGCCAGACAGTTACCGCTTTTATCAATGAGGCCGAATGCAATATTGGTTCCTCCAATATCAATACCTAGTGAGACAGTTGTTTGCATAATAATATATAAATTTGACAACAAAAAATGATTGCAACCTAATTTGCGGTTAAAAGTAATAAAAAAAAATAAGAGACCGATGGGGCGATCTCTTATTTAATTACTAACTACTAACCTAAACATACAAACTTATGAAAAAAAACTGTGTCTTCTATCTGTTTTCTACGTTACAAAGATAGGGGGTATTCCTATATTCGATAGTTAATAGATCGTTAATCTTTTCTGTAAGGAGATTTAAATCCTGGTGAAGATGTGAAATAGGATAAACCTTCGGGGATCAGAGTTTCAAGTAAAAGTCCTTGGTCAGGTTGGCATAGCTTTCGTGAAGTACATGTCTCTCTATTTCAAGTGTTATCGAATTTTCTGCGAGGTGTTTTTTTACTTTCGAGAGTTCGATGAGCTGACGTTTGGGGGCTTTGTCGGGGGTGGGGTAGACGGTTGTCAATTTGTTAAGAAACCATTTTTTGTTTTGGGCAAGTTCCAGGAATTGTTTGGCTTCGTTAACAGGTAGTATAACACAGAGTTTGCCTTCCGGTAGTAGTAGATGGTAGCTGACCTGGAGAATATCCTCGTGCGATAGTGTTTCGCAATGCCGGGCCAAGGTGCGATTGAGTGCCGGATTTTTGGTCGAATTAATAAAGAAAGGCGGGTTACAAACGATGGTGTCGTATTTGTATGCGGGTGCAAATGTTTGTACTTTGCCTTGAAAAATGTGGATGCGTTCCCGCCAAGGGGTATTGTTCGCGTTCTCTCGCGCCTGTTCAAAAGCCGCCGGGTCAATTTCAATTGCGTCAATGATTAATTCGGGGTTGCGTTGTGCTGCCATGATGGCTATCAGTCCGGTGCCCGTACCGATATCAAGCAAACGCCGTGCCTGGGTTACGTCAGCCCAAGCTCCTAGAAGAACACCGTCCGTGCCGACTTTCATGGCACATTTTTCTTGTCGAATGGTGAATTGCTTGAATTGGAAGTAGTCGTTTGCCATGGGTGGGTGATGGGTTTGTAAAGTTTGAAAGTTTATAGATCTTATAAACTTTCAAACTTTATAAACTTACTCTTCTTTCTTTTCTTCTTCCGGTTCGTCGAAGTTCAGAAGGTTTTTGTCTAATAGTAAGTTGTACCATTGGATCATTTTCCGCATGTCTGAAACGTATACGCGGTCTGCATCATATTCCGGGATGACAGATTTGATGTAATCCGTGATCACATCGGCTGATTCTTTGTGGTTGATCGCCGGTTTCCCCTCTTCTTTTTCATACATACGTTTGAACACGGTTTTCAGAGGCATGTCTTCATCTTCCGTGTAAATTGAAATATCTTCGAGGGCGATAATTTTAGCGTTAGAATATGCAGGAAAGCGTTTCCCGTCAAGTAATGATTCTACAATCAAGGCATTGGCGGTGTTATTGATCAACTTGTATAAGCCGGGTTTTCCTGATATGGATAAAATTTCTTTCAACATATTGCTTTCTTTTTGTGTTTTGTTATTGGTGGGCAAAAGTACGAATCAATGTTTAAAAGTAAAAGTAATGAAATACTTATTTTTTTATATCATTCTTTCTTATCCGACTAATTGATGCCCCGTTGTTTTTTGATTTTTTCGTAAGCCTCGTTGATGGCCATGAATTTTTTCTCTGCAGCTTTGCGAATATCTTCACCCATGTATCCTACTTTGTCCGGATGGTTTTCGATGGCCATTTTCCGGTAAGCTTTTTTTACTTCCTCGTCGGTAGCGGAGGAGTGAATGCCCAGGATGCTATAAGCGGAGTCTAAATCGTCGTAGTACATGGCTTTGACTGACTGGTAAGTGGTTGAATCGATTCCCAATAAGTTGGCTATTTTGTCCAGCAGGGATATCTCATGTTGGCATACCATTCCGTCTGCCTTGGCCAGTCCGAACAGAAAGTATAGTAGTTGAGTGCGAGAATAGACGTTCATGTTCACGCGGATCTGGATACAAACTTGGTCGATCTCGATGTTTTTGTTCAATAGATCTTTGATGATGGCCAAGGCTTCACGCTCTCCTTCTAGTCCGAAGTTGTCCCGGAAGAATTTTTTCACGTAATCCAATTCGTTCCGGGTTACTTTTCCATCGGCTTTCATCAAGGCGGTCGCGAGAACGACAAGGCTTAACAGAAAATCACCTCTTCCCGTGGGACGGGTTCCCGGATCATTCCCCGGGGCGGATGCTACCATTGTTGCCGTGTCGAACGTGGAGCCGATGAAATAACCGAATAGGGCTCCTATGGGACCTCCCATGACAAATCCTAAACCGGCTCCTATCCATTTTCCGTATTTTGCCATACTATGTTTGTTTTGAATGAATGTTGTTTAATTGGTGAATGATGGAAAGGATTTGTCGGATCACTTTGTCATCATTGTTGTTGTAAATTACGAAATCCGATTTTGATTGTTTTGTTTCATCGGGCATTTGATTGTTTATACGTTCAATGACTTTTTCCCGAGTGGTGGAGTCTCTTGAGATCACTCGTTCCACGCGGGTTTCTATGTCTGCCGTGATGAGAATGATGTAATCGAAGAGATTTTCGAGTTTTGCTTCAAAAAGGATGGCTGATTCAAAGAACAGGAGCGGGCTCCGTTGTGTTGAACACCATGTCGTGAAATCCCGTGTTACGGCGGGATGGACGATGCCATTTACTTGTTTGATGGCTTCTTTGTCATTGAATATGATTTCTGCCAGGCGTTTTTTGTTCAGTAGTCCGTCGGGTTGGTAAATGTCGTTGCCGAATAGTTCGGTTAAACGTTTTTTGATTTCTTTATCCCGGTTGATTAGTTCGGATGCTTTGGAGTCACTGATATACACGGGGTATCCCAATGTTTCGATGATTTTAGCTATCGTGGATTTTCCACTTCCGATGCCTCCTGTCAAACCAATTTTCAGCATGGGCTTATTTTTTCTTTTCGATAAGATATTCAACGGTTTCCGGGGTGAATACCAGGTCTTTTATGTGACGGGGTGATCGCTCGATTTGAATTTTCAAAGCTGCCGGGTTGTTCTTGATTTGGGTGTAGTCCACGTAGAATGAGAAGCTGGTGTCGGAGACTACTTCATAGCGACTTAGTCCCACGTCGAATGTCACGTCTATCGCGTGAGGGAATAGACGGATCAAAAGTGAGTCCGGGAGATTTTTGACCACGAGGGGAATTGTTTTTTTCGATTCCGTGAAGCGTTCTACTTCTATCTTGATTTTCGCGTCGTTTTCGTTGATCTGTGTCCCGTAGATGTCTTCAAACCGGACTGTTTTGGTCACGTCTTTGGAGAGGTCTTTTAAGGAAAGGGGTTCCGTGTACACCGCTTTTAGCGTGTCAAGGATAGAGGCCGGTCCACTGATGTCCACGTGATCGGGAGTGACAGAAATATCGTTTTTCAGCATGTACTGGCGTTTTAACGTGTACTCGACCCGGGGAATAACCGGGACTCTTTTACTTTCGAATCGGGAGAATTTAAATGTGATGCTCTCCGGTTTGATGGATATTAGCTGTATGTCTGTGTTCAATTGGGTGGTGATGCGGTCTTTTATCTCGGACGTGTTTATGGTGTATTCCAGCAGGTCTTTTTTGTCCAACAACGAGTTTACGTTGAGGACGATGGGTAAGAAGGAGGTGCTGATGCTGTAACGCAGTAGGGCGAAGCCGTGCGCCTTTATTGTTAATGTCATTTCTTTCGGCGGCTCGGAAACAAGTAGTTTTCCCTTGGGAAGTTCCGTGTACTTTATCGGGTAAGAAATTTCCGTGGTGTACTCTTTGTTCAGTGCATTTAGAAACCACAGGACGGTTGCGATGATAACGCAGACGCCGTATGTGATCACGTTACGCTTGATGTGCAGTTCTTGGGATGAACCGAAATAACCGAGTATTTTACCGATAAGACCACGCATAGGCTGGAAGAGTTACAAGTTGCAGGTTACAAGTTGCAAGGTACAAAGAACGAAATTTGTAACCGGAGAACTTGTAACCTGTAACTAAAATTATTTGCTAGCCGGAACGTCCGTCATGTCTTTCACGATGGCTTCCTTGCTTACTTTTAATCTGGCTTGACTTTCTACTTCAATGATAACGGTAAAGTCGTTGATCTCGACAATTTTCCCGAAGATACCGCCGGTTGTCATGACTTTGTCGCCTTTTTTCAATTCTTTTTGTCTTTTCATCTGGGGTCTGATCATGAAGAACCAGAATACGATGACAATTAATATAAGAGGTAAGAATTGCATGAATGCATTACCTTGTGTAGCCGTTTGTTGTAATGTTAACATGAAAATTGTGTTCATAATTTTACTTTTTTATTTATTCTTGATATTTGCGATTATTTTTAGTTCAATCACTTTTTCCGGAACGTTTGCAAAGATATTAATTACTTTGTATTGTTTACCATATCTGCCCGAAGAGTTAAATTCAACCTCGATTTTTCCTTCTCCTCCGGGAGGAATCGGTTTTTTGTCATACTTGGGGGTGGTGCAGCCGCAACTGGCTTCCACGTTGTGAATAACAAGGCTTTTGGTGCCCGTGTTTTTGAAATGGAACGTGTGCGAGACGATTTCTCCTTCTTGCAGGTCGCCAAAGTTGAATGATTTTTGGGGAAATTCAATTTTGGCAATGGCGTTGGAATCATTCACGTTGGTGGGGGTGTTTGCTTCCTGTTCGTTTTGTTTTTTACTTTTGCTGTCACATGAGCAGGCAAGCATGATCCCTAAAAAGATGTAAAATAGTCCCTTCAGCATATGCAATTAATTTGACAACGAAAATACGACATAATATTTAAAAAATGAGATGCCTCATGGAATAATTTTTATCCTTGATGTATTGCATGGTTTCAATGCCGATGTCGAGGTGTTGCCGGACGAAGTTTTGCGTGACGATTTTATCTGATTCTGATGTTTTTATGCCATCGGAGATCATAGGTCTGTCGGATATCAGGAGTAAGGCTCCCGTCGGTATGCGGTTGGCGAATCCGACGGTGAATATCGTTGCGGTTTCCATGTCCACGGCCAAGGCGCGTGTTTTTATCAGGTATTCTTTGAAATTCTCGTCGAATTCCCATACTCGTCTGTTGGTGGTGTACACGACTCCCGTGTAGTATTGCCTGTCATGGTTCGTGATGATTTTTGAACAGGCTTTCTGGACGCTGAAAGAGGGTAGGGCAGGGACTTCTTTGGGCATGTAGTCGTTGGATGTTCCCTCTCCTTTGATGGCGGCAATGGGAAGGATGTAGTCCCCTTCATGGTGCTTGGCTTTCAGTCCCCCGCATTTCCCGATGAATAGTACGGCTTCCGGTTCGATGGCGGAAAGTAAGTCCAAAACGGTGGCAGCGTTAGCACTGCCCATTCCGAAATTGATCATGGTGATCCCGTCGTGCGAGACGTTGGGCATGTTTTTATCCTCCCCGATGATGGGTGCGTTGAATTTTTCCGCGAATAGTTCCAGGTAGTAATCAAAGTTGGTGAGGATGATATGTTTTGAAAAATCTTCCAAAGCCCGTCCCGTGTACCGGGGTAACCAATCCTCCACTATATCTTTTTTTGTTTTCATGTTCATCATGTTGTCGGTCGGAAAATTT
>ERZ780149.3260-NODE-3260-length-13839-cov-2.332269_pt1 | contig 13839 bp, 13 predicted proteins | sample MGYA00511367_ERZ780149 | MGnify/ENA primary metagenome ERZ780149 (study PRJEB29588, sample SAMEA2153852) | human gut metagenome | biome: human gut; feature: human-associated habitat; material: faeces | place: Denmark | collected 2008/2010 ... | reverse complement strand
CGGATGTATTGAAAATATCATCAGAAATTATGCAATACATTAAAAATCCATCAACAATACGTCCAGAATTGCGGCGTAGATGCAACGGATGCAGTATGAAAGAATTATGTGCTCCGAAAAGAATTTTAGTGAAAGAGTACATGGAACATTTAATGGCAAAATATGTCAATGATGAGGAGTGAAGAATATGAAATTGATAAAAAAAGTTTTATATATAAATGCCAATACTTATCTTCATTGCGATCATGATGCGTTTGTTATCACTCAGACTTGCATAAACGAAAAAGAAGAAGAAGTAAGGCAAAAACATACCATACCAGCTCTGGATGTGGAACAAATTATTATCTTTGGACAGACAACAGTTTCGAGTTATCTGCTTGGATATTGCAATAAGCATGGGATTGCTTTGAGCTATATTTCTGAATATGGAACATTTTATGGCAAACTATGCGGAAGCAATATAGGCAATGTTTTGTTACGTATGGAGCAGTATAAGATTGCAAGCACGGAACGCAAACTGGAAATAGCCAAATCTTGTGTTTTGGGCAAAAGTATTAACCAGAAAAATCTATTGATAAATGCATCTGAAAATGCAGAAACAAAAAACCGTGAAAGACTGATTGAAGCCTCATGTAAGATCAGCGCATTATTAGGGGATGTTACTGAAGCGCCAACCGTAGAATCACTTCGTGGAATAGAAGGCAGTATCGCTTCGATTTATTTTTCCACGTTTGATGATATGATTAAACGCAAAGACACCGGTATGGAATTCATTGAACGCAGCAAACGGCCACCGGCGAATTGTTGCAATGCGGTTCTATCATTGCTATACACTATTTTAATTTCTCATTGTGTTGCTGCATTGGAATCGTTTGGATTAGAGCCGTATTTAGGCTTCCTCCATGAAATTTTGCCAGGCCGAAAATCATTAGCATGTGATTTAGTGGAGGAATTTCGAGCCCCTCTTGTGGATCGATTCGTTCTCAATCTGATCAATCGGAAACAATTAACGCAAAATGATTTTGTTACATCCGATGGTGATATTCGCTTGAAAGACGCAAGCCGTAAACGTGTTTTATTGTTGTGGGAACAATGGAAAAGCGAAAAGGTCTACTTCCCATTATACGAAAAAGATGTCGAACGCAAAATGTTGCCTTATTTACAGGCACAATTATTAGCACAATATATTCGAGGCGATATTCCAGAGTATCCGCCGTACGTATGGGAGGTTAGATAAACATGTTCTTATTATGTTCTTATGATATTGCTGATAGCCCAGAGAGATTGCGGAAAGTAGCTCAAATATGTAAAAATTATGGAGTTCGTGTTCAAAAATCTGTTTTTGAGTTAGACGTATCAATGGCTGATCTTATTAAAATGCAAACAGAATTACAAACAGTCATTAATAAAGACTGTGATTCCGTAAGGTTTTACAGATTAGGGAAAAATTTTCGTGAGCATGTGAAAATTCTGGGAATGCGCGAAATTGTAGAGCTAAGCAAGGATGACGCCCTAATATTTTAACAAACGGCAGACAGAGATAATTTTCTGTCTGCTGTTTTACATCCGGTCGAAATCCTGTATTTAATTTTCCACTTTTCCATGTTCCTCGCAGCACCATACTGATAATGTCACAAATAATGGAATCGAGAAAGGAGAAAAATATGGAAGTAACAAGAACTTGGAAGGTGTATGGCGCTGATGGACACAGGCAGAAGGTATCCTTCACGCCGTCGGCGGCTTACGACTGGAGTTCCGAGGGAGATGTAAGAAAAGTCGTACTTAAAAATGCGGATATGACAGGAACGAATGAGTACGTGATCATCCGGATTACCAGGAACACCGCAGAGCAGTGCGAAAGGGAACTGGATGGCCAGATCTCCGACGGCTTTTTTGAGAACTGCGTTGTAGGGAAAGTAATCGAGGTTTTGGAAGAAGCTGGCGAGCGGAAGCAGGCAAAGTGAGAAAGCCGTGCGGAGTATAGTGACTACTTATGGGCACAATGCTCTGAATGCGGGTTCCAGACGGAATCATATAATGCCGTAGAGACGGGGCGTAGCAGTGCAGAATACGTTGCTGTTAAATGGCATTACTGTCCAAAATGCGGTGCAGAAATGTCCGTGTGATGGCTTCCGGGCTGTAGCACAAAAATCAATGTTTATTTTCAACAGGATGCCACGAAGGGGGTATCCTGTTTTTGCGCAGACACTTCGCTCGAATTCCAAAAAAGAAAAAACTGGGATTGTAGCCAAAAAGTGTTATCCGCAAAAATATATTCCGAAAAGATGATACATACTGATTCTGCCATTAGAATTTGAGCTGGAATTGATAATTCTTCAGCTGCAGAGATCTTTTGAGGAATTTAGTATCCGCCCCGTATGCACGGGGATGAGCCTTGGAACAGTAAGGATTCAGGCAAAGTCGTTAGATCCGCCCCGTATACACGGGGATGAGCCTTGGAGCGGATTTCATCCGGTATTACTCGTCAGATCCGCCCCGTATGCATGGGGATGAACCGGAGGTGAACAACTAATGGATATTAAAAAATACATCTGCCCCGTATGCACGGGGATGAACCGATGAAACTGGAGGCGATGAAGCATCAAAGGGAATCCGCCCCGTATACACGGGGATAGCCTAAAAACAATGGAGCATTACCTTACTGCCGGACCCTGTTCTAAAGGGCCCGTTTTTCCATCTGCAAAATACTTCCTTCCCCGCCCACGGCAAAGCCATACTGAATATGTCACAAAAACAAAAGGAATCGAAGGAGGAAGAGAAGATGAAAGAAGAAACACGCGAAACAGGAAAATGTATGGCCGGAACGATTATGGCCACAGAAGTCGAAAAGCGGATATTTGAGCACAAGTGCTACGAAGCATACCGGCTGTACTGGATGCTCTCCCACGGAAATACGCTGCAGGAGTTATCTGGCGCGATCAACAGCCTGGCAGCAGAGCTCGTGGAGACCGACCCGGTCAGTGCGGCGACAGATGGGGATAGCACCAGATGCTTGATGGAGAACGCGGAGCAGTCGTTTTTGTGCGACTCTGGATTTTGCGGGGCGGTCTGGGCTAACAAAGAGAAATTCCTGAGTGAGGAATTCTGCGACCCGGATTACATGAAAACCCTGCTCAGTCTCAGAAGCGACGGTGATGAAATGTGGAAATTTTATCAGGCACATTACATGCCAGATTCGAGCGAGGGAAAGAAGCCATATACTAATCAGGAATTGTTTCATGTTCTGTGCGAGCAGGTTGAAATGCCGGAACATCTGCAGTCTGCAATGCCAGCTGATGACGTGCGATCCATCAAACGGGCGGACGGACTATTCTGGAACCGTCTGGAATTTGGCAACAGCGGAAATATTTATCTGGAGATCGGATTGGAATATTTCAACCCTGAACATGAGATCATTGATCTTGGGTGCTTCCTGGTGCATGATATCGGCCTGCAGGCAATGGAAAGCATGGGAAAACTTCTGGCGGATCTCGTATATGTGATGAACGATCTCGTGAAAAATAACAGAGAAGACTTCGAATGGGAAGGATACCGGATTTGCGGCATCAAGGAGGATGGTCAGCCATCTTATGCGAGCCGCTATCACCAAATCGGACTTACGATGTATGAAGTAGGCAAGCTGTTAAAAAGCTATCCATACGTCCAATTATTTGACTACAGCGAACACACGGAATCGTATTACTGCACAGGGAAAGACAACTCATTGGTAAAGTGCAAAACCCTGGAAGAGTGCAAGCAAAAAAGAATGTCATGATAAGGAAACAAAATGAGAAAGAGGTGCCGCCGGCATCTCTTTTTTCGCAGAAAAACACCGAAAATGAACAAAAAGTGTTATCCGCAAAAATACATTCCAAAAAGATGATACATACTGATTCTACCATAGGAATTTGAGATGGGATTGGTGATTTTATAGCCGCAGAGATTTTTTAGGAAGTTTAGTATCCGCCCCGTGTGCACGGGGATGAACCCGATTTTTCCGTGCTGGACATCAAGGACCAGGCATCCACCCCGTGTGCGCGGGGATGAATCTTTGCAGTGATAATTGTCACACAAATCACCGCCTCGTACACACGGGGATGAACCGGTAACCTCCGGTACCGTAGGACGCGAGCAATCCGCCCCGCGGGTGCGGGGATGAGTCATTCCCGGATGGTTTTGTAGTAGGTGTTGATACATTCGAGCCCCATGTACACGGGAATGAACCCTACCATTATATCACCGGCCTCGGTACGCAGAGATCTGCTCCGTATATACGGAGGTGAGTTCGCTGCGCCGCAATTGCCAAAATATGCATCATTCCTGACCGATATTGACCAAAAAGCGTTATCCGCAAAAATATACCCGGCCAAAATGATACATACTGGTTCTGTTGCGGAAGTCCAAGGCGAAGGAAAACGGCTTGCTAACAACAGGAATTTGCTTGAGAAATTTAGTATCTGCCCCGTATACACGGGGATGAACCTACCGACAGGTAAATATCGTGTAGCTCACGGTAATCCGCCCCGTATGCACGGGGATGAGTCTCTGGAACTCTGAATTCAGGCACTTCTCCGTAAATCTGCCCCGTATGCGCGGGGATGGTCCCTTTCGTAGCTTCCATACGAGATTTCGTAGAGAATCCACCCCGTATGCACGGGGATGAACCCAATAGATAGACCATAAATGCGGTGAAAAGCGTTCTGCCCCGTATGCACGGGGATGATTCTGTATCGCCCGATCAAAGAGGTTAAATTGTGATACGATCAGGAAAGAAAGAAGGAAAAATACATGAGAAGAATGGTTTGTTTGAATCCAGAAGAGGCTTTCCATATTCACACTTGGCGGTGCGGACATGCCGGAGATGAACTGGAAGATGCTTATATTAGAGTTGCCATGTATCTGGGCGCAAAACAAATCACATTCACGGATCATGCGCCGTTCCCAGGAGACTCTTTCCATGGAAGAATGAAGATGGCAGAGCTTCCGGAATATATTGAAACGCTTTCGGAACTCAAGGCTAAATATCAGGGAAAGATCCAGGTGCGGATCGGACTGGAAGCGGAGTACCTGCCTGGATTTCTGGCATATTATGAGAAATTAAGGGAAGATGAACGGATTGAGTATTTGCTTCTGGGCCAGCATTTCTATGAACTGGCGCCCGGAGTGTACAGCTTCTCCATGAAAGAGAAGAGTGGGCAAGCGGACGGCATTGTCCGGGCCGAACTTGCCGGGGTAGAAAGCGGATATTTCTCCGGTGTCGCGCACCCGGAACGAAGCTATCGATATCTAAAACCTGGAGAGATGGCGGATGTGGGGCTGGCGAAAGAACTTGTTGTTGCCGCAAGAGAACACCATATTCCATTGGAACGGAATCTTAGCTCCATGGAAATAGGTCAGTATTATCCGGATATGTTCTGGAAGCATTGCCCAGACGATTACCTGGTAGGACTGGATGCGCACTCAGTGTCGGAAATGGTAAGAAGATATCATGAGGCTGCTTTCTGGAATGAAATGGAAGAGTAGGAGATGATCATGAAGGCTACAAAGCAACAGTTAGTAGGGAGGTAGTTGTCAATCATCCGAGTTGGAGTATATTAGGCAGACAGATTTTATTTTTGTCTGTCTTTTTTTGACCAAAAAGTGTTATCCGCAAAAAATACCATTAAAAAAGCATGCTCCATACTGACAATATAACGTTTTATGGAAAGGAGGTTGCGCGCAAATGGCGCGAGAATGACCGCGTCTTTGCTGATAACACAATCTACGAAAGGAGAAAAAGCGATGAATGATTATAATGCTACAGCCATTCGTATAGGGGTGGCAATATGCGCAATGTTTCTTTTATTCCTCTATTTGCGGGATTACACGCAGTTTTTTGAACGATTATTTTGTATGATGGGGCCCGAAGAGTATTACAAGGAAAAGAATTATATCGGATTATATAGAAGATTCAAACATTGTACGACAATCAATGGACTTGGATGGACTTGGGAAACTTCGGCAGATATTGCTGAAATATGCCGATTTGCCGGTCTGGCAAGTCCAGAACGATGGGGCGATCTTGCAAATCCGGACGTTGTGAGTGCGCTTGCATTTTTAGCGTCTATGGGTATCAAGATCGATGTCTATGCGAAACGTGAGTCTGCTGATACGTGTTCATTCTGGATCCATCTTTATTACATGGATGCTCGGCATCGAAAGATCATCGACAAATATCAGGATGAATATTGCAGGGATACAATCAGTAGCCAGCGCCTGATCCAATTTACAAACGAGCTGAAGGAGGATATGTCCCATGTTAAGTAAATATTACGAACAGTTAAAGCGGTTGTACGACCTGTTGTGCAATGGTCGTGATATGGATTTTAGCTTATGGACAGAAACCATGGCATTAACCTTTCTCGTCATCATACAGACGCTGGGATTTCTCATTGTCTTGGCACTGATGTTCGCGGCCCCAGTCATTGCCAAGAAAAAAATGACAGCGTATTTCAGCCAGAAAATACGCAAAGCGGAAAACACAGGAACAGGAGACAGGGTGTTGCGTCAGTATTTCATGGCAACCGTTGCGTATTGGGTATGTCTGGTGATCATTTACATTCCATTTGCCGTTCCAACATTATTATTGTTGCTATAACCCGAACAAAAGCAGGGAAGTGCTCCCTGCTTTTCGCACATTAACATGTATAATTTTTCTTTACTTTTCAGACAATGCTCTTTGTTTTCTCTTTATTTGATATTTATTGAATTTTCTGAATTATTCCCTCAATACAACCTTATTTCTGGCACTTTTTCGATGCTCTTCGGAGAGGGCGGCGTAGTGCCGTTTCGTAGTGTTTACATCGTTGTGCCCGAGAACATCGGCGACCAGGTAAATGTCATTTGTCTCTGCATAAAGATTGCTGCCGTAGGTGCTACGTAATTTATGCACGGTAATATGCTTAGCCGGAGCAACGACTTTCGCGTATTTTTTGACCAGGTTTTCCACGGCATCCACGCTGATCCTTTTCCGCTGCATCGATAAAAAGAATGCGCGTTCATGACCGGGTACTTCCTGGATTTCATCGCGTATGGTCAGATAGTTCTCCAAAGCGTCATGAACTTCATCACCAAAATATACCGTCATTTCTTTACCGCCTTTGCGTGTCACCCGGACACCGTCATTTTTAAGATCAACATCATCGAAGTTCAGGCCGACGCATTCCGATACGCGAAGTCCCGTACCAAGCAGGAGAGTGAGAATAGCCAAATCTCTGGCAACCGTCTTTTTATAATATTTCTGCCGATGCGGAGTCAGGGTGGCACCGCAACTTTCTACGTAGTCTAACAATTCAGCTACTTCATCCGGTTCCAGCCGGATAATATCTTTTTCGGCGATCTTTGGCATTTCTACCTTAGACGGTTCGTTTCGGCTGATCATGTCATGCCGGTATAAATACGTGAACAGGCTGCGCACCGTTGAGATCTTGCGTGCGATGCCGCCTGCGCTGTTTTTGATTAGGGTACCGGTCGCCGGATCTGTATATACTTTCAGATATTCCTGAAATTCTTCAAAATCAGAAAGCGTCAGCTGGTCTAAATCAGACAGGGAAATGTCCTGTATACGGCGATTTTTCCATGCTGGGTTATTCTGGATCAGGAACGTAAAAAACACCTTAAAATCATAGGAATATGATAACCGGGTTTTCGTAGAAGTTGACAATTCACGGCCGCGGAAAAAGTCCTTAATATATGGTGGTAAATCAGTTAAAAGCAAACGTATTTTTTGAGTATTTTCAATTTCTAATTGTTCATGGTATGTAAACCGGTCGAATGATGCCATAAAAACCTCCTTTTATATAACATAAAACTGAAATTTTCGGTACGAAGCCGATGTTCAATGAATACCGAAATCATTATTTAGGCAAAAGTGGTACAAAGCCGATGATTCACGATATATCCAGGCAAAAAACGTTAACTATCGGTAAAATCGTTATTTGTCCGATAGTTAGACCTGTATAATAAAAACCCGTACCGCGCTCTTCCGGATGTTTCTCTCTTCCTTCTTCGGATATTTCTTTTCACGAAACGATACGGGCAGGTGTCTTTCGCAGTTACTTTTAGATCATCGTGTTTTGTTTGCAATATTATAACATATCGCAATCAATGCGGCAAGGTGTATCGTCTTTCGGCATAAAATATACGTGATATTTTGCGGATAACACTTTTTGGTAAAAAAACAGATAAGCAGAGTTAAACCCTGCTTATCTGCAAACAATCCTTTTTGTATGTGTGAGGTTTCCTTGTTTGTTGCATTACTCCAGATTCAGGTCATCGTTATTTTTCTCTACCTGCTGCATCTGCTCCCGGTTTTCCATCTCTGTAACGAAATCCTCACCAAAGGCATATTCCAGATCATCGCGTGATAATCCATGTTCCAGTGCGGTTTCATACAGAGCCCCCTGATATGCCTGTAAATCTGCGTTTAAATGGTAGTCCATCGCCTGTTCGGACATCTCCCGGGCAGTGGCTGCCATGGTATACTGTTTTGCCACATCTTCTAAGATCGCATGCAGACATTCCTTCGGATGCGCACTAATCTTCTGCTGAATTTCAGCAGTATCATTACCATTTGTTAATTCCACATCTTGCTGCGCGGATAATACCGGCTCAATCAATTCGTATGCGTCTCTGCGAAAATACCAGGCTGCGCTATATGTATCATAATCAGAACCGTATATTTTTTCTGTTACAGCATCCAGCGCTTTTAATACCGTATCTTTATCTAATTCAGCATTCTCGCACACCTTGCAGAACTGTAACAGCATATCCTTTCGATTGCTTAAAGCGTTTTTTCTCGTATCGTCAAAAGCGCTGCGAAGGATAAGACTCATGCTGTCATAAGAACGATAATATGAGTTCTGACTATCCCAAAATGCACGATGGAATAATTCTTTTGCTGAAATAGGTTCTTTCTGTGCCGCTTCCGGGTCCATGCCATCATTTCTTTCGCGGTCATCGATGATGTCGTCGCGTGCCACCTCTAAATCATGGTGAATGTCAAATTCTGGTTTAATGCCCTGGGCATGGTTAAGGAGAGTCCGACTTGTTTCGTTCCACCAATGCCATTCAACGCACGGGGTATTGTGTTCATCAACACCCATGGTTTCCCGTGCATGCTGAAGGTTGATTTCGTCTCTGGCAAAATCGGGCAATCCATTATACTGGTAATAGTCATACGCTTCCTGCACATACTCCGCCATTTTTCCGTGATAGTATTCCTGGTAATCTTCTGTGGAAACGCCATAATCTTCTTCCAGCCACTGTTCGAAGGGTTTTTTGCTGCTAAAATCCGGAGCCTGGTATCCGTCCGCAAGGATGCGAGCATCCGCATGCATGGATTTTTCCTCGTCGTACCATGGATCGAAATTATGCCACGGCCTTTCCGTATCAGATTCAATATTGCGGTAGAAATTACCCGCCGGCGTAAGTGCAATGTTTTCGCCGTTTGTCAGGTCCTTTCCGTACCAGAAACCTGGCTGTACCGTAAAACCATGAAAGTCAATATTTTCCTTTGAATTATTATAAGTCAGATGATAATCGGCCTGCTGGTTTTCCCATTTAGAGGCTTCAATCTGCGCGGTACGGTCTTTCAAAATGGTATCCAGGGCCGTTTTTGCGTGCTCCATGGTATCGAAGCCACAGACATGTCTTGCCGGAGCTACGAATTTACAACCTTCCGGTTTCTGGCTCAGCCACTCCTCCGGAAGTTTTGCCTTTGTTTCATTCCCGGTTAAGCCTTTCGGTACACACTGGATATTGTACTGCCCCTTTGTTTCATAAAGAACATACTCTGCCTCTGTTTCTGGAAGGACGTCCCTCCACGGAACGTAGGACTCCAGGATGACACTGGTTTTATCCGGTGATTTCGCATAAGCGTCCTGCACGATGGAACGTGCGCGAAATGCGGAATTCACGTTTTCGCGATCCTCGTCCAGGATCTTGTCTACCATTTCCCTTGCGGCTTCCGGGTTCACTTCTCCGAGCGCGGAAAGCCCTGCGGTTAACGGATCCTTTGCCTGCCCGTCGTACATATCTTCCTGTAAGGCCATGTAATGATTCAAGCTTTTATCTTTGCATGATGCGTCCAGGAACTCTCCCGCTCCCATCATTTTCTGGGCTTCCATTAAGGTTTTATCATCGCATGCCGGCTCTGTTTTCCCGAGGTCGTTCACGCGATGCCGCTCTGCCTCCAGAATGGCGGACATCCGGTCTACAGCCTCGTAAAAAGCCGCATCCCAGTCTGTCTTCTGGTCCCAGGACGGGTTTAAACCGCCGATGGCATGGCTTAACATATTACGTTCTCCACCATTATCCGTCACTTCAATCGGTTTTACATAAGTATCCTCGAAATACTTCTGGCCCTCCTTGGTGTTAAAGAGCGCATCTTTCCATTCCTCATACAGTAATCCGCAAGCGGCGTATTTCGCTCCGTCCTCGCGCACTGCTGCATCCGGTTGATGATGATCGTACTTTCCGCCGCCAACGTCTGCGATATAAACGCCATTCCCGTTTAACTCGATGTCCATCGGGTCAAGGCGTCTTGTGCGCTGGATCCAGACATCCGGATTTAATGATCTTGCCATTGCGGCACACAGAACGTCATCCGCATGGAATACTCCGTCGTGAACGACTAATTTAGAGATTTGCGGTGCTGTTTTCGGCATATTTGATTCCTCCTTTTAAGAATTTGTTTTGAATCGATGTTACTTTCAGTATGTTAACGCAACCCGCGTTTTTAAGCGTTTTTTGCAAAAAAAATACCCATCCCGTTTTTGGGATGGGTATGTCAAGCTGTTAGTCTGTCGCGTTGAATTTCTGATTGTTTGCGATCAGTTCGGCAAACGTCGCCGGCGCGAAGTCGTTCAGCATGCATCCCGCATTCAGCGCGTGCGGCATGCGTTTCATGACCTCGTAAGCTTCGTTTCTTTGTGCGTGGATATGGGCGAAAATATGCCAGCTACCACGCGTCTTGCCGTTCCATTCTGCCATCGGATAATGGCAGAGAACAATCTTCTTACCGTCTTCTTTGATTTCCATGTATGAATGGATCTCTTCGAAGCAACGGCGGGAACGCTCATCCTCCAGGAGCTCCCCATCGTGATTTCCCACGATCAGGATCTTGTGCCCTCTCATCTGCTCCAGATAATGCCATGCCGGGTATTTGCTTCTGTAGCATACATCGCCCAGAATGTATACCAGGTCATCATCTGTTACGCGAGCGTTCCAGCGTTCAATCATCCCCGCTGCCATTGTTTCTACATCCGGCCACGGTCTGCAATCGTATTTGATCGCATTGAAGTGTCCAAAATGCAGATCCCCCGTAAAATAAACTTTTCCTACGTTCTGTTTATTCATAATTTTTTCTCCTTTTCTCTATCCCTTTTATAATAAATTCGATTACAGTATGCGAATAAAGAAGGCGAAAAAATGCTTTTTTGGCAAATTTAGGGTATGATGGCATCGTATGCACAGGCATCAGAAAGAGTGTTTTTGCGGATAACACTTTTTGGTCAAAAACATCATAAGATTTGACATGCTTTTGCGAAATCCACAGCGATTCCATATACCATATCACTTCTTCGTAATGTCTTTTTCCATGCCATAGGGATACTCTTGATTCCGTAGATGATGCCTGCCGCCCCGCCTGTGATGCAGCCGATCGTGTCTGTGTCATGTCCGAGATTCACTGCAGTTAATACAGCTGTCTCATAAGAATCCGTGTGCAGCAGGCACCAAAGGGCAGCTTCCATGGAGTCAACTACGTAGCCTCCTGATTTTATATTGTGAATGGAACAGTCCGGCAATTCGTCCATAAAGATCTTCGAGAAAATTTGACTCACTTCTCTGTCGTGTTCATAATAAGATCGGAAGATCTCCGTGGTGTGACTATAGGCCCGCTTGATTGCTGCCGTTGCCCGCATGTCTTTCTTTCTTCTTCTCACAAGTTGTATCAGGAATTCCACATAAAAATGGCAGGCGATTTTTGAGATTGGGTGACGGTGCGTGATAGCTGAAGCGTCATAAACGGCCTGTTTTCGGTCTTCAAAACTCTCCGTGTTGTATAAGAAAAATGCCACCGGAAGGATCCGCATCAGCGACCCGTTCCCGTTATCTTCTATATGGTTCCCGCCACACAGGATCGCATTCGTCCCTTCCTTAAATCGGTTCAGGGCCGTATTGGTTGTAAGTCCGATGTCGAAAACCATTCCATCCGGAGAAAATGCCCCATGATCTCTCCAGTTCAAAAAAGCAGTGGCGATTCGTTCTGGGTCAAACTCCATACCGGACAATGCACTGGCAGTTGCCAGGATCATGGACGTGTCATCCGACCATGTTCCGGCCGGCTGGTTATGGGTACCGTGTGCCCGCATACCTGTGACGGGGTTTTCGGATAATTGCTTGCGGTATAGGAATTCCACCGGCACTCCGATCGCATCCCCGATAGCAGCGCCGACAATACCGCTGATCATCGCGTCATTTTTCTTTTCATATTTTTGTATAAGGATTGTGCCTTTTACTTTTTTGGTTAAAGAGTGCATGTCTGTCATGTGTTTCCTTTCGTATTTTATATTCTGTTTTCAGTATGCATGATTTTATGTCGGAAATAAAAAATCTCGGACATATTTCCGAATGGCATTTTTGCGGATAACACTTTTTGGCATAAAAAAGCCCTCTCTGATTTTTCAGAGAAGGCTTAAGGGTGGGTGGACGGTGCAGCGCTATGGGTCAGACGGCGTATATCCGATCGCCAATCGATCCGTCAGTGTACACCGGAGCGATGTACGCCTTATCAGAACCATAGTCCCAAGAACCATGGCTCCAATCTTTGTCACAGAGGCTCTCTGTGCTAAGCCAGTAGCGCGCCTCTGACTCATCTACCGCGAATCTCTTTGGAAATTCGTGACAATTGGGGCCGTCCCCTTGGTCAGCTGAATACTAGCTTCTACCAAGAAGATACCCTTGTACCCGCTTTGACTGCCCAATTCTAATTTTGTGAATATATGTTCCTGGATCATCCTGTTTAAAATAAAAAGAATCCTTTTATTGTCATTGTTAAAACTCTGATAGGCTTTATTCTGTGTGGTTTTTGGGATATATGTATGCGGATCCTTTGTATTCTTATCATTATCGTAGCCGATAATTCCACACGCATTTCCATGTACTAATTTGAATTTACAATAATCCGGCGTATCTTTTGTATTCGAGATACGAATCTGTTTTGCCTTTTCAACAAAATTAAAAACGCTCAAAAAAGGGTCTTTTTTCTGAGTGGAAGATGCATAGTCTTTCGTATATATCAGGTATTCTTGAATCTGCTCTCCTTTTATGCACATATCATATATATCTAAAGACCGTTCCTTTAGCTTGGACTTGTCAAGCTGACATCCAAGAAGATGCCAGAAATTGTGTCGGTTTATCTGCAAAACCATATATTCGGTATCATGATTTTTACTTATGCTGCATCCAATCAGAAATTCTTTTCCAGCCAGTTTATCATATTCTTTGATTGCAATGGATAGCAGCTCTTTTGTTGAATCATAAATCATATTCTTCTCCACGTAAATGGGCGGTTGTGTATAACACAGCCGCCCATTGTATTTCGGTTTATAATGTTGCTGCCCCAACATGTGAGCCTCTCACTCACTTGACATATCAGAAGAAAAATCTTTTGCGGGTGTTTCCGATGGTGGCAGTTTTTATATGTTGTCCGAAAAGCAACACTGCACGCTCCTTATGCAGATATCCAGTTATATAACTGGGAAAAAGTATCACTCTCTTGACAATTTTATTATAATG
>ERZ780149.3251-NODE-3251-length-13868-cov-2.849924_pt1 | contig 13868 bp, 9 predicted proteins | sample MGYA00511367_ERZ780149 | MGnify/ENA primary metagenome ERZ780149 (study PRJEB29588, sample SAMEA2153852) | human gut metagenome | biome: human gut; feature: human-associated habitat; material: faeces | place: Denmark | collected 2008/2010 ... | reverse complement strand
GCAGAGTCTTTTGGAAGAAATAAATGGCAGACTGATCAGGTATGGAAAAGAAAACCAGATTCAGCTTGGAACAACAATAAGTGCGGTTTTATTAAACAGTGATGGACAATATATGCTTTGTCATTGTGTATTTTTTTGTTTATCCCGTTTCATGGCTCCATGGCGGAGAATCTCACGACGAGAGATTCGTTGAAGAATACGACCGACACGTTGAAAGATGGTTTCTTTCACCGTTTTTACCGCTATTTTCAACAATCGAACAAGGTACACGAAGAAAAGAAATTCGACTTCTCGGTTATCGGGGGGCCGCACTTTTCAAGCGATACGAAACTAGGACTCGGTGTGGTTGCATCCGGATTATACCGCATTGACCGTGAAGATAAATCCATCTCCCCATCGAATATTTCTCTCTACGGAGATATCACGACCACGGGATTCTACCTGCTAGGTATCCGGGGGAATACCATTTTCCCGAAAGATCGTTTCCGGGCAAATATTAACATGTATTTTTTCTCATTCCCCAGCCAATATTGGGGAATCGGTTACGATAACGCCAAAGACAAAGATCATTACACGGATTACAAAAGGCTTGAGCAACAAGTAAAAGTAGATTTTCTGTGTCGACTCGCCCCCAATTTATACGCCGGAGTGAATCTCATGTTCCGAAATGTTGCCGTGAAAGACTTTGACGATATTTCATTCCTTAACGGGGAAAAGAAAAATGTTGTCTCATTCGGCCCAGGGCTAGTAATCTCCTACGATTCGAGAGATTTTATTCCCAACCCGGCAAAAGGTTTCTTCGCCCAATTCGAGCAACAATTCTTTCCCGGATTTTTGGGGAACGACTATGATTTCAAACGCACGAGCATAGATTTCAGATATTACCAAAGGATGTGGAAAGGGGCGATTCTGGCCTCCCAGGTTCAAGGTATATTCAACTACGGAGATACCCCGTGGAGCATGGTGGCTCTCATGGGGGGGGCGTATAGCATGAGAGGATACTACGAGGGGCGATACAGGGATAACGACTTGATTCAGTTTCAGGTGGAATACCGCCAAAAAATATATAACCGCCACGGGATGGTGGTATGGGGGGGGGCGGGAAACGTGTTCCCGGACATGGACAAATTTAAATGGGACCAAACCTTACCCACGTACGGGCTAGGTTATCGTTGGGAATTTAAAAACAGAGTAAACGTAAGATTAGATTATGGATTCGGTAAAGGTGTCAGCGCATTCTACTTCGGTATTAACGAAGCTTTCTAGTGGGATCGTGAATTTCGTGAAAAAGCCAAAATTGTTATTCTGGCTCTTTATCGCATTGAATTTAGTCCCGAACTTTTGTTTGTTGTTCACGGAACCTCTCTCCGGATTAGGCAAACTGATCCTAATTTTAGTACCGTTAAGCATATACATGATTCTCTTTTCCCTATTCAGAAGGGCTGGAATCATGCAATTGATACTTATCCCGGTGCTTGTTCTACATGCTTTTCAACTTGTATTGTTCTATCTTTTCGGGGAATCGGTGATCGCTGTCGATATGTTCTTGAATCTACCGACCACGAACGCTTCCGAGGCAGGGGAGTTATTGGGGAACATATGGCCCTCCATCATTATCGTGTGCGTTCTGTATATTCCAGTCATTGTGCTGGCTTCCATTGCCGTACACCACAAGGTAAAACGCACGGCCGTATTCCGGAAACAGATGATCACGTGGGGTATTATTTTCTTCATTGTCGACTCCGGGCTTGTTGCTTTTGAAAAACACAGGGACAATTCCTACGAGGTAAAAACAGATATATACCCGGCAAACGTGATGTACAATTTATATTATGCCTGCGTGAAATGGAACCGTAGCATGAACTATCCGATTACTTCCAAGGATTTCACGTTCGAAGCTTCCAGAGACTCCGTTCACCAACGTCGGGAGATCTACGTACTGGTCATCGGAGAAGCCGGAAGAGCCGAGAATTGGAACCTGTGGGGATATCACAGGGAAACCAATCCGTTGTTAAAGACAGAAGACAATTTGGTATTATACAAGGATGCCCTGACGCAATCCAATACCACGCACAAGAGTGTACCCCTTATTCTATCTGCTGCCGATGCATGTCACTACGAATTCTTGTACACGCATAAAAGTATCGTGACGGCATTCAAGGAAGCCGGATTTAAAACTATATTCCTGTCGAATCAAACTCCCAACCGGTCATTCACCGATTACTTTGCCGAAGAAGCAGATATTCATGTCAACGTGCGTCCACAGGCTGACGGGGGACTGATCACGGTCAACAAATTTGACGGAGAAATGCTTCCCCTGCTGCAACAATACGTGGATTCATTGCAAGAAAATCTCTTTGTCGTATTCCATTCCTATGGCTCGCATTTTAATTATAAAGAACGTTACCCGGAAGAGTTTGCCCGGTTCCAACCGGCAAATGCCACGGAAGTCGAGTATAAGAACAAAGACCAACTGATTAATGCTTATGACAATAGTATTTTGTACACGGATTATTTCCTGCACAGCCTCATCGGGATATTAAAGAACTCGGGGGCTGATGCTACCATGATCTACTCGCCCGACCACGGGGAAGATTTGTTGGATGACAACCGGAAGAGATTCTTGCACGCCTCGCCCATCCCGACCTACTATCAAATACATATCCCATTCTTGATGTGGTTTTCGGATAATTATATCAAGGCTCGACCAGAGAAGTTCGAAGTGGCCCGTTATAACAGTAATGCCCCGATTTCATCAAATGCCTCTATTTTCCATACCCTGTTGGAAATGGCAGAAATCAATACGCCTTATTTCGATGCCTCCTATTCATTGGTTAATCCCGAATTTGTCAGAAGACCGCGCATGTACCTGGGTGATCACGATCAACCCGTGAACTACTACGAGGTGGGCTTGAAGAAAGAAGACAAGGAGATGATTCTCAAGAGAGGAATGGATCATTCGATTCAATGATTTTAGATTTCAACGGCACCCGTTTTGTTGAAAATTTAACGTGCTGGATGCTTGTTGAAAAAATAACACAGTCCTATTGCTCAAGCAAGGCTTATTCACTATTTTTGAGGCGTTAATTATAACCCAATACCAGAAAGGTATGTGATCATTAAATCAAATTACACGCAATGAAAGTAGCAGTAGTAGGAGCAACAGGATTAGTTGGAAGAAAAATGTTGCAGGTTCTGGAAGAAAGAAACTTCCCGGTAACAGAGTTAATACCGGTAGCCAGCGAGCGTTCGGTAGGTAAAGAAATATCCTTCAAAGGAAAAAACTACAAAGTCATGGGTATGCGGGACGCAATCAGTATGAAGCCTCAACTTGCTATTTTCTCTGCCGGAGGAGACACTTCACTGGAATGGGCACCACAATTCGCCGCGGTCGGAACCACCGTGGTAGACAATTCGTCAGCTTGGCGAATGGACCCGACCAAGAAACTGGTAATCCCCGAGATCAATGCGCATGTATTAACTAAAGAAGACAAGATCATTGCCAACCCGAACTGTTCTACTATACAGATGCTGGTAGCCTTGGCTCCCCTCCACAAGAGATACGGGATTAAACGGGTGGTTGTGTCCACGTACCAATCCGTGACCGGAAGCGGGCTGAAAGGGATCAATCAGCTTGAAGGCGAACGGGAAGGTCGAGAAGTGAAAAAAGCATACGCACATCAGATTGACCGGAATTGCCTGCCCCACTGTGATTCATTCACCGACAACGGGTACACGAAAGAAGAAATGAAACTGGTTAACGAAACATGCAAAATATTAGGCGACGACACGATAAAAGTAACCGCCACTGCCGTACGGGTTCCCGTTATGGGCGGACACTCCGAGAGCGTAAACATCGAATTCAAGCAAGACTATGACCTAAACGAACTTCGGGAGCTTTTAGCTCACTCGGAAGGCATTGTCGTACAAGACGATCCTGCCCGGGATCTCTACCCGATGGCCATCACCGCAAACGAGAAAGACGAGGTTTTCGTGGGCCGTATCCGTCGGGATTTCTCACAACCCAACAGCCTTAACTTGTGGGTTGTTTCCGACAACCTGCGCAAGGGAGCTGCCACAAATGCCGTACAAATTGCGGAATATTTATACAAACATCAATTATTATAACTAGAAAACAGAATATCCATTTGTGGTATTTTATATTAAAGAGAAATTCGCCAGAGAGGATATATCTTTGGCGAATTTCTCTATTGAAAAAATATTCTTTCATTTCTGTCACCCTTGAACATTTTTTGGGATTAGTATATTGAAAAAACCATTTAATTAATACCCAAAACATGAAATGCCTCTTAACAATTTTGTTATTCGCCCTAGTTTCTTGTGCTACCCCATCTTCTTCGGAAGACGGTATAAAGATTTCCATTGATGTTCATGAATTACCGTCGATCGGCCTGGCAATATCAACAACGGACTATGATATTCAACTCGTTAATTTCGACTCGAATAAACATGGCGAATATGTCATACATAATATGGATGCAGCGTATATAACCCTACACAATGGATTTAGTGAACGCAAACGGATTTATGCGGAACAAGGAGACCATATCCATCTTACATTTGACGGGAAAAGTATGAAAGAATCTTTAGAAATTACCGGAGATCACCCGAGAATCACCGAATACCTGTCCCGCCAAAAAACAACACCTTACAATCGCAACATTTATTCCCTGCAATTCCCCGAATTCGAATCCGCCTTAGAAGAGAAAATAATAGAGAATAGTCGCCTATTGGACAGCTGCGAAAACACATTGAAAAATGAAAGTGAGAAATTTATAAAACTCGAACGTGCCCGCATAAAGTATTCATTCGCCCCGGCTCTTCTAAATTATCCAAAAGTCCATGGTGGGGAAGACTTAGAAAAAATCAGAGATGATTATTACACAACCATTAAAAATTGGATTGAAGAAGACAAAGATTACTTGAACTTAAATGAATACAGGACATTTGTCGCTCTGGCTTGTGCTACCCTTGCCTCTCAAGAGGGAAAAAACACGACAACATACTACGAGAAAATCTTGGAACAAATGTATTACCTTGACCAAAACTTCAAACAAAAAGATGTGAAACAAGGATTTATCTCCCTTTGGGCAAATGAATACGTGCAGAATAATGGAATAAAACAAATCGATGAACTAAATAAATTCACGCGGGAAAAACTTACCGACAATAAACTTTTATCTCGTTACGAACAAATTTATGACAGTTGGGCCAGAATTGCCCCGGGCAACAAAGCGATAGATTTCCATGCCCAAGATTCCACGGGTAAAGAATTCTCGTTAAAGGACTTCAAAAACCAATACGTTTGCCTCTATATTTGGCAAAACGTTTATCCCTGTATGGTTGAATTTTCTCACCTGAAAAAATTAATCCCCCTATTGGAAGAAAAAAACATTCAATTGATAAATTTATCCATTGAACCAAAACCTGACGAATGGAAAAAAGCGATCAGGAACCAAGATATTCAAATAGGGAAACACTTTTTCTTGAAGAATGAAAAAGAATTCCTAAAAAAATATCATTACAATTCCGAAACCATGTGTCAATTTATACTAATTGCCCCAAACGGGGAAATCGTGGAATCACATCTTCCTAAAGCATCTTCCGGGAAACTGGAAAAGTATCTGACAGAACAGATTTAGAAAATAGTTGAAATAGCAAAGTACAGTCATTTATATGATTGTACTTTGCTATTTCAACTATTTTTTGCTTTTTTTGTGAATCAAAACTCCCAGCATCATGATAAAATTCGATAAATTTATACAAGGAATAAATAATAAAGATCCCCGTGCTTGGAAGGAACTATATCGTTTTTATTACGGAGCATTATGTAATTACTCTTCTTCTATTATAAACGAAGCAAGTGTCGCAGAAGACATCGTTCAAGAATGTTTGATTATGGTCTGGAAATCGGATTTGTATTTCCAAGACATTAAAATACTGACATCCTATTTATACAAATCCATTTACAATAATACATTAAAATACATCCGGGACAAAAAAGTTGAAGACAAACGAAAATCAGAATGGAGTTTAACACTATCAGAAGTCGAAGATGATCTCTTTTACATGGCGGTAGAGGAAGACGTCATTCGTCAACTCCGGGCTGTGATAGCCCTTCTGCCCGATCAACGAAAAATAATATTACAATTAAGCCTCGAAGGATTATCTGTTCAAGAAATTGCCCAGCGATTAGGAATAAGTATCAACACGGTAAAAACCCAGAAAAAAAGAGCATACGCGTTTTTAAAAGCAAACTTGAAGCATTATTTCAGCCTACTCGTGTTACTGGAAATCTTGAAATAACCCAGAACCACAAATAATTTTCATAGCTACTGTCACCCGCCAAACCACTTTTCGGATATAATTGACAACAAAAGATTATATCATGAAATGGAACTCTTTATTTGATAAGTCCGAATGGCTATTTCGACAACTCCTAAACAAGGAGGAAGAAATCCCATGCGAGGATTCTAGTTTGAAAGATCTTGCTCGAAAATTATCAGACGATCAGTATCTTCACAAAAGGATAGAGGAACAAGAACGGTTTGACTATCTCAAAGCATACCATAAAAATATTGTTACCTCGAAAAAAGTAATCATATCCTCCTATCTCAAGATTGCCTGCATTCTTTTGCTTCTAATCGGCTCGGGAACATTCTTGTATATTTGGCAAAAACAAAATACCCCTCAATATGGTAACGAAATGTATTTTACTGATATACATCCCGGGAAGCAACAAGCATTATTAATCACGCACGATGGACAAAAAGTAAAATTAAATCGGGATTCCGGGCAAATAATAAGGCAAGACGGAACCATCATCCAAATCGACACAACAGGTTTACATTATACCCCATCAGCCCAAGTCCCGACGGGAATTATCTACAACACATTAGTAATTCCACGGGGTGGAGAATTTTTCCTAACCTTATCCGACGGAACAAAAGTATGGTTAAACTCCGATTCCCGGCTAGAATATCCCGTCAATTTCGCCGATTCGGTACGGGAAGTAACTATATCCGGAGAAGCATATTTTGAGGTAAACCACACGGACACTCCTTTTATCGTAAAAACCGACAAAGGTGATATTCGTGTTCTTGGAACAGAATTCAACGTGAACAATTACCCCAAAAGCCGGGAAGCCGTGACCACTCTTGTCAACGGGAAAATCGCCTATTGTTTACCTGATGGGAAGCAACTTATCTTGACCCCGAACCAACAGATTACCATAAACGCCAACGGGCAAACAGAAATTAAGACTGTAGATACGCGATATGCCACCTCTTGGAAAAACGGTATGTTTTTATTCCAAGAAATGAGACTGGAAGATATCATGAACCAACTTGAAAGATGGTATGACATCCATGTTTTCTATACGCACGAAAGAGCTAAAAATCTACACTTCTCCGGTGATTTAAGTCGTTTCAAGAATATCGGTACATTCATCGAGATGTTCGAGAAAAGCTCGGATTTAAAAATAGAGGTTCAAGGGAAAAATTTGATTATTGGAATGTAAAAAATAAACTGGCTTTAACAATTATACTAAACTCAATTACTAGCATTATGAAAAAAAAGAAAAGAACAGCGTACACTTTTGTTAGTTTTCTATTCTTATCCGTTTCATTATTGTGCAGTAGCACAATATATGCACAAAATAGTACAGTAAACCTGAACTATAAAGATGCTTCTTTTGTGGAGGTCATTAACGAGTTCCGCAAACAGACCGGTGTAAAATTTATGTACAACTTGGAAAAGGTGAAAAACAAAAGATGTAAAGACCTCGTTGTTAAAAACGTCCCTACGCAACAAGCTATTGACATTGTACTGAAACATTTCAACTTAGCCTACTCCATGGTTGAAGGAGTTGTCGTGGTCAAAGAGCAGCCGGAAAAACCACAAAACCCTAGGACCATTAAGGGAACCGTATTGGATGAAAACGGAAGTGCTCTTCCCGGTGTAACGGTACTCGTCAAAGGAACCACCATTGGAGTCTCCACAGATGTAAAGGGAAATTTCAGCATCACGTTACCCGGTGAAAAGGACAACTCCTTGATATTCTCTTTCATCGGGATGCAAACCCAGGTGATAAAATGTACCGATGACAAACCGCTAAAAATTACCATGAAGACCGACGCCTCCCAATTGGAAGAAGTAACTGTTATATCAACCGGATACAGTAGTCTTCCCCGTAAAGACATGGTTGGGGCATACACCACGGTGAAAGCGGAAGACATTATGATGCCGGCGTATAATTCCATCGACCAGATGCTACAAGGGAAAATCCCGGGAATGGTTGTTGTCAACTCATCTTCCCGTATCGGTAGTACTCCTAAAATCACCATTCGGGGAACATCGACAATTTTCGGGAACACAGACCCGTTATGGGTCGTAGACGGTATCATCCAACCGGACCCACTTCCGATAGATGCCAGCTCTGCCGTCACGGAAGATATGAAAAATTTAATCGGAAATCAGATATCATGGCTAAATCCATCCGATATCGAAACCATCACCGTCTTAAAAGATGCCTCGGCCACGGCAATTTACGGTTCAAAAGCCTCTAATGGGGTTATTGTAATTACAACCAAAAAAGGAAGTGCCGAGAGAACAAGTATTCGTTATTCAACCCATTTTTCGTTTAGAACCCGTCCGAATTACGGCATGTTCAATTACATGAATTCGAAAGAACGAATTCAATTTAGTAAAGAAGCTTATGACGCGGGGGTCAGGTACCAATCAGACCCTCTTCCACAAATATATACTTACGAAGGATTGATGGCCATGTATAACAAACGGCTGATCAATGAAAATGACTTCATGAAACAAATGGAACAACTGGAAACGTGCAATACAGATTGGTTCGATATTTTGTGCCGGAATTCTTTCAGCCATAATCACAACCTAAGCATCTCCGGAGGTTCACAAAAAGTAACATACAACGCTTCATTCGGTTACTCATCAAGCCATGGTACTCAAAAAGGGGATGATATGACACAATTCACCTCCCGATTGAATGTCAATACACAATTCACTAAATCTTTGTCAATTACCTTTAACTTGAGCGGTTCTTTCAGCGACAAGAAAGGATACGGTCCGGGAGTTAACCCTCAAAGTTACGCAAATCAGACAAGTCGGGCTATCCCCGTTTACGATGAAAATGGGAAACGAGTATTTTATAAACGATATTACGAGTATCAATTAAATAGAAGCGGACAACTCGAATACGGATACAATATCCTGAACGAAATGGAGAACAGTTACTCTAAAAACAACTCTAAGAATTTTAACGTATCTATCAACGCAGATTGGAGTATCACAGATTGGCTAAAATACCAATTCGTCGGGAGTATTGCATACAGTACCAATAATTCAGAATCATTCGCGGGAGAAAAGACTTCTTACATCGAGAGAAACTATCGCGGTTACGCCTATGGAACGGAGCCTTCCGGATCTGCCAGATTCAATGCAGCATTATTACCATTCGGGGGAGAATTAGCAACCAACGTAATCAATAATACATCTTACAATATGCAACATAAAGTTGTATTCTCTCGTACCATCAACGAAATTCATCGGCTCAACGCCATGGCAGCCATGGAAATCCGCTCTGGAGAGAATAAAAATAATACAAACACGGTTTGGGGATACGTACCCGAAAGAGGCGAAATCCTCGTCAGTCCCACGTACCCGACAGAAATAACACCTGTTGGCGGAACCGTTCCCATTTCCTGGGGAGCATTAGATAAACTATACCAAGGTGGTTGGAAAAATACGACGATTACAAACAACTATGTATCATTTTTCGTCACATTTGCCTACTCTCTAAAAGATCGCTACGTGTTTAACGCTAATGTTAGGTCGGATGCATCAAACCGATTCGGACAAGATGCCAACAAACAATTCGACCCCACTTATTCTTTCGGTATATCCTGGAGGATGGCTGAAGAAGAATTTGTTAAAACTTATCTTCCCTGGCTCAATCAACTGAATTTACGTGCCACGTATGGGGTTCAAGGAAATGTTGTGACCTCTATAAGTCCGGACCTTATCACCCAATACCAAGGAATTTTGCCTGGTTACAACGAATACTATTTAACCATATCAAGCCTACCCAACCCTCTATTAAAATGGGAACGGACAAAGACTTGGAACTTGGGACTGGATCTACAATTATTTAATGGCATAAGCATGAGTTTGGAATACTACGGTAGACGTTCAAATGCCATTATCAATCAAGATATTGCCCAAGAATATGGTATGAACGCCATGAAATTGAACGGGGGACGCATTCACAATCACGGGTTAGAATACTCCGTGAATATAACTCCCTATCAAAGAAAAGATTTCGTATGGACAATAGGTATCAATGCATCTAAAAACTGGAACAGAACTCAAAATAATGACATTCGAACCAAGGCAGATAAAATAACCAAAAGTAATTTCCTCACGGGTAGCAGTGATCGTTTCTTAAAGAAAGGTTACCCGCTTAGTGCATTTTGGTCATATTCTTTTGCCGGCTTGGACCCGGAAACAGGTTACCCGACATTTAATCTGATTGATTTCGAAGAAGCAGATCCGGACATTGATCCCACTACATTCTTGGTCTATTCCGGTCAAAAAGATCCTTACTTCACAGGAGGTGTCAACACACGTGCCCGTTACAAGAGTTTTTCATTAGGAGTAAATTTTTCCGTGTTACTTGGAGCCAAAAAACGTCTTCCTAATCCTTATCAGAATTTTAGGCACGGGAAATTGCCTGATCCTTTTTACAATTTATCGAAAGACCTGTTAAAACGGTGGCAAAAAACGGGAGACGAAAAACACACGATTTATCCGGCCTTATATACATCTGTCGAAGATCTATACAATATTCAACTCCCGGACGGTACCATGTCAAATTCCATCTATGACATGTGGGGACAATCTGACGCCATGGTTGTTAATGCTTCTTTTTTACGTTGTACTCAAATCTCCCTATCTTGGAACATGCCCAAGCAAATATGTTCCAAATTCGGAGCAACCAATTGTTCTATCAGTGCAAACGTGAATAACCCGTTTGTTATAGGTAGTAGCCGTTTTAATGGTTTTGACCCAGAGTTAGGAGATAGTGTTATGCCCAAAATCTTCTCGTTCGGTTTAAGTGTAGGATTTTAAAAAAAATCATTATGAAACAACAAATCATATTTATCATTATTATCAGTTTGATTTTAGGAGGGTGCGGAGATTTTCTAGAACCCAAATCCAAGAGTGAATTTGTACCCAAGGATGCAAATTCCATGCATGAACTTCTATTGGGAGAAGCTTACCCTCGCAATGACATCACGGGATTAAACATTTTCCTTTATCTATTAGATGACGATGTTACTTCTGCTCCTTATCAAGAACTTAATATCGGCTCAGACGCTAATGCCTGGTGGGCTCCTTATTCTTGGCAATCGAACATGTACGAGGTCATGGATGAAGCCGGGGTAACCACATTCAATATTTATAAAAGTTATTACACTTTAATACTGGGAGCCAACGCCGTTTTGGATTACATTGCTGACATAAATGATGATATAAACACGATTAATTCCGTAAAGGCCCAAGCATTAGCTCTTCGTGGATACTTTTACTTCAACTTGGTCAACATTTTCGGAGCACCTTATAATAGCAATAAAAAAGCATTAGGAGTTCCTCTAAAATTAAACAGTGGAATTGAAGAATCCGAATTAAAAAGAAATACAGTAGAAGAAGTTTATACACAAATATTAAATGACCTTCTAGAAGCAGAACGCTTGTACCAGTCATTACCCACAGACCAACAATGGCAAGCGAACTATAGAACAAGTCTTCCCATGGTACAACTACTCCTTTCCAGAGTCTATTTATACATGGAACAATGGGAAAAAGCAGCAACTTACGCCAACAACGTTATCCAGAACGAGAATTTTCGTCTCTTGGATCTAAAAACAATTGACTTCGATTCTGCCTCTCCCTCTTATATAAATTACCACTCCTACACCAACTCAACCGAAGTGATTTGGGTATACGGGAATGTAACAGACGTTACTCGTTATGTTTACAATATAAGCGCGGGAAAAGAAGGACGTCCATTTTTCAGAGCCTCGGAGGAACTGATGAAAAGTTTTGACGAAACAGCAGGAGACCTACGTAAAGACCGTTACATTATTCGCAGTTCGTATGAAATCACTAACGCAAACAATGAAGTAGAAGCAATGCCTTCTGCATTCGGGAAAGTGAATGTAAGTCCTTCCAGATATTATCAACCAACGGGAGGAACCGGCATCTTCGGTAGAAGTTTTCGCCTGTCTGAGGCTTATTTAAATTCTTGTGAAGCAAATGCCATGTTAAATAAGTCTGGAGGAAATGCAAATGCGGGAAGAGAAGCACTACGTTTACTAAATGAACTTCGGACATACCGCTTCCCTTCAGATTATCAGGAAAAAAACATTTCTGATCCGGATGAATTAATCACGTTTATACAGGACGAACGACGTCGAGAATTATGTTTCGAAGATCACCGATGGTTTGATTTACGCCGTTGGGGAATGAAAGAAATTAAACACACATGGTTTCCGGATGCAACCTCTACAATCGTCTACACATTACAAAAGAATGATCTCGGGTACACCCTACCTTTACCTCCGGATGCGTTGGAGTTAAATAACCTGCTGGAACAAAATCCGCTGGCACCCTCTCCTCGCAACGGTAGTTTAACCTCTAATTAAAAAACAATTGCCATGAAACAAAAACTATTTATAATCGCATTAAGTTGTATTTTCATGATGACAGGCTGTTATCACGAAGATGATGTGACACCTTCCGGGAACTACTCGGTCCTTCGATTTGAATTTCCTCAAGGAGATAATTCATGGGATAAAGAAATTGAAGAAATTCATAACAAATATGGCGTGTATCTAATATACAAAGATGTTACGGCTCAAGATCTTAATCGTAAATGGACCTCTTTAGGAACAGGTAAATTATATTACGGCAACGACCTCACTAGTGAGCAAGTGCCATATTATCTCAATTTTTTCAAAAAGCACGTTCTCAATTACGTGTCTACCGAAATCGCACAAACAGTCTTACCTGTAAAAATATATATGCTTGATCATTTAAGGGGATTATTACCAGGAGAAGATCCAGATGATAGTGGAACCGGAACGGGATCTGGAACAGGAACTGGAACGGGGACCGGAACAGGAACCGGAACAGGAACCGGAACGGGGACCGGAACAGGAACAGGAACAGGGACTGGAACAGGAACCGGAACAGGGACTGGAACAGGAACCGGAACAGGGACTGGAACAGGAACCGGAACAGGGACCGGAACAGTAGATCCAAACTTTGTGGAATTAAAAACAGATGGTTTTGATTACTGGGCAATCAGTTTTACAGATAATGAAATAGCAAATCCGAACCAGCAAACGCTTAAAATCAGACGGGCAGTATTCCTTTATCTAATGATCGAAGCAGCCTTACAAAACGGAATCATCACCGAGCCAAACGATTTCAAGAATGGAATTGATTATACCACCAAAATCGTTAAGGACAATAATCAAAAAGATGACCCGAATTACTATATGACTAGAGGTTTTATTAATATTGTCAACCGAAACTTTAAAAGCCGTGAAAAAGTTCCCTCTTCTATAAGCGAATACACAAATCCAAGCTGGGAAAAAGAAGCTTATCCATATCGAGATTTCCTATTATTTCTGAAATCTCTCCGTAGGAAAGCTTGCCGCCCTTGCTCTTTGCTTTTTCCTTGAGCAGGGTTATACACTCTTTCTTTTTGTTTTCATCTGCTTCATTGTAGGCCATATGCTTCTATCCCCTTT
>ERZ780149.3248-NODE-3248-length-13873-cov-4.479519_pt1 | contig 13873 bp, 10 predicted proteins | sample MGYA00511367_ERZ780149 | MGnify/ENA primary metagenome ERZ780149 (study PRJEB29588, sample SAMEA2153852) | human gut metagenome | biome: human gut; feature: human-associated habitat; material: faeces | place: Denmark | collected 2008/2010 ... | reverse complement strand
CGTTGCGTCGGCCAGGATGGAGGGCCGCTGCCGGCCGCCGCCGGCCTCCTCGCCCTTGCCCAGCCGCAGCTCACTGCCCAGGCCCAGGCGCTGGGCCACCTCATACAGGCTCTCCTCGCACACCAGGGCCGCCCGCATCCGGGTCAGGTCTCCCTCCGGCAGGTCCGGGTGCTTGTGATACAGATAGTCCGCCGTGACCAGACCCAGCACGGCGTCCCCCAGAAACTCCAGCCGCTCGTTGCTGCTGACGCCGCAGCACCGGTGCTCGTTGGCGTAGGAGCTGTGGTACAGGGCCGCCTGAAGCTGCTCCTTGCAGCGGAAGGTGTAGCCCAGCTTTTTTTCCAGTACTTGCAGGGTATGCATGATGTTTTTCTCCCTTCCGCAGCGGAAAAAGGAAACCCCGTTGCAACCAACGGGGCCTTCTTTTTCAGCTGCCTGATTGATTCAGTTCAGCTTATTATACAGATAGCGCACGCAGTCGCCCACGGTCTTCAGACCGGTGAGGTCCTCCTCGTCGATCTCGCCGACGTCGAATTCCTCCTCCATGGCCATGACCAGCTCCACCAGGTCCACGGAGTCGGCGCCCAGATCGTCCACAAAAGAACTATCCATGCCGATCTCGTCGGTATCAATAGCAAACTGCTCAGCGATCAGATCCTGCATGGTCTTGAAGATCTCGTCCATCGTCATGAGATGATCCCTCCTTTCGGGCTTTGTCTTGGAAAATAATACGGCAATTGGTCAGGTCTGTCAATACCCTTTTCGCAATTATTCCGCCTGGAGCTGCATCAGGTGGACATTTTCCTGAATCTGTCCGATAATGCCGCTTTCCGCCACCTGTCTGGCCTGGCCGATGGCGTTGTCGATGGCCTCGGCGTTGGAGGCGCCGTGGGCCTTGATCACGGGCTTGGAGATGCCGATAAACGCCGTGCCGCCCACCTTATTGGGGTCCAGCTGGGCCTTGAAGGCCCGCAGCCCCGGCATGACCATGGCGGCGGCCAGTTTGGTCAGCAGATTCTTTTTGAAAATATCGCCCAGGGCATGGCCCGCGAAGGAGCCAACGCCCTCCATGGTCTTGAGCAGGATGTTTCCGGAGAAGCCGTCTGTGACGATAACGTCGCAGCCGCCCTTGATGGCCTCCTTGGCCTCAATGTTGCCGATGAAGTTCAGGTGCCCGTCGGCGTCTGCCTGCCGCAGCAGGGCCAGGGCCGCCTTTTGCAGGTCCGTGCCCTTGCTGTCCTCCGTGCCGATGTTCAGCAGGCCCACCCGGGGGCGCTCCAGCCCCAGGACCCGTCCGGCATAGAAGCTGCCCAGGTACGCGAATTGCAGCAGATACTCCGGCGTACACTCGGCGTTGGCCCCGCAGTCGATGAGCACGGCCCGGCCGCCGGTGGTGGGAATCACCGGAGCCATCGCCGCCCGGCGGATGCCCCGGATGCGCTTGGTAATCAGGGTGGCCCCGGCCAGCAGCGCGCCGGTGGACCCGGCGGAAACCAGAGCGTCGGCTTTACCGTCCCGCAGCAGGGTCAGGCCCACGCCCATGGACGTGTCCTTCTTGTGGCGAAATACCTTGGAGGGATCGTCGCACATGTCCACGGTCTCCGTGGTGTGGACGATCTCCATCCCATGGGGGATGGTATCATGGCCGCAGTCCCGCAGGGCCCGGAGAATGGCCTCCGTGTCGCCGGTGAGCAGCACCTCCACGCCCCAGTGCTCCATGCCCAGCAGGGCGCCCTTTACGATTTCCAGCGGGGCGTTGTCGCCGCCCATGGCGTCAATGATGATCTTCATAGCTCAGAACCTCCTGCTTCAGCTGCTCGATAATGGCCAGCGACCGCTGGGACAGCTGGGCGTTTTTGTTGCGCTTGCCCTTGACCCGGTGGTCCAGGGGCGGCATAATGCCGAAATTGATGTTCATAGGCTGGAACTGGCCCACGGACTCGTTGCTGACGTACAGGCCCAGGGCGCCGATGGCCGTTTCCCGGGGAAAGTCGATGGGCGGCTGGCCCAGCAGCCGCCGGGCCGTCTCCACGCCTGCCAGAAACCCGGAGGCGCAGGACTCCACATACCCCTCCACGCCGGTCATCTGTCCGGCAAAGGCAATGCGGGGCATCACCTTCAGCCGGTAATACCGGTCCAGCAGCCGGGGAGAGTCCAGATAGGTGTTCCGGTGCATCACGCCATAGCGCAGGAATCTGGCATCATGGAGAGCGGGGATCATGGAGAACACCCGCTTCTGCTCCGGGAAGCGCAGGTGGGTCTGGAACCCTACCAGGTTATAGATGGTGCCGTCGGCGTTGTCCTTGCGCAGCTGCACCACGGCATAGGGCTCCTTCCCGGTGCGGGGGTCCTTGAGGCCCCGGGGCTTCAGGGGACCGTAGCGCAGGGTGTCCTCTCCCCGCCGGGCCATGACCTCCACGGGCATACAGCCCTCGAATACGTTTTTATCCTCAAAGCCGTGAACCTCCGCCTCCTGGGCGTGGATCAGCTCCTGCCAGAAGGCCAGATACTCCTCCCGGTCCATGGGGCAGTTGATGTAGTCCGGCGTCCCCTTGTCGTACCGGGACGCGAAAAAGCCGCTGTCCATGTCCACGCTGTCGAAGCTCACCAAAGGCGCCGCCGCGTCGAAGAAATGCAGGGCGGAGTCCTGTCCGCCCAGCATGGACATAAGCCGGTCCGCCAGGGCGTCGGAGGTCAGGGGACCGGTGGCCACCACCACCTCCCCCTCCGGCAGGTCCGTCACCTCACCGGGGACCACGGTGATCAGGGGGTGGCTTCTGACCCGCTCCGTTACCAGCCGGGAAAAGCCGTGACGATCCACCGCCAGGGCTCCGCCTGCGGGGACGGCAGTCTCGTCCGCGCAGCGGATCAAAAGGCTTCCCAGCTGCCGCAGCTCCTCCTTCAGCAGGCCCACGGCGTTTTCCAGCCCCGCTGCCCGCAGGGAATTGGAGCAGCACAGCTCCGCAAAATCGGCGGTCTGGTGGGCGGGAGTCAATTTTTCCGGCTTCATCTCCCGCAGGGTCACGGAAATACCCCGCTGGGCCAGCTGCCAGGCGCACTCGCTGCCGGCCAGCCCCGCGCCGATGACTGTTACATGGTTCATGCTTCCTCCGTCTTTTTCTTGGTGGTCTTGGTGGTTTTGGTAGTCTTGGTAGTCTTAGTGGATTTGGTGGCTTTGGCCGTCCTGGCGGCAGGCTTCTTGGCGGCGGATTTCTTAGCCGCTGCTTTCCTGGCGGGTGCTTTTTCCTCTGCCGGGGCTTCGTCGGCCTGACCGCCGTCTGCTTGACCGCCGTCTGCCTGACCGCCGTCTGCCGCGGGCTCCTCCGTCCTGGCCTTTTTCACATAGCCGCGCTTGTCCTCCGGCAGGAAGTTGGCGCAGTCGGGATTGATGCAGAAGGGCTTGCGGAAGCCCTTGCCGGCCTTTTTGAACATGGTGTGGCCGCACACGGGACAGTCGTCCTTCACCGGCACGTCCCAGGTCATGAAATCGCACCGAGCGCTTTCGTCGGCGGCATTGAGCCGCTCACAGCAGTAATAGGTGTACTGCTTGCCGGTCTTTTTGCTGACGCCGGTGCGCTTCATGAGCCGCCCGCCGCACTTGGGGCAGCGGCCCGGCATCTCCACCACCAGGGGCTTGGTGAAGGTGCACTCCGGGTACCCGGGGCAGGCCAGGAACCGGCCGAACCGGCCGGACTTGACTACCATATTGCGGCCGCACACGTCGCATTTCTCCTCGGTGACCTCGTCGGGAACCTTCAGATATACGCCCTCCATGTCCTTCTCCACCTGCTGGAGATTGCTCTCAAAACCGCCGTAAAACTGCCGCAGCAGCTGCTTCCAGGGAATCTTGCCGCTTTCCACCTCATCCAGCTCATCCTCCATCCGGGCGGTGAACTTCACGTCCACAATGTCCGGGAACCGCTGGCACATCAGGTCCGTCACCACCTGGCCCAGGGGCGTGATCCGCAGGGCCTTGCCCTCCTTCACCACATATTCCCGGTCCAGAATGGTGGAAACGGTGGGCGCGTAGGTAGAGGGGCGGCCGATGCCGTTTTCCTCCATGGTGCGGATCAGGGTGGCGTCGGTGTAGCGGGCGGGGGGCTGGGTGAAGTGCTGGCCGGGCTCAAAGCCCTCCAGCGTCACCACCTCGCCGGGCTGCAGCTCCGGCAGGGCGGGCTCCTTTTCCTCCTTATCGTCGTCGCGGCTCTCCTCATACACGGCGGTATAGCCGGCAAATTTCAGGCTGCTGGCGCTGGCGCGGAAGGTGTGCTCTCCGGCGGCAATGTCCACGCTGACGCTGTCGTACACGGCGTTGGACATCTGGCTGGCCAGGAAGCGGCTCCAGATCAGCCGGTACAGGCGATACTGCTCGCCGGTCAGGTCGCCCTTTACCTGCTCCGGGGTCAGGGTGACGCTGCTGGGGCGAATGGCCTCGTGGGCGTCCTGGGCCCCGGCCTTGGCCTTGTACTGCTTGGGGCTCTCCGGGCGATAGGCCGCGCCGTAGCGGCTTTCAATGAAGCTGCGGGCCGCTGCCTGGGCCTCGTCGGAGATACGCAGGGAGTCGGTACGCATATAGGTGATCAGGCCCACGGTGCCCTCGCCGGTGATGTCCACGCCCTCATACAGCTGCTGGGCGATGGCCATGGTCCGGCGGGGGGTCATGTTCAGCTTCCGGGAGGCCTCCTGCTGCATGGTGGAGGTGGTGAAGGGAGGCGACGGGGAGCGCCGCTTATCCGTCCGCTTTACGTTGGACACGGCAAAGGGCGTATCCTGGAGCTGGGCGCGGATCCCGTCCACCTCCTGCTGGGAGGTGGGCTCATATTTCTTGCCGCCTCGGCCATAATAGTGGGCCTTGAATCGGGCCCCCTGGTCATTTTGCAGCAGGGCGTCCAGGGTCCAGTACTCCTGGGGCACGAAATCGGCGATCTCCTTTTCCCGGTCCGCCACCAGGCGCATGGCCACGGACTGGACCCGCCCGGCGGACAGGCCCCGGCGGATCTTTTTCCACAGCAGGGGAGAGAGCTCATAGCCCACGATGCGGTCCAGGATACGCCGGGCCTGCTGAGCGTCCACCAGGTCCTGGTCAATGTCCCGGGGCTGCCGGATGCTCTCGGTGACCACCTTGCGGGTGATCTCGTTGAAGGTGACCCGGAAGGTCTTGTCCTCCGGCAGGTCCAGCAGCTGCTTCAGGTGCCAGCTGATGGCCTCTCCCTCGCGGTCCGGGTCGGTGGCCAGGTAAACGGCGTCGCTGTCCTTGGCCGCCTGCTTCAGGTCCCGGATGATGTCCTCCTTGCCCTTGATGGGCCGGTAATTGGGTTCAAAGTCGTTGTCCACGTCCACGCCCAGCTTGCTTTTGGGCAGGTCCCGCAGATGTCCCATACAGGCCTTCACCTGATACGCGGGGCCCAGGTATTTGCCGATGGTCTTGGCCTTGGCCGGGGACTCCACGATCACCAGGTATTTTTCAGCCTTTTTTGCCATATTTATGATCCTTCCTTTTCCGAATGTAGCCTGACTGTGCGCACATAGCTGCGGGGGCCGGAGCGTTGGGCATAGCCGTCGATCTCCAGCACCGTCAGCGCCGACAGCACCCGCCTTACCGGCAGGCCCGTCTGTTCCGCCGCCTCATCCGTCAGCAGAGGCGTTTCTGTATCCAGCACCCGAATCAGCGCCAGCTGATCATCGGTGAGCCCCTCCCGGTTGCGGTCCAGGTCCAGCACCGGCAGCTGCGGCTTTTGGGCCGGCTCCGGCGGCGTATCGGGCAGGGGAGAGGACTTGTCCTCCTCCGGCTTGGGGGCGTCTCCCGGCTCCGGCACGGTGACGTGGGCCGGATGCAGCCGGTGAGGAAACCGGCTGTGATACACCGACAGAATGTCCCAGCCCGAGGCTGCCAGCCCCGCGCCGTCCCGGATCAGCCGGTTGCAGCCCACGCTGGCCGCCGCGTCGATGGGTCCCGGCACGGCGAACACGTCCCGCCCCTGGTCCAGGGCGGCATGGGCAGTGATCAGGGCCCCGGACCGCACCGGGGCCTCCACCACCAGCGCCGCCAGACTCAGACCGCTGATGATGCGGTTTCGCACGGGGAAATGCCCCGGCAGGGGCTCCGTTCCCGGGGGATATTCCGACAGCAGCACGCCGGTGGCGGCGATATCCTCATATAGTCTGCGGTTTTCCGCGGGATATACCACGTCCACGCCGCCGCCCAGCACGGCGGCGGTGAAGCCCCCGGCCTGCAAAGCGCCCCGCATGGCCGCGCCATCGATGCCCTTGGCCATGCCGGACACCACCACGGCGCCCTGCCGGGCCAGCTCATAGCCCATGCGATGGGCGCAGCGCAGCCCGTAGGGAGTGCAGGACCGGGTGCCTACCACGGCGATGGCCGCCTCCTCGTCGAACAGCGGCAGGGAGCCCTTGCCGTACAGCAGCACCGGCGGGTCAAAGATGTCCCGCAGCCGGGCGGGGTAGGCGGCGTCCTGCATGGTCAGCAGGAACATGTCGCCCCGGGCGCAGTCCGCCAGGATGCGGTCCGCCCGGGTGAGGCTCTTGTCCGCCAGAAGAGCCGCCTGTCCCGGCGTCAGACCCTCTACCTGGGCCAGCTCCTCGGGGTCGGCGTAATACACATCCTCCGGGGACCCGTACCGCTCCAACAGCAGCAGCCTGCTGCGGTTGCTGAGCCCCGGCAGAGCCGTCAGCCAGACCCAGTATTTCAGTGCCGCCACGGCGGTTCCCCCCCTTCGTTTATCGCCAGCTTTCCCACAGCAGCACCGCCGCCGCGATGGCCGCGTTCAGCGACTCGCAGCGGGGAGACATGGGGATGAGCACGGTTTTGTCGCACAGGTCCAGCACCTCCCGGCTGAGGCCCCGTCCCTCGGAGCCGATGGCCAGGGCGCATCGGGAATAGTCTGCCTGCCGGGCGTCCAGGGCGTCCGGCCGCAGGGCCGCACCGTACAGGGGGATGCCGCTGCGGCGCAGCAGGGCTCCCAGCTCCTCCGGCGTTACGCTCCATACCGGACGGCGGAACACCGCCCCCATGGAGGCCCGGACGGTTTTGGGGCCGAAGGGGGCCGCGCAGCCGCCGGTCAGCAGCAGGCCGTCGGCGTCAAAGGCGTCCAGGGTCCGCAGCACCGTTCCTACGTTGCCGGGGTCCTGGACCCCGTCCAGCACCACATATCGCCGGCCCGGAAGCGTTTCCGGCACCGGCAAAACGGGAATCGCGCAGGTGAACAGCACCCCCTGGGGCGTTTTGGCAGGACTGATGGAGGACATGACATCCGGCGGCACCAGCACCTGCCGGACATGATCCGGCAGCGGCCCGTCCCAGGGCAGAACGGATACCACGGTCCGCACGTCTGCGCCCCATTGGGCGGCCTCCCGCAGCAGCTTGGGGCTGTCGCACAGGCATTCACCGGTCTGGCGGCGGTAGGCGGCGGACCCCGCCAGCTTGCGGATATGGGTCATCAGCGGGTTCTGGCGGCTGGTAATGGTCTCCATGCTTCACGGCTCCTTCTTGGCATCCGGACCTTCTATATTTAATAGGTAAGCCCGGTGTGTGATCAGGTGCATTGTAGCACACCTTTATCCAAAAAGCAACTACCTGAAAAAATCCCCGCCGTCCGGCCCGGAAACTCCCGGATTGACGGCGGCAGGGAAATACGGTATACTGGGAAAAAATGATGGAGGAGCTGCTATGGAATATGTTGCCGCGATTGGTCTGCTGTTTGCCCCTGTGATCTGTCTGCTGTGCGCAGGCTGGTTTTTTGTCCGGTGGAAAAATGAGCACGAAAATCAAAAGCTGGCCCTGCGGGACCGGAAAACCTGCTTCGTCTGGCTCATCGCCGCCGCCGCGTCCCTGGTGATCTTCGGCGTGCTGAAGCTCCTGTTTCCTATCACCGCCTGACATGGATGACTTTTTGCACCTGTCAAGAGGAATGATCTGATTTCATTGACGGGACCCATATCCAGGCCAGCGCGAACAAGGGCTTGGCCGCCGTCACCAGATGGGTCAGGCTGAAATATGCTGCCATGAATCTGAAAAAGCTGGCAAATTGGAGCTGGAGGGACTCCATTTTCCGGCTGGTACGCGCTTATTTTTCCACAAATTGCAACAGAACCCCTGCTTTCGCCGCATGAAAGCAGGGGTTCTTTGACAGGCTGGCCGAAGGAGGCACTTCGTAAGGAAGTGCCTCCTTCGGGGCGATCCTTTTCCCGGATGAAACCTGTCATTTGGTGATGGCCCCAAAGGCAGAGACGCCCAGCAGGCTCAGGGCGCCCATGATGCATCCGGCCAGCAGTACGCCGCCCATACAGGCCAGCACACTCTTGCGGAAATCCATATCCAGGAGACTGGCGGCCAGGGTGCCGGTCCAGGCTCCGGTGCCGGGCAGGGGAATGCCCACAAACAGCAGCAGCGCCCAGAACAGGCCCCGTCCCGCCTTGGCCTGGAGCTTTTCACCGCCCTTTTTTCCCTTTTCCAGGCAGAAGGTGAAGAATTTCCCGATGACGGGCTTATCCTGCCCCCACTCCAGAATGCGCCGGGCAAAAAAATAGATCAGCGGCACCGGCAACATATTGCCCACAATGGCGACGATATACGTCAGCCACAGCGGCAAACCGAAGCCCACGCCGTAGGGGATGGCCCCCCGCAGCTCGATGATGGGCACCATGGACACCAGAAATACGATGAGACAATGCTTGAACATAACGGCTCCTTTTTACAGCGTTAAGCGCATCTAATCAATGGTATAATAAAATAGTATACCCCGTCCCGGTGTAATACGCAAGTATCGTTAATTTTTTGCCGAGTATTTTTCCGGAATCTACAAAGAAACCGGCTTTTTTTCTCCGTATTTCTCCATTCTTTCTGCCCGGTTTCCATCGACAGACTTTGCACGGATTTGCTATACTATAAAGGATTAATACACTGGGAGGGGCTGCGTATGGGCGCATCCGAGATCATCAGCCTTCTGGGCGGCATCGCGCTGTTTTTATTCGGCATGGCCATCATGGGCGACGGCCTGAAAAAAGTCGCCGGAAGCAAGCTGGAGCTGGTGCTGTATAAGCTGACCAGCACGCCGCTGAAGGGGGTGCTGCTGGGCACCGGGGTCACTGCCGTGATCCAGTCCTCCTCCGCTACCTCCGTGATGGTGGTGGGGTTTGTGAACTCCGGCATGATGAAGGTGAACCAGGCCATCGGCATTGTCATGGGCGCCATTCTGGGCACCAGCGTCACCGGGTGGATCCTCTGCCTCAGCAGTCTCAGCGGCGGCAGCGGCTGGGTGACCCTGCTGAGCACCGCCACCCTGACGGGTCTGGTGGCCGTCGTCGGCATCATTCTGCGCATGGTTGCCAAGCGGCCTGCCACCCATCATGTGGGAGACATTCTCCTGGGCTTTGCGGTGCTGATGTACGGCATGTCCATTATGAGCGATGCCGTCTCTCCTCTGCGGGACAGCCAGGTGTTTATCGATGCACTGACCTCCTTCTCTAACCCGCTGCTGGGGATTCTGGTGGGCCTGCTGTTTACCAGCGTCATCCAGAGCGCCAGCGCCGCCGTGGGCATTCTCCAGGCGCTGGCCGTCACCGGGGCCATTACCTTTGAGATCGCCCTGCCCATCATCATGGGCATCGCCATCGGCGCGGCGGTGCCGGTGCTGCTGTCGGCTCTGGGGGCCAACGTCAGCGGCAAGCGCACGGCCTTTGTATATCTGCTGATCGACATGCTGGGCGTGGTGATCTGGGCCACCGTGTTTTACGCCGTCAATGCCATCGTGCATTTCGATTTCCTGACCATGACCATGACTGCCGTGTCTATTGCCCTGATGAACACCCTGTTCCGTCTGGCCACGGTCATTGTGCTGGCGCCGCTTATCGGAGTGTTGGAAAAGTGCGTGTGCCTGCTGATCCCGGAGAATCCCGAAAGCGTCCGGGAGGAGCAGGAGATGGACCGGCTGGAGGAGCGCTTCCTGCTGCACCCGGCCCTGGCCCTGGAGCAGAGCCGCCAGGTCACCGACGCCATGGCACAGCGGGCCATGGACAACCTGCTGCGGGCCATGGAGCTGGTGCACCGATTCAGCGACAAGGGCTGCCGGGCCGTTGAGGATACCGAGGACGCCATCGACCGCTACGAGGACCGGCTGGGCACCTACCTGATGAAGATCACCGGTAAGGAGCTGTCCCAGCGGCAGAGCGAGGAGGTGTCCAAATATCTGCACACCATCTCGGACTTCGAGCGTATCTCCGACCACGCCCTGAATATCTGCGATGCAGCCCGAGAGATCAACGCCAAAAGCGTGGTGTTCTCCCCGGAGGCCGACCGGGAGCTGCGGATGCTGGAGCAGGCGGTCACCGAGATCCTGCACCTGTCCGTGGGCGCGTTTGTCAACGGCGACCTGGAGTCCGCCGGCCGGGTGGAGCCGCTGGAGGAGATCATCGACGGACTGTGCGACGAGATGAAGCTGCACCATGTGGACCGCCTGCAAAAGGGCGTGTGTACCCTGAACCAAGGCTTTATCTTCAACGACCTGCTGACCAACTACGAACGCGTGGCGGATCACTGCTCCAACATTGCCGTGGCCATGATCGAGTTGGAGTCCGACTCCTTTGATACCCACGAGTACCTCAACAGCGTCAAGGCCATGAAGTCCGCATCCTTTGCCCGTTATTCCGCCGAATATCAGAAAAAATACACTCTGTGACGTACTTTTCCCGCCGGACCTCCGGCGGGAAAAATTTTTTAGAAATTTACGCAGAAAAAGAGGATTCCGGGCTTTTGCGGGGTATATATAAGTATCACGGGAATTTCACGGAAAGGAGGCGCGGCCATGCCGTTTCCCCAGAGCTTTCTGGACGAGCTGATCGCCCGCAATGACATTGTGGACGTGGTGGGCTCCTATGTATCCCTGACGCCCAAGGGCGGCAGCTTCTGGGGCTGCTGCCCCTTCCACAATGAAAAGACTCCTTCGTTCCATGTGCTGCCGGACCGGCAGTTTTACCACTGCTTCGGCTGCAAAAAGGGCGGGGGCGTCATCAATTTCATCATGGACATTGAGAACCTGTCCTATCCCGATGCGGTGCGGTTTCTGGCCAAGCGGGCCAACATCCCGGTGCCGGAGGAGGCCAACGACGGCACGGAGAAGCTCCGCCGCCGGATGCTGGAGCTGAACCGGGACGCCGCCCGGTGGTACTATCAGACGCTGCAGGGGCCCGACGGTCAGGCGGTCCGGGCATATCTGGAACGGCGGCGTATTCATCGGAAGATCGCTGTGCGCTTCGGCATGGGGGCGGCCCCCGACAGCTGGGACGCCTTGCTGACCGCCATGACCCAGAAGGGATACGGCAAGGACGAGCTGATCCGTGCGGGCCTGGCCGTCAGCGGAAAGAACGGACATCTTTACGACAAGTTCCGCAACCGGCTGATCCTGCCGGTCATCGACGTCCGGGGCGACGTGATCGGCTTCGGCAGCCGGGTGCTGGACAAGTCCGAGCCCAAGTATATGAACACCCCCGAGACCCTTACATACAGCAAGCGGCGGGTGCTGTACGGCCTGAACCTGGCCAAAAAGACCAAGCGGCCCAACATCATCCTGTGCGAGGGCAATCTGGACGTGGTGACCCTGCACCAGGCAGGGTTCGACAATGCCGTGGCCTCCATGGGCACGGCCCTGACGGTGGAACAGACCCGGCTCCTGTCCCGGTACACCAAGGAGCTGGTGCTGTGCTACGACAACGATAAGGCCGGAGCCTTGGCCACCCAACGGGCCCTGGAGCTGCTGAACCAGTCGGAGTTCAGCGTCCGGGTGCTGCGTCTGCCCAACCGGCTGGTGGACGGGGAATATGTGAAGCAGGACGCCGACGATTTTATCAAGCTCCAGGGCCCGGAGGCCTTTGAACGGCTTCTCAGCGGCAGCGCCAACGGCGTGGAGTTCCGTCTGAACGAGATCGCCGGGAAATATGACCTGCGGGATGACCAGGCCCGGGTGGCCTACGCCGAGGAGGTCAGCGCCGTGCTCTGCACTCTGGAAAACGCCGTGGAGCGGGAGGTATACACCACCCGGGCGGCGGAAACGGCGGGCCTGACGCCGGAGGCTCTGCGGATGGAGGTGCAGCGCGCCTTCAAGCGCAAGGCCGCCAAGGACAAGAAGGCCCGGGAGCGCCGGGAGCTGAACCCTGCGGTGTCGCTCCAGCCCCAGGAGCGTGGCCTGCGGTACGAGAATCTCCGCAGCGCTCTGGCAGAGGAGGGCGTCATCCGGCTGCTGCTGCTGGACGACGGCCTGTTTGGCCCGGCGCCGCCCATTCCGGCAGAGGAATTTTCCTCGCCGCTGCTGGGCCGGGTTTATGCCAGCCTGTGGGAGAGCCATATGGCCGGGCGGCCGATGACGGTGGCGTCGCTGAGCGGTGAGCTTACCGGCGACGAAATGAGCCACTTGACGGCGGTGGTGCAGAAGCCGGAGTCCCGCACAGGCGCGGAGCGGGCTCTGGAGGACTATTGCCGCGTCATTCATGAGGAAGCGCAAAAACGCGCCGCCGGGGCCGGGACAGACCCCCTGGCGGCAGCGGCGGAAAAATATAAAAACAAGAAGGGCTATGGAGGAAAGCACAATGACAGATAAAACCTATACCGGGCAGGAGCTCGAGGAGATGGCGGACCAGCTGCTGGCCGCCGACGACAAGAAAAAGACCGAAAAGACTGCCGACAAGAAGCCGGAGAGCGCCAAGATCAACGACAAGACCCTGGAGGAAAAGCTCGGCAAGTGCCCTGCCGCTGCTCTGCTGGCCGGCAATGAGAAGCTCCGGGAGCTGTTCATCAAGGGCAAGAAGAAGAGCCGCCTGGAGCCGGCGGAGCTGTCCGAGGTGGTGGACGCCATGGACCTGGACGGCGACCAGATGGACAGCATCTATGACTCCCTGGCGGATCTGGGCATCGACATCGTCACCGAGGATTTCACCAACGACATCCCCGAGGACATGGAGCCCGCCATGGAGGAGATCGCCGAGATCGAGGAGGAGGAGCTGGTAGATCCCAACACCCTGGTGGACAGCTTCAACATTGACGATCCCGTGCGCATGTATCTGAAGGAGATCGGCAAGGTGCCCCTGCTGACCGGCGAGCAGGAGATCAAGCTGGCCACCGCCATGTCCGCAGGCAACACCGCCAAGGAGAAGCTGGCTCAGGTGGAGACCGGAGGACTGACCCTCACCGAGGAGGAGCTGGCTCAGGCCAAGGCGGACCTGAAAGCCGGAGAAAAGGCCAAAAAGCAGCTGGCGGAGGCCAACCTCCGGCTGGTGGTGTCCATCGCCAAGCGCTATGTGGGACGGGGCATGCTGTTCCTGGACCTGATCCAGGAGGGCAACCTGGGCCTCATCAAGGCCGTGGAGAAGTTTGACCACACCAAGGGCTATAAGTTCTCCACCTATGCCACCTGGTGGATCCGCCAGGCCATCACCCGGGCCATCGCCGACCAGGCCCGCACCATCCGCATCCCCGTCCATATGGTGGAGACCATCAACAAGGTCATCCGCGTATCCCGTCAGCTGCTTCAGGAGCTGGGCCACGATCCCTCTCCCGAGGAGATCGCCGAGGAGATGAACATGCCCGTGGACAAGGTCCGGGAGATTCTGAAGATCGCCCAGGAGCCCGTGTCCCTGGAGACCCCCATCGGCGAGGAGGAGGACTCCCATCTGGGCGACTTCATCCCCGACGAGGGCGCGTCCGAGCCCAGTGAGGCTGCCAGCTATACCCTGCTGAAGGAGCAGCTGGTGTCCGTGCTCAGCACCCTGACTCCCCGGGAGGAGAAGGTGCTGAAGCTGCGCTTCGGCCTGGAGGACGGCCGCACCCGCACCCTGGAGGAGGTGGGCAAGGAGTTCAACGTCACCC
>ERZ780149.3243-NODE-3243-length-13904-cov-3.876092_pt1 | contig 13904 bp, 10 predicted proteins | sample MGYA00511367_ERZ780149 | MGnify/ENA primary metagenome ERZ780149 (study PRJEB29588, sample SAMEA2153852) | human gut metagenome | biome: human gut; feature: human-associated habitat; material: faeces | place: Denmark | collected 2008/2010 ... | reverse complement strand
ATGCCAAATATTTTCGGAAATTTTTTCAAAAAAGAAAAGCCGAAGCAAGTGCTCCGACCGTACGCATGACCCCGAAAAAAACAAGGTGCAGTATCGTCCCGAAGTAGCACTCCACAAGGAATCCTTGTGACAGTCGCCGAGATATTCTCCCGGCGCCCAACAGAACCGCCTCCCGCGGCAAAGTTCCGTTTCGGCGACAGCCCCCTCGCGCGGCTTCTCCGGGGTGACATTGACTCGCGTCAATGAGAAATTGAGCGGGGAAATGCGCCGCTACATCGACTATGACCTTATTATCCTTGAATTCGGAATAAACGCCATGTCGGCATCACAGCGCGACTACTCGGCTTACTCGCGCCTGATGGTCAAAGTGATCAATCATATACGGCACTGCTACCCAAATGCCGACATAGTTATGATGGGAGTCGGTGACCGCGGACAAAAGACAGGCTCCGAAGTCAAGTCAATGGCAGTGACCGCAGCGATGGTCAACGCACAGCGCACGGCAGCGCGAACTGCAGGATGCGTGTTCTGGGATACCCGGGAGGCTATGGGTGGCGAGGGTGCCATAATAAAGTGGGCATCGGCACAGCCTCCGCTTGCCAACAAAGATTACGTGCATCTCTCACATGCAGGCGGCGCACGGCTTGCCGAAGAATTTGTAAAATCATTTGTAAATGCGATTGAAAATTAAAAATATAATAGCATCCATACTTTGTATCGCGGCAATCCGCACTGCCGCGGCACAAGAGGCAGCCGACACTACTGACTGCGCGGTAAGAGAAACGCCTCAGCTGGAGTTTTCCGACGAGGAACTTGATGTAATCCCTCCGTTTATCAAACAAAATGAGAACAGGATTGAACTTAACGGCGCCGACTGGAGCAATCTCCGCCACAAAGCGGCACATACCGACTCCGCGACCCTGACGATAGTGCATATCGGCGATTCCCACATCCAGGCTGATTTCTCTACCGGCAAAACCCGCGCCCTTATGCAAGCGGAATATGGTAACGCGGGAAGAGGGTTGATTGTGCCGTTGAAACTTGCAGGCACCAACGAGCCACGCGATTACATAATAAAAAGTACATCGAAATGGCATGGATCCAAACTTTTGAAGCAGAATGAAAATGCTGCACCGGGATTTACGGGAGTCGGGATATCACCGGTGTGTGACAGCACAAGTCTCACCATAGCCACACTGTCGCGCACAGGCAATGCCGACCCGTTTAACAGATTAAAGATATATCATAGCGGGACACTGCTCATCGACTCGGTAAGTTCACAGGATAGCCCGATAGCGTTTTCGGCGACTTACACCGATTCGGTGACCATAGTGACATTGCCACAACTGTTGACCGAGGTCTCTCTTGCTTTAACCACCGGCTACGGCACTTCAATCAGCGGAATCGTCCTTTCCAACGGCAAAAGCAGCGGGGTGCTTTATCATGCCATCGGCAACAACGGCGCTACGTACCACTGCTACAATATGCTTCCCGCCGGCGCCCGGAAAATGGGCGACATAAATCCCGACCTTATAATCGTAAGTCTCGGAGCCAATGAAGCTTTCGGCAAGCAGACCGACGATGAGATATACCGCAGTATCGACACTTTTGTCACAAACATACGCCAATCATATCCGGCAAGCGACATATTGCTGACCACACCTATGGAGTGTCAGAAAAGCACTCGTGTGCGCAGAAAGGGGAAAAAGCGTTCCCGGCGAACCTACACGGTAAATGAACGAATACTTGCCGTGCGCAATATCATCGCCCGATATGGTGATGAACACGGAATCCCGGTATATGACTGGTATGAGATAGCCGGAGGCACGGGGGCATCTCGTCAATGGGTCAATGACGGGCTTATGGCAAAAGACCGCATACACCATTCTTATAAGGGATACCGCCTGCACGGCGCACTGCTTTATGACGCTTTAAAAAATTCACTCAGATGAAGCTGCCGACATTTGACATAGAAAATTTCCGTTCACTATTACCTGTGATTGACGCGGACAAGCTTAAGTCGTTACTGCTATACGACCCGGCAAGCCCGTTGCTGTTCAATACAGGGTTGTTTCTGCTGCTGTTCCTTGCCTTTCTCCTTCTATACCGATTATTGAGAAGATGGCAGGGTGCAAAATTAGTGATGGTCATAGCGTTTTCGCTCTATTTCTATTACAAGTCAAGCGCTGAGTGCTGTTTTATATTGCTGGGAGTGTGTGTGAGTGACTATCTGCTCGGACGATGGCTCGGATGGACTAAAAACATGGTCGTGCGCAAGTGTATCGTGGCGTTGAACGTCATCATCAATATCGGTATGCTTGTCTACTTCAAATACACAAATCTTATATTTTCCACGATTGCAGAGTTTGCCGACAAGCCTTTTGACGCGTTTGACATAATCCTTCCGGCGGGAATTTCGTTTTTCACATTCCGCTCGATAAGCTATATAGTCGACATCTACCGTGGTGACATACGACCGGCGACCAACTTTCTTCATTACACATTTTTTCTGACCTTCTTCCCGCCTCTCCTCGCGGGACCCGTCGTACGAGCCAAGGATATGCTGGGACAGATTGAGGCAAATCCCGTTGCCACACGGTCGATGACCGGCGCGGGACTGTTTCTGATAATAGCCGGACTGATAAAAAAAGTAATCGTAGCCGACTATATCAGCGGCAATTTTGTCGACCGGGTGTTTGACAACCCTCTTATGTATTCCGGCTTTGAGAACCTTATCGCCACCTATGGCTTCACGCTGCAGCTCTATTGCGACTTCTCCGGCTATTCCGACATGGCTATCGGCATCGCACTGTTGCTCGGCTATCAGTTCAAAGACAATTTCAACGCCCCGTTCAAGTCGCAGAATCCCTCGGAATGGTGGCGCCGCTGGCATATATCGCTCTCCACGTGGCTTCGCGACTACCTGTACATACCTATGGGCGGCAACCGCTGCTCAAAGACGCGCAACCACGCCAATCTGTTTAACACCATGCTTATAGGCGGCTTGTGGCACGGCGCATCGTGGATGTATATAATCTGGGGCGCATGGAACGGCTTCCTGCTTGTGGCACACAAGACGGCACGGCGCCTACTGCCGCGTGTCAAGGAAGAGAATCGGGGAAAATGGTGGCGTGTTGCCGCCAATGTGTTTCTGACATTCAATCTCATGGCATTCGGAATGATGTTTTTCCGTTCACGCTCGATAGAAAATGTCAGGGATATGCTAACCCAGATTTTCACCAATTTCCATCCTGAAATCGCCCCGCAATTTGTCGAGGGCTATCTTCTTATAGTAATCATCATGGCGGCAGCCTATATACTCCATTTCATGCCTGACCGCTGGAGTAACGCCCTCCAACGCGGCTACATCGCTCTCCCACTCCTTCTGCAGGCAATAATCCTCGCCATAGTGCTCCTCGTCATCATTCAGGTACGCCAAAGCGACATCGTCCCCTTCATCTATCTGCAGTACTAATCCCGACGGTCCCAATTACTCAAGAACGACGGGATGAGAACCCGGGGTGTCATCGCGAAGCGCTTTCGCTTTTTTCCAGATCGGAGATAAATAGATCTATCATTTCCCGTGTGACATGTTGCATTACTACCACATGCGACAGATTCCCACCGAAGCGATCGTCAAAACTATTGGCGAGATTATACTTGACAACAATCTCATCTGACGGGCGTCGGAAAAACACAGTATTGCTGTAAGTGTTGTTCCAGCAATCCCAGTCAATACGCCGGAGTTCCGACATGAGATATTTTGTATTGTCCATCATCCTCCGAGCCTGATCCTTCCAACCGTCGACGCCGATGGTCTTTGTCAGCCACCAGAATTTAAGCGGGTCAGTGCCGGAACGCGAGCAGCTAATCATCCGCATATTGGCATTCAAGTAGGGTACGTCAAAGGGATTCTGATTATCATAGATATTCCTGGTGGTAATAAACAGTCCGCAGGGGCTGTCAATGCCAAAAAACTTATGGCCGCTAATGGAAATCGATTCAAACTCCATCACTTTGCGGCTTACCAGATCGCGATATTCGGTAAATGGCAAGTATCCGCCGAAAAGAGCCGCATCGACATGCCGATATACCGGTATTTCGGGATGACGGTCTAATACCTTCTGAAGAGCCTTCTGGTCATCAATCGCCCCTTTGAAGGTAGACCCCATGGCATAGATGATAAGCGCAGGGCGCGTGGGGTCGAGCGATTTTTCGAGTTCTTCAGGCACCATTTGCCCCATGTCGTTGCTCTTTACAAGCCTTACATCAAGATTCTGGACATCGCAAAGACGATAATTACTGTAATGAGCCTCGTCGGAGACATAGACGACAGGCATTTTCCCGGTCATCCCCTCCAGATAGTTCACACCGAAATATATGCCGTGATTATTACCATCGGTTCCACTCATTGTCACTATTCCCCAAAGATCGCTTGTGTCGAAGCCATAAAGAGGGGCAAAAAACTCTATTACATCGCGTTCAAATTTCGCCGACGATAGTGCGCCACTCTTCTCAAAGGGGTCTCCGGCGTTGTTAATCAACACATTCCCCAGATTATTCGCCGTGTACCATTTATAAAATCCATCGAGGTTGCCGTCATAATTGCCGGGATAGCCCAAAGCATACGGTCTATCGGTCAGGCACTGCTCAGTCCATTCGTCAAGTTCCTGAAATCCTGAAGAAACATTGGTCCGGGCTGACACTCCAACCCAGCACATCATGGCTATAAGAGAGAAGGTTATCGTTTTCATAATTATCAGTAATTTGGATTCTAATATACTTGCATTATGCAATCTTACACGCAAATATACAAAAAATCGGGAACTTGGGAAATTCTCGTAATAATGAATTCAAGTCAGTTCCGAAATCAGATGTCTTATGGCTGACCGGGGATGAATGAATATCATGCACGGACCTACATACTTCATCACCACACGTATGCGACTGCGCTTCTCCGGTTCATAACAATGTATCTCACACTTCCGGCAACTTGTCTTATGCTCACCTTTCGGGCAATGGTCGAGCCGCTGATGCGCATAACTCACCAATGCGCGGCAGTCATCGCACAGCTCCTGTCTGTCGGCATGATGATGGCGATGGCAATATATAGCAATCATCTGAGCGACCACTTGTTTCTCCAGCTCAATTTTGTCCATCGTCTACCGGAAGTCCGGCTTCACTCCATTCAATGATTCCACCTTTGAGATTTATCACCTTGTATCCGAGTTCGGTCAGAATCTCCGCTGCATCCAGCGAACGCCTGCCACTGCGGCAGTAGACGAGCACGACAGAGTCTTTCGACAGCGCTTTCTCAGCCTTCTGTCGGAAATCATCAGACTTTACATTGATATTTAAGGCTCCTGCGATATGTCCGTTGGCAAACTCCTCCGGTGTGCGGACGTCAACTAATTGTACGGAGCCGACATTGATTTCTTTCTCAAATTCAGATGCTGAAACAGAAATGACTTTTTCGTTACTGTTGCAGCCTGCGGCATGCATGATACACATCGTCATTACAATCAAAAATATTGTGCGCCTGTTTTTTCGCAACATGTCAATAAATTTTTTCACTACACCAATGTTTTTTAGCCGACTAAGTCAGCGTGAATGCAAAAATACTAAAAATCGAGCAATTGCCATCAGAGCCAATGCGACAAATTACGAATTAAAGCGAACATGAGCTAAAATCGTACTGGATACCGATGTATAATAATGAAAAATATATACCCTTGAGCAACTGGAAATCTTAATCAAATTGTTAGGAATTGCTAAATCGGGATTTCGGGTTGTACGACCGAAATAAAAATGACTAATTTTGTATTAAAGACTGTAATGTCAATACAAAACAATTTCTGGAGGATATGTCAAAGACAACATTGAAGAAGCAATTGAAGGAGCTTACGCGCGAGCAGCTGATAGAGGTGATGCTGGAACTGTATGACGCGCGCAAGGATGCCAGGGAATATCTGGAATATTACGTGAATCCAGATGAAAAGAAAATGCATGAGAAATACAAGGCTGTCATAACCAAGGAATTTTTCCCGCAAAAAGGAAGAGCGAAGGGGCGCACATCGGTTTGCAAGAAAGCAATCAAGGAATTCACTACCCTGCACCCGAGTCCAAGGTTAATAGCCGACCTCCGCCTGTGGCTCGTAGAGGCTATCTGCCGCCATGCCGTTTCGTCAAGAGGATGGATAAAAGAGTCGCAGGAAGGCACCGCCTTAACCATGTTTGCCGACACATTGAACTATCTTTTTGCCAATGACATCCTGGAGGAATACCGTCGTCGCATTGACGACCTGCTTGCCTTGACACAGCGGTTGCGCGGACCGCTCCGCACCCTTAAAGACGCTTATGCAGAGTTTAACGACAGCATGAAGTGACATTTTCAAAGTCTTCCGGAATTGCATAAAAAGCCTCTGAATGTTAAAGGATTAAGTTAATTTGATAATATTAGCATTAATTTGTTATTTGATTTGCTTTTTTTAAGCGTTTTTAGGCTATAAAATCGCACAAACCGGCTTCCACAAATGGTTTTAGATTGTTATAAGTAATGAAAACAGTGATATTACCCGCTTTTTCACATCCCTCGTCCTCTTTATCGGGTAGTGATACCGGGCACTGAGGTTCTCATAAATAAATAGTTGAAACGTGAGAGATGGTATCGGACTTTTGACCGGTACCATCTTTCTTTTTATCCGGGAAGGGGAGATAAAATGGCTAAATTCTACCATAACCGCGATTAAAATAGCACAAATATTAAAATAATGTTAATAATGCGGCATTTTGTCACAAAATATTTTGGTATATTCCAAGAATGTCTTACCTTTGTAACGTGTTTTTCATGGTATTAGATTTAAGGTTAACTAAGATTGGTTGTCGGGATGACAATCAATTTTTTTTGCTACCTACTGAAGCACCCATCCCAACTACTTGATTTTTAGAGCAAATACTGGTTTCTATGAGCCATCTGTGCAATCATTAACACAGTTTTATAACACAGTTTTTATCACAGATTGTCAACACAGACTGAAAATCAAGGAGATAAACAAATCTTTCTCCGCTCAATCAGATTGTCCTACTATCTCCGCAAACCGAACAAGGCAGGGATAACAACGATTTATGCCTGCTTCTCAATTGGCGGCAAGCAGTACAGAGTGAGTACGGGCCTTAAAATTCACATAGGGCATTGGAGTCAACGATTGCATTGTGCTATTATCCGGGAAGGGATGACACCGTTAGATATTCACAATAATACGATAGTTAATAACCGGTTACGAGCCATCGATAGCGCATATCTTGAAAAAATTGAGTATTTTTGCAATAACTATCAGTCTTTGGACTCAATGCCCGAGTGCCTGCTGAAAGCTATCAAACCGGAATATAAGATGCCCAACAAGAAGAAACAGAATATATTGCAGAAGTCAGCTACAGAGCTGATGATAGAGTACCGTTTGAACAATCAAGCCAATGAGCGTTCTTATGGGACTGCAAGAACAAACATTCTTGATTTCAGAAAATTTTTGGAGTCAACTAAGATTCCTGACCTCTTGTCGAGCATGACGAAGGATATAGCTGCGCGATATGCGGAATGGCTCAAGGCTCAGGATATTTCCATCAATACTGCTAATCAGAGAATCAGAGCACTCGCAACCAATCTAAAGAATCTAACAACGATTCCGGATCTCAATTATACATACCCTCTTCCTGCCAAGTTGCCTTTGCTGAAACAAACTATTACTGGGGATGAACTTGAGGATAATGAGATTGCATTGACCGAGGAACAGATAGAGATTCTTTACAAGTTAACAGACTTAACGGATGAGGAAGCTGTTGCACGGGATATGTTCTGCTTACAATGTTGGACAGGTGTCCGTGTCAGCGACTTGTCTCAGGTGCTTTGTTCTGCCAATTTGAAAACTATAGAGGGTGAGGCATTCACTATTTTCAGACCGGAGAAAACGAAGAATAGTAAAAATCTCAGAGCTATCATTCCTCTCTCCAAGCTGTTTCCGGCTGCGATAGATATTGTCAAGAAATATCTTGACAAAACACCACGTTTCATAAAATCCCGTAAGAACAACTACAATGAACTTATACGAGCTATCTGCCGCCACGCCCAATTCAACGAAACACGAACCAAAACAATAGACAGCGGAAGAGGCAAACACAGTGAAACCGTCCCCTTGTGGCAACTTATATCTTCTCACAAAGGCCGTCATTCATTTGTGACAAACTGCAAGAAACGAGGCATTCCGGAAAATGAGATTATTAAGATGACGGGACACGCAACGACGGTTCAAATCAAGAAAACATATGATAATACAGATGCTGAGGACAACGCCTTGTTGCTTCTTAAGACTCTATGTCCCGGAAAAGCTGAGACTGAAGATTCTCGGTTGCAGGCAAATAATGAAAGCCAAGCAATAACCAATATCCAGACGAAACCAATCCCTGCGGTTCTGTCAGTCAGAGACCTTAGAACGTCTCTTGCGGATGCCGTTGACCTCAAAAACGGTTATGGGCCTCAGATTTCGGAAACATTTATGAATCTTCGGTTAATGGTTGTATCTGAGCCTGATTTTGAGGGGAAAGAAGAGTTGATTGAGTGGATTGGCAGATTGTTGGCAGTCACTGTTCCTTATGTAAACGTAAATGCAGTATATCTTGAAGTCGCAATGCCTCAGATTATATCCAAAGCGGATTTTGATGAAAATTTTAAGGAGCGCTGGAGCTTTGCTGATATATTTGAATGTCTGAAAACGCTCAAATTTGAATGGGCTTGTGCTATATTGGGTCGTATGCCGATGTCAGGAGCGCAGTATGATGCTGCAATAAACGCCATTAAGACACATCAGATAGAAGTATTCATTCAGAATATACAAGAATTAAACACGACGGAATTGACATGGTTGTGCGAACTCGCGTTATCATTAGCAGCGGATTCTGATAAATTTGAACAGTACCTTTTTGCAATTCAGGACTCATTGTCTGTAATAAGTCGTCTGTTGCCAACTAAAGCAAACGAGAATATCAGTAATCTGCTTTCTATAAGTGAGAATGCAGAAATATTGATTGGAGATCTCCAAGAAGACTCCTTAACAGAGAATTTTATAAGCCTTTTCGGTGTGTGTGGCGGTGCTATGCTGGAACAATATGAGAGGGAAACCAGCATTGAGCTTAAAAGAGCATTAAAATTGATACTGAACCGCCCCGAGGCAAAGATATTGATTGAATACGATGCTTGTAGCATTGAATCGGATATGATTGATAATGACTCGTTTACCAATCTCTCATATATGTCCGATGAGGTAATCCGGGACCATAAAACAGATGATTTTTTTACACCGGTAAAAGCAAAATTCATAGCCGGGGGAGATGAGAAATTAAAGAAACTCATCAATTATCTTGCACAGGCGAACATTGATAATTCCGAAGACACCAAGAAAATGATTGCGTATCGCCTAACCGGGAAAAACCGTCCGTCCAATTTGATTCCTATACATTGGCACACCCGTGGAGCTGTCAATAATGGTTATGATTTAATATATTTACTACAGAACATTGCAGAACGCGGTGGCAAACGGCTTGAGGATAAAATGCGTAAATTTTTCATCGGTCCTGTATTCCCAAGTCCCATTGCTCAGTATGCTTCCAGTGCATCTCGCGATTTTAGAGAAATGCTTCACTCTTTATACCCTGACATCTTCATTTTGTGATGTAATTCCACCTAATAAGACCTATAAGTACCTATAAATATCTAAAAAATCTTTTACCCAATCGAGGATAGCTAATTTTGCACAAGAAAATTAGCTATCTTATGAAAACCAAAACATTAGCGGATGCACTTCCTAAGAAGGATGTCGCGGCACAGACAATCGACAACGCTGCTATTAGCACAGATAACATCGGTACCGCGAAAATGGACAAAGGCTCCGATGAGAGTTATGCCATCCATCTCAATATTATGGCTCCCATTAAAAATTCAATCACAAAAGAATTAATTGTATGACAGGACAATCAATAGCAGCCGTAGCGGACTCTTGCACCAGAAACGGGAAAACTAACACCACGTTGAGCGTAATCATTTTTTGTCTTGGCTCAGTAGCTCTTGCTGGTGGTTGCCTTTGGTTTAGGTGCCACTTCAGGAAAAAGACGGATGATGCAAAGACAAAGAATCGCATAGCCATTGAAAACACTAAGCATACGCATCGCGTGGATGAAGCTAAGTTAAAAAACGAATTGAAGAAAGACATTATCGATTACCGCAGAGAGCAACGTACATCGGAATCTGCCTTTAATGCCGCAGTTGACTTGAACGACGAGACTGCTTATGTAGAAACCTATGATGAGCTTGTATCCGGTGAAGATGTTCTTAATACTGATTTACGATTAGGATTAAGATGTTTTCATATCGGAGAGGATTGCGGCTTGGTAGGAAGAACCAATATTGGAAAAACCACTTTCATTATGCATCTTGCCATCGCAATCGCTCGAGGATTCCAAGAGAACAGAGCTATAATCAGTCCGGGATGGACTTTGGCGCAGCCAATGAAGGTCTTGTATTTCGCTTTTGAGCAGAACAAAGCACACTTCAAGACCAAATACGGAAGATTCATAGATCATATCCCCAACCTTAGCGTTGACGTTAAGACCAGTGCCGGTGATTTTCGCACTATTCAGAAGAAGATAATGAAGATGCAGAGTGAGATCGGGAATTATCGTTTACTGGTAATTTTTGACAATCTCACAAAAATGAAAAGTCGAAAGAGCGATGATAAAAGAGACTTCTTTCAGTGGCTGGAGGATTATCGTATAAGGTGCGACAACGAAGGCAAGCCTATCACATATCTTAAAGTCTTCCACACGGCTGGTTCCTACAAAGACAATATGCCAATAGACCCTACTACCAATTACGGCGATAAGACTGATACCTACTTCACTCAGGATTTGGTGGCGTTCGGGCTATGCCAAGGAGAGGGCGGCAGACTGAGATATATTAAGGAACTCAAGAATAAACTGGAGGCTGACGGCGAGAAGCAATCATTGTCGGTGTACAGGTTTGCAGATACCAATGCGCCTATGTACGACTACGTGGGAGAATTTGAAGAGCGCGATGTTCTACCCTCAAAGTCAGATTTAGTGCGCGGAGCCTCCGGTACTTCGATTGATGGCAGAAATGAAGTTGAGCGCACTCCCGGTAAGCGAGGACGCAATGAAGACTATTCACATGATTTGCTTGTGACGATGGACGAAGAACATAAGGCTGGCTTTTCATGGCGTGAGATTATGGAATATCATGGCATAGAGTATAACACCCAAAGGCCAGATGGTGCCGACAACAAAGCCAAAGGGATTAAGAAAGCCATGAAAAGGCATGGAATAAGATAATCCCCAAAATTTTCTCAAAAATTAAAGGAGCTGACGAGGCTCCTTTTTTCATGCCACAAAGCGGAACTAATTCCCATCGGAACTAATTATATTACTTAATAGCTACTTGAACTACTTGAAGTTACAAATTATTGGAACCTCATTTTATTTGTTCCTCCCCCATTTAATTCCTCCCCACCTCATCACAATTCTATTGCTCTACTTTACCACAAACAAACGGGGATGGGAGACATCGGCGACAGATGGCACCCCTTAAAATGAAGATGTATTCTTACAACTTTTGAGGATGTGTTTTTCTGTAGGTCTCGTAGTTTTGATATTGTCCCCGTTCCGTCCCATAAACCAACTGATGATGGATATATGCCTTATCGACTTCAAATTCTAATTCATCCGTGGGGAAATGAAAGGGATGATATTGGCTGAATAAATAATCCGTCGTTTTGGTCTTTGGAATGCCAGCCTTACACAAAACGATCGCCTGACAATATATAGCATTGCGCCTATTCCCCTCTTGATAGTTTTTGGGGTATCTGTGGAACTTTCTATCCAATATATTCAGGATGTCCTCGTCGGAAAGATTCTGAGACTGGATGTTTAGTTTATTGATGAAAGACTCCTGATTCGTTGGCGCACATATTTGATACTGCCCACCAATACCGTCAGACTTGTGGCATCTAATAGAACTTAGCTTGTCATAAGATGGGTCATACGAAAACTGATAATCCAAAGCTTCTGGATTGACATAAATATCCGGATCATAGCTTGCATAGCAGGCCTTAGAATACTCCTTGCAACTTTCATCTACCTCACATTTGAAGGTGTTTTGAAATACATCAATCAACTGCGCATAACAGTTCTCGTATCCTTGTGGTGTCTTCACTGACGCTTTTACAAGGACTTTCAGACCGTCTCCACTTGGGCTTCTGAAAAATGCCAATACCCACGGCACAGTAGTAAGTGCAGATTTTAACATCAACAATTCATCTTCGCTCTTATGGTCTATGTCGATGCACAAGACTCCCGATAAAGATCTCAAACCAGACTTGCCGCGACTATTGAATAACCCCTGCCACATAATAACTGGCAGTCCTTTCTTCAACTGGCTACGCCTCTCCTTATCTTGTTCAGTTCTAATCTGGTGTATTTGATTAGCAATAGCACCATTCTTACCGCCACATTCGATGCTTCTCAGAATGGAACCTATTGTTGCGGTCTGATTGCTATTGATGTCTCTAATGTTTTTATAATACGATACTTGTGTTTCTAAAATATTCATTGTTCGTTAATTTAATATCTTATATCCGTTTTCATATCCGTTGGCTACACAAACTTTGGTAGGGCGAGACCCCGGAAAGAAGTCTGTTATCAAGATGGCTTTACCTGTTTTCTTCAACCCTATCTTATCAAAAACTGATTGGATGGTAGCTTTCAGCATCTTGTTTGAGTAGTCCGTTCCGATATTCAGAATACCACTCAATTCATTTTTTATAGTAGGAATACATCGTCTATAAGTCAACTCCGATTCAAGTTTTTTAGCATCGTATTGCAACTGTCGGATAGCATCTATACCCAAAGTCCCATAATAATCTTTGTAGCTTATAGGAATATGGGGACTGTTCTGCGCCCATTGCCAAATACTGTGTTCAACTTCACATCCTTCTGCAAATATTTTCATCTTGTCCGTGAAACTTGGCGCGTCATCAAAGGTCTGAAGGAACTGAGCTATCAAAGGGTCAAGTCCATCATAGCAATTTTGTGGAACGATGCGACTGTCTAGAAGTAGGGCATAAAGGGCATTTTTGCTTTTGTATTGCTCCTTTATGTCAATAGCCCTAAGTTCTGCCAATCGTGCCAACAAATTAATTTCGACCTTCTTTTGACCGTTTCCTGAATTGACTACCGTTATATAATTCTTGGTGTAAGCCCTACCTTCCTGAGCATCTTGCAGAACATCAAGTACCTCCGGAGTAGTCTCGTTCTTAAATTTATTATAAAGAACCCATGATGCGTTGAGCTTCTTATCGACATTCTTACGAGCTTCATTTGCATCTAACTGTTGAGTGGCGGCGAATTTATAATAGTATTGGATTTCATTTCGGAACGGATTGGTGTATGTCCTGCATCTTCCTATGATTTGGACAAGATCAATCGAAATGTCAAGGCTCAGATTGTTCCTGTTTGAGTCTGAGAATATATAGACACTGGCGCAATCTGAATGTAAGTCCGCGCCTTCGAATGAGCAACGAGTGGCGAAGGTGAAAGTCTTGTTCTCTGTCATATATTCGTTTTTACCGGGGAAATGACCTATTTCAAATCCGATACTTTTCAAGACTCGGTTATTATCACGATTGTCAGCACATATTATTCTAGTGTCTTTCGGAGAAAGAGCTTTCGCTTTGACTATGTCTATTATGTCCGTAAGGCTGTTGAGATAGAATACTGCCTCATTAGAATATTTAGAGGGTGTTTCATAACAACCGTTAAGAATCCCCATCAAAAATGCCTCTGCT